>Ga0194131_10003060_pt1 | contig 26733 bp, 25 predicted proteins | sample TA2KigO120mmetaG_FD_148631 | JGI IMG/M metagenome (GOLD analysis project Ga0194131, IMG submission 148631) | Freshwater microbial communities from Lake Tanganyika, Tanzania - TA2015053 Kigoma Offshore 120m | ecosystem: Environmental > Aquatic > Freshwater > Lake | place: Tanzania: Lake... | reverse complement strand
CGGCAAGCTCGGCAACGGATTTGGTCTGCACGACATGGCGGGGAATGTGTGGGAGTGGGTGAACGACTGGTACGGCAGCTACTCCTCAGGCGCACAGACGAACCCGTCGGGCCCATCGACAGGCTCAAGCCGCGTCTTCCGCGGCGGGGGCTGGTACTACCCCTCCGCCAACTGCCGTGCGTCGGTCCGCAGCGGCACGGGCCCGGACGGCTCCTACGAATACTTCGGGTTCCGAGCCGCCAGGACTCCGTGACTTCCCTTTACCCTTCTTCTCTTTTTCATCTCCCGCTCAATGCATCCGATGAGACGGCTCGGAATGAAGCATCCGTGGCTCCTGCGGTGCCTGATCTGTCTGCGCGGGCATCTTGGCGGAAGGGTCCGGTCCGTCACCGAGCGAGCGTGCCCTGAGTGAAGCCCATGGTCAACAGCGGCCATCGGGGCACCCCACGCTCGTCAGAGGGGGGTCGACTTCGGACGGCCTCCGTACCATCCGGGGCGTGCCTCTTCTGGAACCGAGCTCGTCAACGCCAACGGTGTGGCGCGTGAGGTGGCTTGCGCTCTCTGTCCTCGCCGCCTGCGTGCTCGCGATCGTGCTCGGTCCGGAGGGCGACGTCACGAGCGAGGCCTATGACCAGAACCAGTACCACCTGCCGGTCATCCAGTCGTTCGCCGACCAGTGGCCGACGCCGGATCTTCGTGACTATCGAAGTGCGACCGCGCCACTCTGGCACCTCGTGCAGTCGATTCCCGCAGCGCTCGGCGTGCCGCTGGCAGGGCTTCGGATCCTGTCGGCCGTGGCCGGTGCGGCACTCGTCCTGCTTGTGGGGCGCGTCGCGGTCAAGCTCGGGGGCGATCGCCGATTGGCATGGCTCGCCGTGCCGATCGCCGTGAGCCCGTACCTCCTGTCGGGATCGATCTGGATCACGACGGATGTCCCTGCAACGCTCGCGCTTGCCGCCGCGCTCGCCGCCGCGATGTTCACGCGCACTGGCAGTGGATGGCTGCTCGCCTTGGGCACCGCCATCCGCCAGACTGGACTGTGGATGGCGCCACCGATCGCGCTCATGCGTTGGTTCGGAGCGCCGCAGGGAACCTCGACGACGGAGCGTGTGCGCGGCACGATCGCCGTCACGCTGCCCGCGATCGTGCTCGTCGGTCTGCTCGTGTGGATGTGGGGTGGTCTCACGCCGCCGGCCTACCGCGACCTTCATGATCGGGGCATCAACCTGGCTACGCCGGCGTTCACGCTCGGCCTCATCGCACTCATGGGCATGCCACTCGTCATGATGCGTGGTGTGCATGAGCTCCTCGCCATGCCACGCATCATGCTGATCGCGGCGGCAGGGTTGGGGCTGATCGCTGCAGTGGCTGTTCCCACGGGATTCGATCGGGACGCAGGCCGTTGGGGTGGACCGCTGTGGACCGTCATCCGGCATGCACCGGTGATCTCTGACCGTTCAGTCGTGCTCTTGCTGATGGCACCGCTGGGGGCAGTGGTGCTGCTTGCGTTGGTGAAACGAGCGCACGAGGCGCAACGGAGCGGCGAGGGACTTGCCCTGGGGCTGGCGGTCCTGTGCTTGATGGCCGTCAACACGACCAACAGCCAGTGCTGGGAGCGGTACGCCGACTTGCCGCTGCTTGTGCTCATTCCGTGGCTTGCGGCGGTCGGCCTGCGGGGGCAGGATGAGCGCGAGCGCCGTGGGGTCCTGGCCGGCGCCGTGGTTCTTGGACTCATCCAAGCCGGTCTGAGCGTGCCCATGGTGCTCCTGCCACTGGTTGCCCCGCCGGGCACGCCCTGAGCGCCATGCGCTTGGGATTCGGCCGAACCCGTGCTAGGTTGTGGGGATGATCCGGGCCACCACCATCGTTGCCATGCTCACCGCGACCAGTGCATCGCTCGCCACCGAGCGTGCGTTCGACTGCGCCTTTGATGGATCGAGTGTGATCAACGCGGAGGCGGGGATCAGCCTGCCGCTGGTCGGCAGCTGGATCGGCGACTTCGATCCAGTGACGAACCCAACCGGAACGCAAACGCGCCCCGGCTTCTTCGGTGGCAGCGGGAACATCGCGATTCCATTCGCCGCCGTCATCAATCCTGCCGTGGTCGCCGATGGAGTGATCCCACCGGTGGCTTCGAACTGCGCTACGACGACACGACCGGCGTGATGACAGTCGAGGGGTTCTCGATCGATCTTTTCGGCGAGGACGAAGCTGACCTCGTCACGAACCTCACGCTGACCTACTCGACCTTCCGGACCTTCAGCCCCAACTCGCTCTACATCGGCGTGAATGGGCTGACGATTCCGCTGCCGATCGGCGAACTCTCGAAGATCGTCGCCGCGCAGACCGGACCCGCAGGCGGCATCGCCGTGCCGCAGGGCGATGGCACGAGCGCCTTCTTGATCGCAGTGCCCTGTGACTTCACGATCCAGGCTTCGGCCGTGGGGCAGTCGTTCGATCAGGTCATCCCGGCGGTCTTCGTGCTCGCGGGCCGCATCGAGTCCAAGGCAGGCGACGTGCTGCTCACGACGACGGTTGCCTTCGAGCACTCGACCGAGATTCCCGCTGGCCTTCCTGGGTTGGAGTCACAGCCGTTGGGACTGCCCACGATCCTCCCGCCGGGCTCGACGGCGAATCTGCTGGTCACGGGCAAGTTCGGCGCCGGGACCGCATCGATTGCGGTCGATGGTTCGCTGGTGGCAATCGGATCGCCCGTTTCCGTTCCGGGAGACATGAACGGCGACGGCCTGGTCAACGGTTCGGATGTTGGCGCGCTCCTGCGCCTGTGGGGCGAGGCCGGTCCGCTCGGCGACTTCACGCTCGACGGCGTGATCGATGGCCGTGACTTGGCCTACATGCTGGCGTACTGGACGAATTGAACCCAACCCCACGCGTGATCCTGCCGAGGGCGGCGGGCGTAGAGTGCGCGCGTGGACACCGCATCCACAGGATCGCATCGACCTCATGGCCGCAGCTGCGCGGCGATGATCCTGGCCGTCACCATCGTGGTGGCACTGGCGGCGCTGGGGTTGTCGTGGATTTTCGCGAGCACCGTGGGATCGGTCGCGCAGAAGGCCGCCGACGCCGTGGGTCGATTGGCCGATGCCTTCAAGCCAGAGATCAACATCCAGACCACCGTGCGCGCGGCCGTGGGCAACCTTGATCCGCAGTTGCGGCTGAAGGTCGCCGAGCGCGAACTCGAGGTGACGGTGGAAGACCTGCATGAAACCCGTTGGCTGGGCGTGCCGGTCGGATCCACGGCCACGCAGCTGCGCAGTTCGGGCAATCTCGTGCAGTACATCGTGCCGCTCGAGGGCCTCACCCCCGAGCGCATGGAGTTCATCGGCAGCGACGGTCGCGGTGCGTTGCTCGTTCACTTGCCATCGCCGCGCGTCGACGAACGGATGGTGTATGTGCAGGTCGATCCATCGCATGTCGAGGTCGAGGTCGATGATCGATGGCTGAACAACATCAACCCATTCGTTGGTGACGGTTCCGAGCGAGCCCGTGCGGCCGTGCGTGCGGCGGCGGTCGAGCTTGCCTCGCAGCCTGCGTATGTGAAGGAGATCGAGGCCGAGTGCGCACCCCGCATCGAACAGCTGCTGCAGTCGCTGCTCAGGCCCGCACTGGCCGATGGCGTCGAAGTGCGCGTGGTGTGGGACCGCTGACGCACGGCTGGGTGCCTCGCTAGCATCGGGCCGTGTTCATCTGGCGCCAGGGCATCTTTTGCCTCGAGGCCGAATGGTTCGGGCTGCGCTCGTCGGTGTCGGTGCGCCCGGCACTGGAATTCCTGCGCTCCAGTGATTACCGAGTGCCCTTCATCCACCGCGATGTGGCCACGCGCGCCGAGCTCGAGCACTACCTGCGCAAGTGGCTGCAGCAGGCACACAGCGATTTTCCCATCCTGTGGCTCTCGATCCATACGCGCCGCGGACTGCTCCTGCCGGGCGATGTGCGTCGCCGCGACGAGAAGATGGACTTCGACGATCTTGAGCATCGGCTCGCGGGCCAGTGCAGCGGTCGAATGATCCACTTCGGCGGCTGCCGCACCATCGACCTGCCGCGCGCGCGGATCCAGCGTTTCCTGCAAACGACCCGTGCGGTGGCGGTGAGTGGCTTCCTGGACGAGGTCGACTGGAGCGAGAGCACGCTCTTCGAGATGGCGCTCCTGCTTGAATTGCAGCGCCAGCCGCTCAAGCCGGCCGGACTCGTCATGATGCAGCGTCGCCTGATGCGACATCACGGCGCGATGGCCAAGCGTCTGGGCTTCAGGATGCATCGGCGCACGCGCTAGGTCCGAAAGGCGCACCCTTCGGCAACGCATCGGGCTGCCGTGGCACTGCGCTGCGCTCCGGGGCCCCGGCGGATCAAGCCAGCTCGTACTCGCCCGGGATGCGCACGAACGGCTTGGCCACGACGCCCTTGGTGATGTCGTGTGGGAAGAGGTCGAGCTTCGCGCTGGTGATCTCCTCCCATCCGACCGTTCGCCCGGTGTACGCGGCCTCGCGACCCATGACGGCCATCAGGCTGCTCTCGGCGGTCTGGCGCAACTCGACGATGGGCTTGCCGGCCACGATCGAGTCGACGAGGTCCTTGTGCTCCTGGCGGTACGCAGCGCCGATGTCGCCCTTCATGCGCCAGAGTTCCTTGCCATTGCGATCGCTGATGATGCTGCCGTTCGAGAAGGCCTTGATCTGCGCGATGCCCTCGCTGCCGTAGACCACATTGTCGAAGTCGCCGGTCGCCTTGGGCCAGTGGCGACCGGTGAAGGAGCAGAGCCGGCCGCCGTCGAACTGGTAGTCGACCTTGAAACTGTCCCACATCTCGCTGTCGGCAGGGCGGTGCCAGCGACTGCCGACCGCGAAGGCCGAGCGGGGGGTGCCGAACATCCAGTGCACCACATCGATGTTGTGCACCGCTTGCTCCACGATCTGGTCGCCGCTGGCCCAGATGAAGTGCATCCAGTTCATGATCTGGTAGTCGGCATCGGACTGGCCCGGCAGCCGGTCGCGGTACCAGATCTCGCTGGCTGCGTAGCGCGCGGTCATCGAGATCGGCTCGCCGATCATGCCCTTCTCCTTGATGTTCTTGATCGCCTCCATGAAGCTCGGCTGGCGCCGGTACTGGGTGCCGGTGACGATTGCGGTGCCTTGCTTGAGCGCCAAGTCATGCGCCTCGCAGCATGTGCGGTAGCCGGCGCTGTCGGTGCAGACGGGCTTCTCGGCGAACACATGCTTCTTCGCCTCGACGGCCGCCTTGATGTGACTGGGGCGGAAGCCGGGGCTCGTGGTCAGGATCACGAGGTCGATGGTCGGATCGTTGATGACCTTCATGAAGCCATCGAGTCCGCCGTAGATGCGTGCATCGTCGACCGACACGCGGTCGCTGTGCGCCTTCTTCAGGCCATCGCGCGCGGCCATGGCCTTGGCCGGATCCACATCGGCCATCGCGACCAGACGCACATTGGCGTTGGTGGTCAGGCTGTCGTTGGCCGCGCCCGAGCCACGGCCGCCGGCACCGATGAGGCCGATGTTCAGCATCTTCGATGGCTCGTTGGGGCTGCCGATCGCGAAGGGCGATGCATAGCCGGCAGCCCCGAGGGCTGCGGATGTGACGATGAAGTCGCGGCGGGTGATCGACATGGTGGCTCCTCGGCGGATAGGGGTCCCCAACGATACCGGGGCGGTGCGCAGGGTGCGATCTCCACTCCTCGATGCCTCAGCCCGTCCGAGCGGGCTCCGCCAGTGTTCCTAGAATCGCCCTATCGCATGAAGGTCCTCCTGGGCATCACCGGCAGCGTGGCCACGATCAAGGCACCCGAACTCGTCGCGGCCTTGGTTGCCGATGGCCATGAGGTCCAGGTCGTGGCGACGCCGCATGCCTGGAACTTCACGCGGGTCAACCAGCTCGGCGTCAAGACCTGGGAAGACAAGGATGAGTGGCCACTCGAGTGGCAGCGCGGCGATCCCGTGCCGCACATCGATCTCGCCGACTGGGCGGATGTCCTCGTCATCGCGCCGCTTTCGGCGAACCTGCTGGCGGACATGGCCCTCGGCCGATGCGACAGCATGCTCTCGTGCATCGTGCGTGCATGGCACCGCGACCGGCCGATGGTGATCGCACCGGCGATGAATACGCGCATGTGGGAGCATCCGGTGACCACCCGCCAGCTTGGGCAGTTGCGTGCGGATCAGCCGAGGCTGGTCGTGATCGACCCGATCGAGAAGACGCTCGCGTGCGGCACCTACGGCATGGGCGGCATGGCCGATCCAGCCTCGATCGCCGCGACCGTGCGCTCGGTGCGCTGAGGACCGGATGGGTGCGCAGGAGCATCGATGCGCCATGCGCCCCGGTCACGGCCGGGCGCACATGATCCAACGCACCCCGCGCATAGACTCACCGGCGTGAAGCACGAACCGCAGGACATGGTGACCTTGGGCGATTACGAGCGCGCTGCGCCCGAGTCGCTGGAGCGTCTGGCGCACGACTACTACCGATCCGGTTCGGGTGACGAAGGCACGCTCGCTGCCAATCGTGCGGCGTGGGCGCGCTGGCTCGTGCACTACCGCGTGCTGGTCAATGTCGCCACGCGCGATCTGTCGACCACGATCCTCTCATCCCGCTGGTCGATGCCCACGATGGTCGCGCCCACGGCCTTGCAGCGCATGGCGCACCCCGATGGCGAACTCGCCACCGCGCGTGCGGCCAAGGCGGCGGGGGTCCCGATGGCGATCAGCAGCCTCTCGACCACCAGCGTCGAGGACATCTGCGCCGTCGGCGGCGAATGCTGGTTGCAGCTCTATGTCGGCCAGGACCGGGGCTTCGTGCGCGAGTTCGTCGCACGGTCGGTGCGCGCAGGCTGCCGCGCGATCGCGCTGACCGTCGATGCACCGGTCTGGGGCACCCGCGAGCGCGATGTGCGCAACCACTTCCATGTGCCGGCGCATCTCTCGGTCGTGAACCTCGTTCGACCGGGCGGTCCGACCGGTCACACCGGCCGTGGTCTGGGCGAAGCACTCTCGTGGCTCATCGATCCGGCGCTCTGCTGGAAGGACCTTGAGTGGCTTCGTGGGCAGACTGACCTGCCGATCGTGCTGAAGGGCATCGTGCGGCCGGATGACTGCGTGCGTGCGATGCGTTCGGGCATGCAGGGTGTGATCGTGAGCAATCACGGTGGGCGTCAGCTCGATGGTGCACCCGCGACGGCCGACGTGCTCGAGCGCTGTGTGCAGGCCACCAAGGGTGAGCGCACCGATGGAGTCGTGCTCGTCGATGGTGGGATCCGACGCGGCGTGGATGTGCTGCGCGCGCTGGCGCTTGGCGCGGATGGCACCCTGATCGGTCGGCCGATGCTCTGGGGCTTGGCGGTGCACGGCGAGGCTGGCGTGCGCCGCGTCCTCGAGATCATGCACGCCGAGACGAGCCAGGCCATGGCGCTCGCGGGGTGCCCCGACCTTCGCTCGATCACGCGCGACCTGGTGGAGCGGGCCTTGTGAGCCTGCGCGTGCTGGTGACCGCCGGTGCAACGCAGGTCCCGATCGACCGGGTCCGGGCGATCACCAATGTGTTCACCGGGCGTACCGGAACGCAAGTCGCCGCGGCGATCGCTGCACTGCCGGGAACCCGGGTACGGCTCCTGACCAGCGCGCCGCACCGTGCCCAGGAGTGGGGGCTGCCCACATCGGTCGAGGTGTGGGGCTACACCACCTTCGACGAGCTTCGCGATCTGATGCAGGCATCGATCGCCCAGGAGCGATGGCCCAGCGCAATCGTCCACAGCGCCGCCGTGAGCGATTACCTCGTCGAGAGCGTGGGTGATGGATCGGGCCGTGCGCTCGATGCCGGTGGAAAGATCCCCAGCGAGCATGAACGGCTCGTGGTCACGCTCGTCAAGGCGCCGAAACTCGTCGATCTGATCCGCACGCCGTGGGGCTTCACCGGCACGCTCATCAAGTTCAAGCTCACGGTCGGAAGGACCGATGCCGAACTCGAGGCGATTGCGCGAGCCAGCATGCGCCATTCACGCGCCGATGCGATCGTCGCGAACGACTTGGCGTGGGCGACAGAGCGCGCGATGGTGCTCGTGGGCGGGAATCCGGTCGAGCATCTGTCGCGTGATGGACTTCCACGGCGCGTGGCCGCACTGGTTCGCGAAGCCACGCCCACTTGACATGGCACTACTTGCTGGGCCGGTGCATGCCGTCCCACGCTCCCGGGTTCTGCAGCATCGAGGTGGCGGTCCGGGCGAGCCAGGCGAATCGGCGGTGAGAGCCCGCGACTTGCTGTGCCGAATGGGCCACGGCCAGGAGCGCCATGGTGTCGCGTGCCTCCTCGAGCTGCATCGAGAGTGCCGCGAGTGTGTTGGCCTTGTCTGCGGGCAGTGTGCCGAGCGGCACCGCCTCGAAGACTTCAACGGCGTCCTGCAGCCCCTTTGGGACCACCATCCCTACGCGCAGGAACTGCGCGGCAGCCTGCGCACCGGCGTTGGTGGCCGCGTGGCTCCTCGAGCTGCATCGAGAGTGCCGCGAGTGTGTTGGCCTTGTCTGCGGGCAGTGTGCCGAGCGGCACCGCCTCGAAGACTTCAACGGCATCCTGCAGCCCCCTTGGGACCACCATCCCTACGCGCAGGAACTGCGCGGCAGCCTGCGCACCGGCGTTGGTGGCCATGGTGCGCGTGCAAAGGATCCCGGCATCCATGCGCTCGGCACGACCGAGCTGCTCGAGCCTGCTCGCGCGGTTCACGACGGTGCCGAACAGGCCGAGCTTCGCGTGCAGGCGTGCCCCCATCGGCCCGAACAGGCACGCTCCGGCATCAAGCCCCAGGCGTGAGTCGGGCACGATCCGCTTGGCAGCCAATGCCGCGCGGATCGATGCCGCGATGTGGTCATCATGCGCGGTCGGCACACCGAAGGCGGCAAAGACGCCGTCACCCGTGAACTCGACCACCATGCCTTGCTCGTCGAAGATCGCCTTCGTCAGCTCATCCATGTAGCCGCGCATGCGCTGGTGGACCGAGCCGACCTGATCGTTGGGGACATCGACGAGCGAACTGAAGCCCTGCATGTCGAGGAAGAGGCATGCGGCCTGCTGCCACTGCGGGACTTGTTCGAGGGTGTCCGTGCCCTCGCGCGCCAGGAGCGCGGCGATGCTTGGCGAGACATATCGGCTGAAGCGCGCGCGGCGCAACTGCATGACGGCCTGCGAGGCAAGCTGCGCGACAATCTCGACGAAGTGCGCGAAGTGCGTACGGGCGGAGCCGAGCGAGTGCCGTCCCTCGGCATACAGCAGGTTGGTTCCTTCGTCGCTCGCGAGCATCGTGGCATGGCATGCCACGAACTCCGAATCGCTCATGAGCGTTGCGCCCGCGGCGCCTTCCGCCGAGCGCTCGAAGATGGCGGTCTCATCGGGCGTACGCAATGATTGCTCGATGGCGCGGCGGCTGAAGGTGGCATCTCGGTCACCGTGGTGCGCAAGCACCGCGACTCGCACGGCATCCTTGGCCTGGATGGCGGCTGCGGTGGCGATTCCCAGCCCGCGGGCCTCGGCCAGCGCTCGTGCGGCGTTCAGCCAGATGTCGCGTTCGGTCGAGGCCTGCCCGATGGCGCGCGAGGCCTTCAGCACATGCTCGAGGAGCTCAGCAGGATTGGCAGCGGAGATGCGTGCAGGACTCTCGCCACTGTCCTCGAGCGTGCGCAGCATCGTGGTGCCGGCGGGAGCAGTGAACTCGATCACCACCATGACGCCCGGCCCGAGGGAGAGCTGGTCGCCATCGAAGAGCACCACTGGGGACTGCGATGGAAGCGGCAGGCCCTGACGACGCGTGCCGGCACGGCTGCCCAGGTCCGTCGCGCTCCACTCATCGGCACGGCATTCCAGCCTGATGTGCTGGCGCGAGACCGTGGCGACCGGAATGCAGATCGTCGAGGTCGTGTCGCGACCGATCACGGCCGTCTGGTTGGGCGCGAGCAGGACTGACCGCGAACGATCACTCCACGCGACATGGACCCGAATGGTTGGTGCCGCCGGCACTCCCAAAGGCTACACCTGCCGCATTCAGTCGTTGAGCTGCTTGTTGGGCCAGAACTTGCGGACGCCGACGGCGGCCTGCAGCAGCAACCCATCCTTGGTGATCTCGTAGTACTTCCAGACACCACTGGTGTTGGACGCGCTGCCGGCCTCGCCGCCGTCCTTGCCCTTGGCTGCGGCATCCGCACGCGCGTTGAAGCTCCAGCCCTTCTCCGTGAAGTTGCGGTAGTCGAGATCGTTGTTGAAGAGGCAGACGATGTAGAACCCCTTGCCGCCGAGACCGATGCCGGCGCTCGCTTCGCTCATCGACATGTAGGTCTTCTTGCCGGCCTTGTCCGTCGCCACGCCCTCGGCACCGGAGCCGCCACCGAAGATCACGAAGATGTTGGTGCCAGAGAAGACCGCCGAACCGTAGGCCTCCTCCATCTGCTTCTTGGTGTCGGGATAGATCGCGTAGAGCTTCTGCAGGACGACCTCGCGCTCGGCGTCGATCTTCGAGCGTTCAGCCGAGCGTTCCTCGGCAGTCGGTACCGACTGGCACGCCGGCAGGATGCAAGCGAGGAACGAGGTGATGCACAGGAGGAGCGCGCGGTGGGTCATCATGCGCGGATGTTCGCCGCACCGTGCGAAATGCGCAAGCGGTCAGTTGCCGGTCTTGGCACCGTCTGAGCCGGAAGCGCCCTTGGATGCGTCGTCGCCCTTGGGCTGATCGTCGGTCTTGGCGGCATCGTCAGCCCCGCCGCCCTTCTTGTTCTGGGATCCACCCTTGTCCGACTTGGGGAGTTTGCTGCCCTTGGCGACCTTGGCGACCTCGGCATCGAAGGCCTTGTCGTGCGGGTTGCCGATCCAGCTGATCATGCCCTTGGTGTCGACGACGAAGGCACAGGGAATGCCGTTCTGGCCGGCGGGCGTCATCCATGCAGCGGACATCGAGCGATCGCTGTCGTAGGCGACGGTGTAGGCCATCTTGGAGCCCTGCTTCTTGACGAAGGCCTCGAGCGGATCCTTGCCGGCGCGCTCGGACCCGGCGACCCCCAAGACCACGATGTTCTTGTGCTTCTTCTGGAGCTTGGTGAGGTGGGGGATGCTCGTCACGCAGGGTGGGCACCAGGTCGCCCAGAACTCGACGACATAGGCGGTGCCTTCCTGCAGGCCCTCGACCGGCTTGCCCTTGATGATCTCGTCCACGCTCAGCGCAGGGGCCTTGCTGCCGGCTGCCAGCCGACCGCCGCCAAGGTCACCGGCCGGGGTGCCGGGGCTGCCCTCGGACTGTGCCATCGTCGGCATGCAGGCAAGGGCGAGGGTGAGGAGCGACACGATGGCAGTGCGGGTGGTCATGGTGGTTCCCTTGGAGGCGGACGCGGAGGATCCTACACGCAATCGGCTGGCACCCCCAAAAAAGCGAACGGCCGGGCAGGGGCCCGGCCGAGTCGCCAGTGATTCGAGAAGGAGAATGGACCGAGAATCAGGCCGTCGAGCGCTTGCCGAAGACGGCCAGGATGACCGCCAGCGTGATCAGGCCGACAAGACCGTTGTTGCCCATGCTCGAAATGAAACTCATGAGGTTGTCGGTGATGTTCCCGAAGAACCATGTGTTGCCCTTGCCGAAGATGATCTGGGCAAGCACGCCCACGGCGATGAACAGCATCGCGATGTCGATGAATTCGCTGGTCCAGCTCTTGATAGTGTCGAACGCCTTCATGTGACTGCCTCCTGTGCAGTGTGGTGAGAGTGCAGCCAGCGCACGGTGCGCCTTCCATGACTGCACGGGTTGGATCGGTGCAGATTGGTCCGAACCAATAAAATTCCCGTCAAATACCGTTGTCCAGCCACAGAAGACGCGATTTCACGCTGAAATCACTGGTTTGTGAAGAAAGGCACAAGCCGGATTGGCAGGAAAGCCAGCTGTTTCAGTGGGCCATGAAAATCAGGCACCCTTGGGCGCGCTCATGGCCGGCTCGAAGAGCGCGGTTTCGCAGCCCGCCGGGTCGTAGGTGGGTTGCCATCGGCCCACACCCGGAATCGGCATGGTGTCACAGGGGAGCATCGCGCCAAGTGCCTTCGCCCGCGCGGCGGCCGGTTCGATCGCATTCACTTGCACATACGGGTACCAGCGTGCGCGCTTCCACGGGTGCGCATCGTCGGCAGACCGCTTCCACAGGCTGGCGACGGGGTGGCCGTTCGAGCTTGCGATCGTGACGGTGAAGGCGCCCATGTCCTGCTCGGTGCAGGTCCAGCCCAGCACATGCGCCAAGAATGCCGCGCTCGCCTTGGGATCGGGCGTGACCAGTTCGCACCAGGCCATGAAGCCGTGCCCGTGCGGGTTCACGCCATCGGTCGCACCGGGTGCAGCCGTGAAGAGGCCAAGTGCCGCTCCCAGTGGGTCCTCGATGATCGCCCCTCGGCCCAAGCCGTTGGAGTTTGGTGCGTCCACGCTGCGGGCGCCGTGTTCGAGGGCGCGCGCGTAGGCCGCGTCGGTGTCATTGACCGCGACGAAGGGGAGCCAGTGCGGCCCGCGCTCGATGAGGAGCGCCTGGCAACCCGCCAGAGCGCGCAGCGACCAGCGATGGTGCTGTCCGGAGTTCATCAGGTGCATCGTGTTGCCGCAGGGCAGGGGCACGGCGACCCCCTCTCCCCCCACGAGGGCGGTCCAGTACTCGATGGCGCGCTCCGGTGCATCGCTGTGGTGCTCGAACCAACAGAACATGCCGTGTTGGACTGGAACGGTCATGACCGTTGGTTCGCTCGATGCTGGTGATGTGCTCATGGTGGCTCCTTGCTGGGCGTGATCGGGAAGACGGCCGCGTGAGTGAGATCAGGGGCGAGGCGGGGGTGATGCGGCGGGAGTTGGTCCCCCCGTCGTGCGCTCAGGTGCACGCGGCGAGCGGCGCCAGCAACCACCCTCGGGCAGCCCGCACACATACGCGCTCCCCAGATCGCTGCACGGCACGGGAGCGTCGGTGCTGATGACAGTGGCACCGCTCGCCAAGGCAGCTTCGCGGCGGGTCGGATCGTTCGCGCGCACCTCGCGCAGGTTGGCGTCGGCGCGGGTGCGCACCATGTAGCCACGGCGGACCAGGTCCTTGATCCTCTCGCCCCCGCCGACCGGATCATTCAGCACCAGATAGCCGGCGGCCGGCGTTCCGGCGGGCGCATCGACGAAGCACGGGCGGCCCTGGCAACTCGGCCTGCCTTGGAGATAGGTCGTCCGTGCTCGGCTGCCGCACTCGAGGATGATCATCACGCGCCCCGCTGCGTGGGTGAGTTCGGGCCACCCGCGGGTGGTCACGGCTTCTTCAAGCGTGGCCGCATCGCCGCGCACGAGATCGGGCGTGATGAGCCGCCGTGCGCCGATCGTGTCGCGGATCAGGGCATCGAGTGCATCGAGCGCAGCGGCATCGAAGGGCGGCGGCGGATCGATGCGGTAGCCGCCGGGACCTTCGTAGCCTGACTCCTTGAGTTCGAGCTGGATCAGGATCGGTACATGGCCGGGGTGCTCGTCGCTCCACGCGGCGACCTGCGTCAGGGCGTCCTTCAGGAGCACGCAGCGTGTGCCTTGATCGACCGAGGGAATGTGGAACACCTTGAACCCAGGCTGCTTCAAGAGCGCCGACGAGCCGTGCCCGAAGAGCGGGTTGCGGAAGAGGCCGCCCTGTGGGTCGTGGTGCACATCGAATTCGAGCGCACGGATGTTCTGGTCGCTCAACTGCGTGCGCAGCGGGGCATGCGTGTACTGCCACGCGCGGGCCCGCTCGGCAAAGAGTGCATACAGACCCGTGGGTGGGGCGATGTGATAGGAGTTGTGCGTCCCGATCACCTGGATGTCGTTCAGGCGAAGGCCCGGTGGAAACGGTCCATCACCGGTTGTGAGCGCGAGTGCGGCGAACAGCATGGCAACGGTGGGCATGGCGCATTACGGTACCCGTCGATCGGCCCTTGGCCGGAAAGGACCATGCCGTGACGATCGATCGAACCACCGCCCTGCGACTGATGGACGCCGCCATCGAGCAGGCCGAGAAGGGCTGGAGCGAAGGCGGGATCCCGATCGGCAGCGTGCTGGCACGCGCCGACGGCATGATCGTGGCACGCGGCCACAACCAGCGCGTGCAGTCCGGTGATCCGATCCTGCACGCCGAGATGGACTGCATCCGCAATGCCGGTCGCCGCAAGGACTGGTCCGAACTCACGCTCGTGAGCACGCTGAGCCCCTGCCCGATGTGCACCGGCACGGCGGTGCTCTACAAGTTTCCGCGCGTCGTGATCGGCGAGCATCGCACCTTCATGGGCGCCGAGCATTGGCTTGCCGAGGCCGGCGCCGAGGTCCTGGTGCTCGATGATCCACGCTGCGTGGAACTCATGCACCGGTTGCAGCGCGAGAAGCCCGGTCTTTGGGCCGAGGACATCGGTGAGACCTACCGCCACCAGGTGGCATTCGTCTGCACCGCCAACAGCTGCCGGAGCCAGATGGCCGAAGGCTGGGTGCGCGCGCTGCACGGAGAGCGGCTCGATGTGTTCAGCGCTGGCATCCGAGCGAGCACCTTGAATCCGCTGGCGGTGCGCGCGATGGCGGAAGTCGGCATCGACATCAGCGGCCACGCCAGCAAGACCGTAGGCGAGCTGCCCGGCAAGCTCGATGTGGCCGTGACCGTCTGCTCGAGCGCAGAGGAGGCATGCCCAGCGATTCCGGGCGCGGTGCGCCGCCTGCATGTCCCCTTCGATGATCCTCCGCAACTGGCGCAGGGCGCACGCGACGATGACGAGGCCATGCGGCACTATCGACGCGTGCGTGACGAGATCCGCGCATGGGTCGAGCACGAATTGCCACAGCTCCTGCACTGAGTCGCGGTAGCCTGCGCGCGCTGGGCCCTTGGCGGAATTGGCAGACGCAGGGGACTTAAAATCCCTCGCCGGTTACACGGCATCCCGGTTCGAGTCCGGGGGGGCCCATTGCGGCAAGGTCTCGACCCTCACCCCAGCCCCATCGTGGCGAGGGTCTGTTGCGCCACGACGCGGGCATCGAAGTGCCGCTCAGCGCGCGTTCGCGCAGCCTGGCCCATCGCGTCCGTCCGTGCATGATCCTGCATCAGAGACTGCATCGCGCGCACCAGGCCAGCCACATCGCCGCGCTCGACGAGCAGCCCCGTGACGCCATCCTCCACGCACTGCCTGCAACCAGGCACATTGTTCGTGACGACCGCACGGCCCGCGGCCATCGCTTCGAGCACGCTGTGCGGCGTGCCCTCACGCCAGCTCGGCAGGACGAACACGCGGCACCACGCCAGATCGGGCCGGATGTCGTGGCGATGACCCACCGATTCCCAGACACCGCCCCGAGCGCCATCGGCCACGCGCCTCTCGAACTCAGCACCCTCCTTGCCATCGCCGAATCCTGCGATCCGGATCGGGATCGACGGCTGCGCGCGGTGGAGGAATTCGGCCGCCTGCAGGAACTCGTCAAAGCCCTTGTCGGTCATGAAGCGGCTGGCGAAGAGGATGCCACCACCCGGGTTGGTCGGCTGCGCGGCATGGTGGAGAAGATCGACGCCACTGCCGGCGGTGACGGTCACGGGCACGCCGCGCGCGAGCAGCCCCCATCGCGCGAAGTCGTCGCGGTCATCGGGATTGTGGAAGATGACATGCGTGGCCTGCGTCAACGCGCGGCGATAGAGCGCGCTCGCGGCCGTACGCGCGATCCACCAACGCAGGCCACGGCGCACGAAGACGCTGCCGACGCCAGTGATCATCGCCACGCGCACGGCGACGCCAGCGCTGGCGGCTGCCGGCATGCCATGGCAGACGGCCTTGATCGTGCCGGCCAGCACATGGGTCGGTCGCTGGTTGTGCATGAAGCGATCGAACTCGCGGCGGACGCCTCGCTCGGCCAGTGGATTCATGCTGCGCCGTGCGTAGTCGAGCTCCACGACCTCGGCACCAGCATCCTGCATGCGCTCGCGGACCCAAGGATCGATCGCCGGTGCAGCCACGACGACCTCATGGCCTTGGGCACGCAGCATGCCGATCAACGGCGCCCTGAAGAGCGGCAGGGTTGGTGCAAACCCAGTCAGAATCGCGACTCGAGCCATGTGCTGATCGTACGGCGCTCGACATCGACCCTACGATGGCCGGATGCGCGCACCTGCCGAGGTTGCCGTCGTGTGGTCTGCCTCGCTGGCGAGCGCGCTGCTCGCCTTTGCGTTCTCGATCACTCTTGCCCGGACGCTCGATGCGGCCGCGTTCGGCACCTTCATGACCGTTTTTGCAGTCAGCCGGCTCGTGGCGCCCGTGGCGCAGGGGGGTGTGAGTGAAATGTGGCTGCAGGCCTTCGGTCGCCACGGCCGCGCCGCATCGGTGTGGATCGTGCCGGGGCTGGGTGCCATGGCCAGCACCGCGGGGTTGGCCCTGCTCTGCATGGTGGGCTGGGCGATGGCCTTCGCGCCCTCGGGTGATGCCGGGGAAGTGGCCATCGTGATGGCGGTGGCGGTCGCCCTCGGTGCGCCGGCCGACAACGCAATCGCCGAGCCGATGCTCCGCGGGCGCTTCGTGCGTGTGGCGCTCTGGCAGCTCGCCCCCTACATCGTGCGGATGGCGGCGGTCGGTGTGGCGGCGTTGGTGCTCTGGCGCAGCGACGGCACGCGCGCCGTGGGTGGCCCCCTCGTCATCACGCTCGTCCTGGGCACCGCCATCACGAGCATGATCGGGATGCGCTGGATCCTTCGGCTCCGCCGCGATCCACCGCGCGACGATGTGCCGCTCCATGAACCCATGGTCAGTGCGCCGGGCCCGGGGGCTGCGCTGGCCCGGTCGTTCCCCTTTGCGGTGCAGGGGCTGGCCTACCTGGCGGTGCTGCAGGTGGGCACGATCGCGCTGGGTTCGGCGAAGCTCGTCGAGGAGGCCGGATTCTTCTCGGTGGCCATGAACATCGTGACGGCGATGCACCTCTTGCCGAGCGCGGTCTTCGCTCGGGTCTTCGCGCCCCGCTACTTCCTGTGGGGCAACAGCGATCCGGCCCGCCTTGCGCGCGCGGCGCCGCGCGTGCTCGCGTGGGTCGTGGCCTTGTCGGTGGCCTGCTCGATCGCTGCGTGGATCGCGCTGCCGTGGGCGATTCCGCTGGTCTTTGGGCCAGAGCAGCAGGGCGCCATCGCACCCGCACGCCTGCTGGCGCTGGCGTTCCCGGTCTGGTGCCTTGCGGTCGGGCTTGCGGCGCACCACACCACGCCGACCGAAGTGCGCTGGCGCACCGTGTGCTGGATCGGCCTGGCAGCCATCACGATCGGCGGCTGCATCCTCGAGGCACCTTCGGCCGGCTTGGATGGCGTCGTCCGGGCCGTCATCGTCGGGCAGGTCACCTTCGCGATCTTGGCGATCATCGGCCAACTCGTGTTCGTGGGTCCACGCTGGCGAGCGGCTTCATGAAGCCTTCACCGCTGCGGGGTGTGCGCTCCTAGGATCAGGCCGATGCAAGCGCAGCCACAACGGATCTCGGGTCGTGCCGTCGGTGCTGTGATGTTCATCGCCGCGCTCGCCGTCACCGTGGCGTGGATCGTGCTCAGGGTCTTCTTCACGACAGAGCCGGTCGAGTCCGCACCGGAGGACTCCACGGCACCCCTCGGTGCAGCATCGATCGCGCGGCCGTTCGATCATGTCGTGGTCCTGAGCATCGATGGCCTGCGGCCGGATGCGGTGGCGCATGCGTTGGACCTCGGTCGTGCTGGATTCACTGCCCTCTTGAAGGGCCCCCACACCCTCGAGGCACGCACCGATCCGGACAGCACCGTCACCCTGCCCAACCATGTCGGCATGGTGACGGGCAGGCTCTTCAGGGGACCACAGGGTCACAATTGGCTGCCCAATGTCCTGCTGCCCACGATTGCCGAGGGGGGCACGCTGCATGCGGCACATGGCTCGTATGTCCCGAGCATGTGGGATGTGGCGCATGACCATGGCCTGATGACCGCCATGCTGGCCAGCAAGGGCAAGTTCATCCTGTTCGACAACAGTTTCCGCGAGGAGCAAGGGCGACCGGACGCCACCGGGGCTGACGATGGCACGCGCAAGATCGATCTCGTGGGCTTCGCCCTGCGCGGCGAGGGCGTGATCCGCAAGATCATGGCGTTCCTCGACGATGCGGCCGCGCAAGGTCGACGGTCGCTGTCGTTCATCCACCTTGCCGACACGGATGTGACGGGGCATGTCCGCGCCTGGGACATGACGCCCGGTTCGCTGTACCTCGCCTGCGTCGATCGGATGGATGCGCTCGTTGACCGGTTGGTGCGGCACATCGAGGCGAATCCAGCTTTGCGCGGCCGCACCGCGATCGTGATGACATCGGACCACGGCGGTGGGGCGCCGCCATCCTCACACACGGTCCCGGAATCGCCGTTGAACTTCCGCATCCCGTTCGTCGTGTGGGGTGGTGATGGTGAGCCCGTCGATCTCTACGCGATCAGCCCTTCACGCACACGGCCTGCGCCGACCGAGCGCATGACGGCGACCGGCGGCTCACCGATCCGCAACGCCGATGCCGGCAACTGTGCACTGTGGCTCCTTGGATTGCCACCCATCCCCACGAGCACCGTGGGCGTGGAGCAGGACCTGCTCGTCGGGTGGTCGCGCCCGCTGCCGTGATCAGCGCTTGACCTTGTAGTACTCGCAGTACCAGTCGATGAAGCGCTTCACGCCGACCTCGACCGGCGTGCCCGGGCGGTAGCCGGTCGCCTGCGTCAGGCTGGTCGTGTCGGCGCAGGTGTCGGGGACATCGCCGGGTTGCATCGGCAGCAATTCGCGCGTGGCCTTGCGGCCCAGGTTCTCCTCGATGAGTTCGATGTAGCGGGAGAGTTCGACCGGCGTGCCGTTGCCGATGTTGAAGAGCCGCCACGGCATGTTGCTCGTCGCCGGATCGGGGTGCGCACCGCTCCACTGCGGGTTCGGCTGCGCGACATGGTCGAGCGAAGCGACGACGCCGCCGGCGATGTCATCGATGTAGGTGAAGTCCCTCTTGTGATGGCCGTGATTGAAGACCTTGATCGGCTCGCCGGCGAGGATCGCCTTCGTGAAGAGGAAGAGCGCCATGTCCGGCCGGCCCCACGGACCATAGACCGTGAAGAATCGCAGCCCCGTGCACGGCAAGCCGAACAGCGCCGCATAGGTGTGCGCCATCAGCTCGTTGGCCTTCTTCGTGGCGGCATAGAAGGAGAGCGGGTGATCGCAGGACTGCCCCACGCGGAAGGGCATGTCGGTGTTCGAGCCGTAGACGCTGCTCGTGCTGGCGTACACCAGATGCCGCACGCCGCCGTGGCGGCATCGTTCGAGGATGTTGGTGAAGCCCGTCAGATTGGCTTCGACATAGGCCATGGGATTGACCATCGAGTAGCGCACGCCGGCCTGCGCGGCCAGGTGCACGACGCGGTCGATGGCGTGGTCCTTGAAGACCCGCGTGAGTGCGGCCGCGTCGGCCACATCCACGCGCTCGAAGGAGAAGCCCGAACGGGGAGCGAGCCGCGCGAGCCGGGCCTCCTTCAGCGTGGGGTCGTAGTAGTCGTTCAGGTTGTCAAGGCCGACCACGCGGTCGCCGCGGTCCAAGAGGAGATGCGCCACATGGCTCCCGATGAAGCCTGCGGCCCCAGTCACGAGGATCCTTCCAGCGCTCATGCGCGCAGCGTATCGACCTGCGTGCGCACGAGGCGACGGGCGTGGATCACCCACGAATGCGCCGTCGCGATCGTCCACGCGGTGCTCGCCACATCCGGCTCGCTTGTGGCCAGACGCGAAGCGATCGAGCGCACCGCGCGGGCATCGAAGAGCCCGCATCGTGCGGTCGTGGCATCGCTCAGCATGTCGCCGGCCCAGTGACGCAGCGGGCCGGACATCCACGAAGCCATCGGCACGGCGAAGCCACGCTTGGGAGCGCGCAGCACGGGTTCGGGGAGAAGCTTCCCCGCAAGCCGTCGAAGCACGAGCTTCGTGCCACCCGGACCGAGCCGTTCGTGCGGCGGCATCCGCATGCTCAGGGCCACCACATCGCGGTCGAGCATCGGGCAGCGGGCCTCGAGCCCGACGCTCATGCAGGCACGGTCGACCTTCACGAGCAGGTCATCCGGCAGGTAGGTCATCAGGTCGGCCAGCATGAAGCGTGCCTCGAAGGTGTCGAGCTGCGGCACGGCGTCGAATTGATCAAGGAGCGTGGAAGCTTCCTGAACATCAGGGATGAGCGCAGGCCCGTCATCCGAGATGCTCATGACGCTGCGGGGCAGTGCATTGGCACTCTCTGCGGCAAGTGCCTGGCGGCCGCGACGGATCGCACGCGCGGGATGTGCACCCAGGATGCGACTGGGCAGGACCGCTCCGATGATGCTCCAGAACTCGGCTGGCGGGGCACCCAGCGCGGCTACGACGGCATTGCGAACGGGAGAGGGCAGTGCCTGCGCCCGTCTCCAGAGCCGATGGGCGTGCTGATAGCGCTGGTAGCCGCCGAAGAGTTCATCGCCTCCGTCGCCCGTGAGCACGACCGAGACCTGCGAGCGCACGGCACGCGCGAGCAGCAGGCTCGGGATCGCGCTTGAATCGGCGAAGGGCTCGTCCCAGACCGCGCCTACATCCATGGCCGCGTCGAGCGCATCATTGGGACCCACGAGCCAGTCGGCGTGATCGGTACCGAGGTGCTCGGCCACCAGCCGCGCCAGCGGGCGTTCGTCGTATTCCGACTGGGCGAAGCCGATCGAGAAGGTCCGCACACGCGAGGGTGCCACGCGGGTCATGAGCGCCGTGACCACGCCACTGTCGATGCCGCCGGAGAGAAACGCTCCCACCGGCACATCGCTCAGGAGTCGCCGGGTGACTGCGCCTTCGAGCGCCGACCCAAGCATCGCAGCGAGATCGTCACCGCTCCCCACGAGCCGATGCCGTTCGCCGTCGACCGCGAGTTCACGAGGGTCCCAGTAGACGCTCGCCGGGGGCAGCGTGCCCGGTCGTTCGGCATCCTCGGGCCCGATGCGCAGCAGCGAACCCGGTGCCAGCTTGACGAAGCCTTGGTGGATCGTGCGCGGCGACGGCACGCACTGGTAGCGCACATACGCGGCCAGCGCCTCCCGATCGATCGGCGGCGGCCACGACGGGAGCGCAGCCAGGGCATGCTGTTCGCTGGCGAAGGCGAGTACGCCGCCGAGCCAACCCACGCTCAAGGGCTTCTTGCCCACGGGATCTCGTGCCAGCCAGAGAACGCGCGGCCCGCACTCCCACGCCGCGAGCGCGAACATGCCGCGCAGCCTCTGCAGCGTGGCGGCAACGCCCCAACGCTCGAAGCAGGCAAGGATCGTCTCGGTGTCCGAGGTCCCACGCCAGGAGATGCCCTCCCCAAGGTCGCGCCTCAGCTCGAGGTGGTTGTAGATCTCTCCGTTGTAGGCAATCACGAAGCGCTTCTGCCGCGACTCCATCGGCTGTGCCCCCGCAGCCGTTCGGTCGAGGATCGCCAGCCGCGCGTGGGCCAGGCCAAGGCCATCACCCTCCCAGTGCAGGCCGAACGCATCGGGACCGCGGTGGCGCGAGAGCGTTGCCATGCGAGCGAGCGTCGAGCGGGGATCGGAGATCGTCCCGCGCGGATCGAGGAAGCCCGCCACGCCGCACATGCTGCGAGTGTACGGCGCGCCGCCATCCTGCCGTGTGCGGCATAGCATCGGCTCGATGCAGATGGAGTCCACCTCGCCCGCGGTCAGCGTGTCCGGCTTCATGCTCGTGCACGCTGCATGCGCATTCCTCGTGGGTGTGCCGGCGGTGATGTTCGTGCGTCGGCTGGCGCAGGCCAAGGGGTGGATGGCCAAGCCCCGCGAGGATCGCTGGCATCGTGAACCAGTCGCGCTGCATGGCGGCGTGTGTGTCCTTGTCGCACTGCTGCTGGCCTGCGTGTTCGTGCCGTCGATGCCGAGCGCGGTGGACCTGTCGCTGGTCGCGGCGATTCTTCCCGGCGTGCTCATGCTGGCGGTGACCGGGCTCGTCGATGACCTGCGGCACCTCAAGCCGTGGACGAAGCTCCTGTTTCAAGTCCTGGCTGCAGCGGCGGTGGGCTGGGCGCTCGCCGATGCGCGTGGTCTCTCGACCACCGATGCGGCGGTGATCGCCGTGTGGGGCCTGGTCTTCTGCAACAGCGTCAACATGCTCGACAACATGGATGGCGCGTGCGCGACCGCGGCGATCCCGGGATTCGTCGGGATCGCGCTCGTGACGGGCGATCCGCGCGTGGCCTCCATCAGCGGTGCTGCCGCTGGCGCCATGGCAGCGTTCTGGATCTGGAACCGGCCGCGAGCGCGCATCTTCCTGGGCGATGCCGGCGCACTGCCGATGGGGCTGTTGTTCGGTGCGTTGGCTGCTCTGGTGGCCATCGAGCTCAGTCGAGGCCAAAGCGAACAGGTGCGCCCTTGGCTGCCGTGGGTGCTGCCTGCCATGCTCGGTCTGCCATTCATGGCCGACACCGTGTTCGTCTGCGCGACGCGTACGGCACGGGGGCAGAACCCGATGATCGGCGGCACCGATCACCTGACGCATCGCGCGTTGCGAAGGGGCTGGTCGCCGTGGGGCGTCCTGGCCGTGATCGCCGCGCTCGGCGCAGGGGGCGTGCTCTTGGCGGGCGTGGTGGTCCTGGGCTGGGGCTGATCGTCATGGACCGGCCGCACTGGCCACCATCGGTTCATGCGCTCGTGGGCTTCCGTGCGCGACAAGTCGCGGCCCGCTCACTACGCTTCGCTGCATGCATCATGTGATCACGGGCGGTGCCGGCTTCATCGGCAGCCATCTGGCCGAAGCACTCGTCGCCGGTGGTCATTCGGTCACGGTGCTCGATGACTTCTCGACCGGTCGTCGTGCCAACCTTGCCGCACTCGATGGGCGCCCGGGCGTGAAGGTGATCGAGGGCAGCGTGCTCGACCCGGCAACGGTCGCGCGTGCATGCAAGGGTGCCGAGGTCATCGTGCATCTGGCCGCCACGGTCGGCGTCAAGCTGGTCATCGACCGGCCGGTCGAGACGCTCGTGAACAACGTGCGCGGTACGGAAGTGGTGCTTGAGGCCGCATCGCGGCTGGGTGTGCGCACGCTGATTGCCAGCACCAGCGAGGTCTACGGCAAGCTCATGTCGGCTGCATCGAGCCAGACCGCCTTGCACGAGGACGACGACATCCTGATCGGCCGCACGAGCGTGCGTCGCTGGGGCTATGCGTGCAGCAAGGCGCTGGATGAGTTCCTGGCGCTCGCGTACGCCACCGAGCACAGGCTGCCGATGACCGCGATCCGGTTCTTCAACACGGTGGGACCGAGGCAGCGGGGTGAGTACGGGATGGTGCTGCCCCGGTTCATCGAGGCCGCACTCGCTGGTACACCGATTCGCGTGCATGGTGACGGTACGCAGTCGCGCTGCTTCCACCATGTCGCCGACAGCGTGCAGAGCCTGCTGGCGATCCTCGCGTCGCCGGCCACGCACGGTCAGGTGCTCAACCTCGGAAGCGATCTTGAGATCACGATGCTCGAGCTGGCCGCGATGGTGCGCGAGGAAACCCACAGCACGAGTGTGATCGAACTCGAACCCTATGAAGAGGCTTTCGGCTCGGGCTTCGAAGACATGCGTCGCCGCGTCCCTGACCTCGGCAAGCTCCGTGCGCTGCTTGGGCCCCAACCCGTGCGTGAGGTGCGTTCGATCGTGCGCGAGGTGGTGGCGTGGCAGCGCGCTCAGACCTGAGCGGTCTGGCCCGGCATCACCGACCTCTGCAGTCCAACCTCGTCGTCAACCCGCGATCATCGCCCGGCGGCCTTGGCTGCCTGCCAGACGGCCATCGCCTCGGGCATCAGCTCGTTGAGCCGCTGGATGCGCGTGTTCTCGCTCGGGTGCGTGCTCAGGAACTCCAGCGGAGCCTCGCCACCGACGGCGGCCATGTTCTGCCAGAGCGGGATCGCCTCGCGCGGATCGAAGCCGGCATCGGCTGTGATGAGCAGGCCGAGGTGGTCAGCCTCGCTCTCCTGGCTGCGGCTGAAGGCGAGCACGCCAAGGCCCAGGGCGTTCATGATGATCTCTTGCGTTCCCGGGTCGGCCTCGGAGAGTTCGAAGCCGGCCGAAACGAGGATGTTCAGCACCGCTTCCTGCGACACGCGCTCACCACCATGGCGCGCGATCGCGTGGGCGGCCTCGTGGCCGATCACGACCGCGAGCTGGGCATCGGTCTTGGTGACCGGCAGGAGCCCCGTGAAGACCGCACTCTTGCCACCCGGCAGCGCCCATGCATTCACGGTCTTGGGATCATCGATGACGGTCATGTCCCAGGTGAAGCGCCGAGCGATCTCCGGGTGCATGCGATTGGCGGCATCGAAGATGCGCCGACTCACATTCATCACTCGGGCGTGCTCGGAACCGCCCGTGAGGAGGCGATGTCCGGCCTGCTTCGCCGCCTCGAGTTCCACGACATACGCCTGCTGGCCCAGGTCGATCTCGTCGTCGACCGAGAGGATGTTGAACTGGCTGCGGCCGGTGCCGCTGACTTCGGTGCAGGCCGGCTGCTGCAGCATGACGGCGGCAGCCACGACGGTCACGACAAGTCGTGTCAGGTTCATGCGCGGACAGTAGGTGCGCTTCAGGAAGCCATCAACCATCCCCACGCCGCGCACCCCACGATGGCCAGGGGGATGGGCAGGCGAAGCCGCACGGACGCCACGATGATGAGGATGCCGGGCACCGTCACGCTGCTGCGCCAGTCCAGCGTCGTGGCGATCGGATCGATCCACGCCGCGGCCAGCAGGCCCGTCACGGCGGCTGCCACGCCGGAGAGTGCGCGGGAGGTACCGCTCCAGGCCGCCAACCCATGCCAGCCCCGCATGGCCAGAAGCAGCATCAGCATGCCCGGCAGCATCAAGGCGGTGGTGCACACGATGCTCCAGACGAGCAGTGACGCCGTGCCGCCGGGGAGTCCGTGCGTCGCACCGAGGAACGAGGCGATCGAGAAGAGCGGTCCAGGCACGGCTTGGGTCAGCGCATACCCACCGGCGAAGAGCGATTGATCGAGCAGGCCGGCATCGACCACGCTGCGCTCGAGCAAGGGCAGCACGACATGGCCGCCCCCGATCACGAGTGAGCCGGCCTGGATGAGCGCGGCCACGAGCCGTGCGCCGCGATCGGGCAGGATCGAGAGCACGAACGAGCCGGCGATCAGCGCGACCAAGAGCACGCCTGCCATCACCGTCGCTGCACGCGACGGCAGTCGCAGCGAAGGTGCTTCGTCGTGTGGGTGCGCATCGGGCGACAGCAGCTGGCCGAGGCACGCCGCCAGGACGATCGTCGCGATCGGCAGCCATGGTGCATGGCATCCGAGTGCGGCGATGGTGGCACCTGCGGCGATCGCAGCACGGCCCGGACCGACCAGATGCGACCGCGCCATCGCGATGACCGCAAGCATCACCACACCCGCAGCCGCCGCGTGCAGCCCGAGCATCCAGCCAGCCGAGCGCGCATCGGCAGCAAACGAGAGTCCGACGACCGCACCGGTCATCAGCAGCATGCTCGGCAGCGTGAAGCCGACGGCGGCCGCCAGTGCACCCAGCATCCCTGCGCGCTGGTGTCCGAGCGCGAAGGCCAGTTGGCTGCTGCTCGGTCCTGGAAGGGCGATCGACAGGGCGAGCAGGCTCGCGAAGGCCGTTGGGTCGAGCCAGCGCCGGCGAACGACAAGCTGACGCTCGAAGAGAGCGATGTGCGCCGTCGGCCCTCCGAAACCGATGCAGCCGAGTATGAGAAAGCGCCCGAGCACGCCGAGTGCGGTGCGGGCATCGCTGCGAAGGTTCGCTGGATCGGCGGGCGCCATCAGGTGCGTCAGCCTACGCGTCGGGTGGCTGCGGCTCTCGGACCTTCGCGGCCCATGGTGGGATCGTCAGACCTTGTGCTTGCGATGTCGCTTCGCCTCGAAGCCTGTGCGATCGCTCCGGGCGCATCCTGCTGCCGGGGCGATTGCCCCTGAGCGTGATTTCCAGCGTTCCCACGCCGCGCATGAGGTAAAGTCCGGTCTCCCATGCGATCAGTCACCCGAGCGCGCCGGTTCGCCTTCACCTTGATCGAGGTGCTGGTGGTCATCGGCATCATCGTCATCCTGATCGGGATCATCCTTCCGTCAATTGGCTCGGTCCGATCCACGGCTCGGGCCGCAGAGAGCCAGAGCAACATGAAGCAGTGGGGCACGGGCACGGTCGCCTACACCAGCCTGAACAAGGATCGGTTGCCTTGGGAGGGTTTGCCCGACACGGACCAGTTTGCGATCAACCTGCAGGCCAAGCAATTCTGGGCGAACGCGGTGCCGCCCTTGGTCGCTGGCCCGTCGTACCGCGAGGTGGTCAACGCGGCCAACACCAACCAGACGGGCGTGCCGACGCTCGAGAACAGCATCTTCGTCGACCCGGCAGCGACTCCGCAGGAGGGTGCGCCGTGGGCGTTCCCGGATCCGACGGCGCCCAACGGCGGCCAGTACTCGGCCTTCTACTTCAACTACGTGCCGAACTCGCAACTCAACAACACCTTCATCAGCCGCGACTTCAACGGCATCGAGTACGAGCAGGGCACCGATCCCGTGCAGATCGGCAACGAGCTCGCGCAGAAGTGCATTCGTCTGTCGCAGATCAAGGATTCCTCCCGCACCATCCTCATGGTTGAGATGCGCGCCAACGAGGCCGAGCTGCCCACGGCCGATCCCTACT
>Ga0194131_10003056_pt1 | contig 26748 bp, 25 predicted proteins | sample TA2KigO120mmetaG_FD_148631 | JGI IMG/M metagenome (GOLD analysis project Ga0194131, IMG submission 148631) | Freshwater microbial communities from Lake Tanganyika, Tanzania - TA2015053 Kigoma Offshore 120m | ecosystem: Environmental > Aquatic > Freshwater > Lake | place: Tanzania: Lake... | reverse complement strand
CACGGACGCTCGAACTTACGCGCCTGACCGACGGTGCGACGGGAACCGGCACGCTCGATCTCAGCGCCCGTTCCGTGACAGTGATTCTTCCCTCAGGCGAAACCGCTCGGGGGGCCTACACAAAACTCACGACCGACGACATCAGATCGGATTCACTGTTTCACGGCGCCAACCTGGCCGACTTGCTGGGCACACATCAGACGGAGCGACTCTACGTTTACGCGCAGTTGACGGGAGAGCAGGGAACAAAGGTTGAGATGGTGCTGACCGTCGACTGGCTGGGGCACGGGTTTGGCGTGGCGCGGGCGGGCGGCCGCGAAGACTGCCGGGTGACGTTTTGAGTGCCGTTCCTTGTGTGCGATGGTATGCGGACTCCTGTCATCTGATTTCCTCGGAAATGACCAAAGTTGATCGGACGGCCGAGTCACACCGGTGGCAGGGGGGTGGCAAAGGAGACCACCGTCCGGACGATGGCCTCCTTCGGGCGTTTGGGGCGCCTGTCCCATGCGTATGGGCGCCTGTGGAACCCGCCGGTCAGGACGGGCAGAAAATCGGACGGTCGTACCGGTCAGGCCTGACTTACAGCAGGCTGAGACGGCGCTCCGCGGCTCGTGATTCCGCTGGAATCCAAGGCTGGCAGCCTTGCCGGGGTCGCCATCGCTGTTCGGTGCTATCCGATCAGTCTGTCCGTGCTCCGCATGTCACTGCCGGCGGGGTTGTGTGATCCGGTGGAGTCAGGTCATTCATAAATCCCCCTCCTTGTTATCGCCCGGCGAGCCCGAGCGGCGTGTCTGCTGTCAGCGCGACACACGACGGTGATAGGCCATGTGCCGGAGAGGCTTCGCCTCGGCCCAGGACAGGACTTCAGCCCAGTCTGTATCGGGGATCCGGTTGCCCAATCGATGGCTGGCACAGGCCATGATGCACCTCCGTGCGAGGTGAGAAAGTGCGCGCACCCTACGCCTTTTGTCGAATTGCTGCAAGATCCCATGAAAAATATTTTTCGCATGGTCCGGCAACTGCCATGCCAGTTTCGCAAGTCATCGGATGGCCGTGACTTTCGGTACGGTCAACGTTATACTTTTAATGAGCAGGGACCTGTGGATAACATCGCTCAAACGATAAGACGCATGATATGGCATTGAAGTTTGCGCTCTATCCGGGGTGTGCGGCGCAGGGCGCGACACCGGAGCTCTATCAATCCAGCAAAGCCGTGCTGGACCGGTTGGGCATCGACGTAGTCGAACTTGGCGCGGCAACCTGTTGCGGTGCCGGCGTCGTCACGGAAGCCAATCCCGACACGGCATTAGCCTTGAATGCGCGAACCCTGGCGCAGGCCGAGGCGCTCGGCCTCAACGTCATGACGATCTGTGGAACCTGTCAGGGCGTGTTGGGCGCCGCCAATAAACGACTCAAGGAGGAATCCGGCCTCCTCGACCGTATTAACTCATTCTTGCAGCCGGAAGGTTTAACCTATCGAGGCACCGTGCAGGTGAAGCATCTGCTCTGGATCATCGTTCGCGATATCGGGTTGCAGGAACTGAGAAAGCATATCCGGGTGCCGTTCAAGGATTTCCGCGTGGCGCCGTTTTACGGCTGCTACATTCTACGCCCCTCCTGGGACCTCGGCTTTGATGATCCGGAGAACCCGACGTCGCTTGAAAAGGTAATTCAGGCAGTGGGCGGAGAGACGGTGGCCTACGCGGGACGGACCAAATGCTGCGGGTTTCCGATCATCCTGGAAAAGGAACCGATCGCCATCGGCATGGCGGGCGCCAATATGAAGGAAGCCAAGGAGCAGGGTGCGGACTTTATGGTTACGCCCTGTCCACTCTGCCATATGAGTCTGGACATCTATCAGGAGCGGGCGGGGAAAGCCGTCAACGCGACGCTGGATCTGCCGATTTTACACTTACCCCAACTGATCGGCCTGGCCATGGGCATTTTACCACGCGCATTGGGGCTCGGTCGGCATTTGATCCCGGTGGATTCGATTCTGAAACGGTTGCACAAAGCGGAGGGAGTTCGCGCATCATGAACGTCATTAATCTTTCTGATTTTCAAGTGTTTAGCGCTGAGAAGCTAAAGAAGAACAACATTTTCCAAACGCCCCGGTTTTTCTGTGACGTCTATTGTTTCGAACCGGGCCAGGAGCAAAAGGGCCACATCCACGGCGACCAGGACAAGGTCTACCTGGTGCTCGAGGGGCAGGGCACCTTCCAGGTCGGCAGCGAGAAAAAAGTCCTCGGGCAAGGCCAGGGCACCATGGCGCCGGCTGGCGAGGAGCATAGCGTGAAGAATCACACCGGCCAGCGACTTAAAGTGCTCGTCTTCGTCGCACCCAACCCCTGACCGGACAAAATAAAAACCGGCGGACCGGAGGAACTCCGATCCGCCGGTTGGTTTGTACTCGACGTCTACTGTGCTGGTTTTGGCGCCAGCACCCAGGGCGTCATCGGCATCAACGGCGCCGGCTTGGCATCCGGACCAACCAACAACACCGCGATGGCTCCTCGTAGCGCACCGGTCAGCGAATGGGTGACGAGGGGATAGGCACCGGCCGATTCTACGACTACGTCAAATGTCGCCGCGCTGCCGGGCCCGACCACGTAGGTCTGCACGCCTTTCAGATTGTTGGCCGGATTCCCGCTTTCGTATACGTTGTCCCAGATCTCGCCGATGGGATGGAAGGACGAGAATTCGTTTGGCCCCGCGTTTACAAAATAAATGCGGACCCGCTCGCCCGGCTTGGCATCCAGTTTCCCTCCGCCGCTGACAAACGGGTGGTACTTGAAGATGCCGCCGTTGAACACGATATTGTCGAATTTCCGGTCGAACATCGTCTGCACGTCGTCCGGATTCTTGAAGAACTCAGACTGCACCAGCACGTATTCGCGATCCGCCTTAGCCCAGGCCTTGGCATTTTTCGGGTCCACGATGATGGCGCCGAACATCCCGCGCGCCACATGCTGAATCATCGGGGGCGCCCCGCAATGGTAGAAAAACACACCGGGCTTCTTGGCCACGAAGGTGTACTCAATCGTTTCACCCACATTGATGGCCTTGTAGTTTTTCAGAAAATCGATCTCCGCAGCGTGGAAATCCATCGCGTGGGGGTGCTTGTTTTCGGCCGGATTGACGAGCTTGAACTTTACCGTGTCGCCCTCGGTTACCCGAACGACCGGACCGGGGACCTGCCCGTTGAATGTCCAGGCGGCGTAGGTCGTGCCGTTGCCGTCGACGACAACGTCTTTTTCGACAGCGGTCATTTCGACCGTGTGGGTTTTAGCCAAAGCCGGAGCGGTCGTAAACGCCATGATGCCGGCCAGTACAATTGTAATCAGGGTCCGCATAAAAGCCTCCTTGTGTAACGCCTGCACAAGGATAGTCCTTCAGCGAACGATAGAAACATGATCTATATCATGTTTCTGAAATTAACCGGCGTGGGCGTGTCTGGGAGAAGTGGGCGGACAGGGGGCGTTGGACGCCATCTGTTGCAGGCGGGGCAAATTGCAAATAGTCAGGGATTTCGCAGTCCCCGCGACCAGCTTGTCGCGCTTGAACCGGCTCATGATCCGCGTGGCGGTTTCAACAGTGACGCCGATCATATCGGCCAGATCCTGGCGGGTGAGCCGCACGGTCAGACGGACCTGCTTATCGTCCTTCAGTCCAGCGCGGGTTGCAAATTTGACAAGCAATGCGGCCATCCGCTGTTCGGCCGGATTGAGCGCAAGCACCTTGGCGGTTTCCTGCGCTTCGCTGAGACGGGCGCCGAGGTATTGGATGATTTCAATGGCCGCATCGGGATTCCGGCGCAACAGTTTCAAATAGGCGTCCTTGCTGAGGGTCAGGACGCTGACATCGCCCATCGGCTGGGCGCAGCCCGGATGTGTGCCGTCGTTCAGCGCCGCGGCGTCGCAGCAGAACAGATCGCCCGGCATTAGGACCTTCAGCGTGACCTGTTTGCCTTGCGGCGACGTCTTGACGCACTTGACCGTGCCTTCCTTCAGGATGTGAAAGCAGTTGGCGGGATCGCCTTCGCGGAAAATGAACTGATCCTTGCGATACCGCGTTTCGACGATGTCCCCGGCAATCTTGCGCCGCTCGGTCGGGCTTAAGTGCTCAAAGAGGGGAAGCCTGGAGAGTGGATCGGGCTTCATGGGTCCTAGAGCAGTTTTTTGACGGCATCCACAATCGAACGCGCACCAATGCCAAAGTGATCGACCAATTCGTCGGGCTTGCCGCTGTGGGGAATATCCCGCACGGCGATCTTGTGCACACGCACGCCCTCGCTGCCGACGGCGCTCAGCACAGCATCACCGAGACCGCCATGCTCGTAGTGGTCCTCGACAGTTAACAGACGGTTCTTGGTCGCGCGAGCGCTTTCCAGCAAGGTCAGCCGGTCGATCGGCCTCACGCTATAGAGATCGACCACGCGGATCCGGATGCCAGCCGATTTCAACTGATCGTACGCCTTCAAGGCTTCGAAGAGCGTCACGCCGGCGGCCACGATCGTGATCTGATCAAGCGCACTCTGCCGCAGCACCTTGCTGCCGCCAATCGTGAACGTGTCATCGTTACCATAGAGCACTGGCGCTTTCGGTCGGCCGGCCCGGATATAGACCATGCCGCGATGCACGGCGGCGGCCTCCACCAATTTATACGCGCAAACCGCATCGGACGGGTATAGAACAACCACACCCGGCTGCGCAGCCATCATGGCGATATCCTCCAGTCCCATCTGCGAGGCTCCGTCTTCGCCGATGCTCACCCCCACGTGCGTGCCGACCAACTTAATGTTCGACTGGCTGATGGCCGCCATGCGGATGAAGTCGTAGGCCCGAGTGAGAAATGCCGCGAAAGTCGCCGAAAAGGGGATCTTGCCGGAAGCGGCGAGCCCGATCGCCGCACCGATCATGTTCTGTTCGGCGATGAAATTCTCGAAGAACCGATTGGGGAACTGCTTGCCAAACTTGTCCGTGAAGGTGGAGTTCTTGACGTCGGCGTCGAGCGCAACGACGGAGGGATTGGCGTCGCCCAGCGCGGCCAGCGCTGCGCCGAACGCCTCGCGCGTGGCCACCAGCTCGCCAGCCTTATAGGCGGGCGGGGCCATCGGCCTGGCTGATCTGGCACTGGCGGCCGGCGCCGCGGGCAGCTTGAATTTTGGCACGGCGGTCGTCGGCTTGATCTGCTTCGTGAGATCGTTGATGGCCGTTTGCATTTCCTCGCCCTTCTTGAGGGCTTTGCCATGCCAGTCCATTTTGTTTTCGGCAAAGGAGATGCCCTTGCCCTTGAACGTCTTGGCCAGCAGGACTGTCGGCCTGCCCTTGGCCTTGGCCGCATTGGCAAAGGCCTTGAGCAGGGCCGCATGATTGTGTCCGTCCACGATGATCGCGTTCCAGCCGAAGCCGGCCCAGCGGGATTTGTAAGCCTTCATGTCGTGTTGCAGCATCGTCGGATCGCTCTGGCCGAGGCCATTGACATCGACGATAGCGCAGAGATTGTCGAGCTTGAACTGCCGTCCGAGCTCAACAGCTTCCCACACCGAGCCTTCCACCGATTCGCCGTCTCCCATCATGACATAAACCCTCGCGCCGTTTTTCTCGAGCCGCTTGGCGTTGAGGGCGAGTCCGACGCCGGCGGCTAGCCCCTGGCCCAGCGAGCCAGTTGCGACATCGACGAACGACAAACGCGGCGTAGGGTGGCCTTCGAGATCGGACTTGAGCGTACGCAATTTGATCAGGTCCTGCATGGGGAACAGCCCGGCTTCCGCCCAAGCGGCATAGAGCACTGGCGCCGCATGGCCTTTGGAGAGAACGAACCGGTCATTGTTGGGGTGGCGCGGATTTTTCGGGTCATACCGCATCACCGAGAAGAACAAGGTTGCCACGATGTCGGCCGCCGAGCAGCAGCTCGTCGGATGGCCGGTCCCGGATTCCGAGGTGGACCGGACGCTCTCGATGCGGAGCGTCGCCGCCTTGTTTTTCAGCAGGGTGATCAGTGCCGCATTCGCCGAGGCCATGAGACTCCTTTCAAAATTGTAAATCGATGGGCCGGAACGGAGTGATGACGCGGCGAGCCTAACAAATGGCTGCGCGGGGAGTCAATGAGCGGCAGCCCGCCACCACGAGCAGCTGAACAAGGGAGAGCGGAGCGCTCACAGTTGCACGTTCTGCCGGTATACGGTGAACAATGGAGCGTGGCGGGAAACTGAGAGCCGAGGGTCAATGACTGCGATCAACCTGACGGCGCGCGCCGAAGAAAAAACTGTCGCAACAGCCAGACGTTGAGCACCGCGACGGTGGCAAGCACGCCGTAGGCGGCCGGACTGGGCACCATCTGCAACTCGACCAGCACGCGGGACATGCCGAAGCCCACCACGAGCGCATCGAAGCTCATGCAGACGCGGCGGAAGGTTTCAGGGTCCATCCAGCTGATCAGGACAGTCCCCAGCGGAATGCCCACCAGTACGCTCGGCACGATGTAGGTCAGGATGCCGACACTGTCGGCATTATGCAAATCGAGAAACAGATAGGCGACAGCGGTCAGCGAGGACTCGACCACGCGGATGAGCGCTAGCGCCGCACGAAAATCCTGCTTAGCGTAACCTTGATTGTTGAAGAGCAGCGCGAGCGGGGGGCCGGAGATCGTCGTAACCGAATAGAGCGTGCCGATGCCGACACCGAACGGCACGCCAATGGCCCTCTCGGCGCGCACGGGCTTACGCACCCCGGCGAGTTGCAAGAGAATCAAGGGGAGCAGCAGCGCATAGGTCACAAACTTAATCCACCCAGGATGCACGACAAACAGGATGTAGCTGCCAATCGCGATACCCGGCAGCAGGCCGAGTAGAATGGGCAGGACGCGCTTCCAGATGTGCGGCACGCTCGCCCGGTTGATGAACAGGACATACCAATTGATCACAACTTCGACCAGCACCAGCGCCGGGTTTAAGACACGATTGGTGTAGAAGAGCAGGGCAACGGGCACCGTCAGCGACGAAAAGCCGTATCCGAGCGCCCCGTTGACGGTGGCGGCAAACAGCGTGATGGCGACGAGAACGAGCTGGTCAGTGCTCATCGCACGCGCTTCTTCCGACTGGCGACGAAATCGCTCAGGGTGTGGTGATCGAGAATGTCCGCGATGGCGTCCCGCACCGTGCCCATCACTTGCTGCACCGGACACCGCGGCTTGTTAGCGTAGGGGCAGTCACCACACTTTTGGTAGGCCGTCTTACTCACGCAGCCGATAGGAGCGAGGGGGCCGTCCAGAATCCGGATGACCTGCCCCAGCGTGACAGTCGTTGGTGACTTGAGCAGGCGATAACCACCGCCCACGCCGCGCTGGGCCGAGAGCAGACCGGCGTTTTTCAGTGCCAGCAGGATTTGCTCAAGAAACTCGACGGGAATGTGTTGCCGCCGGCCAATCTCGTGCCGCTGGAGCAGCTTCCGATCATGGTTCTCCGTAAGCTCGATCAGAGCCCGCAGCGCATATTCGCTTTTCTTTGAGAATTTCACGTAGCTAATTGTATATAGAGTCTATAAACATATAAGACAATAGCCGATTTATGGCTGTCCGGTCAAGCACTCGGTAGGAGTCCGTCACGGCAAAACCGCGCGGTCCCGCTCAGGTTTTTCCGCGATTTTACGCTGCACGGATTCACTGGCCGCAGGGTTGACTCTAAGCGCGTCGAAGAATTGACAGTGGTCCGCTGTTCTTGTTACGTTGATGCCCGGTCACACGAGTTTCTCCTCAACGCACGCGCTTTCTGAACACACCAACAGACCATGGCACGCCCGTGACGCTCCAGGAACTGATCCTCACGCTGCACCGGTTCTGGGCTGATCACGGCTGTGTCATCCATCAGCCCTACGACCTTGAAATGGGCGCGGGCACATTCCACCCGGCGACCTTCCTGCGCGCCTTAGGCCCCGAACCCTGGCAGGCCGCCTATCCGGAACCCTGCCGCCGCCCCACGGACGGCCGCTACGGAGACAATCCGAACCGGCTACAGCACTATTATCAGTATCAGGTGGTGTTAAAGCCGGCGCCCGACGATATCCAGGCACTCTATCTGGAAAGTCTCACGAAACTGGGCATCAACCCCAAGCAGCATGACATCCGCTTCATGCAGGACGACTGGGAATCGCCTACGCTGGGCGCCTGGGGGCTGGGCTGGGAGGTCCGTCTGGATGGGATGGAGATCACGCAATTCACCTATTTTCAAGAAATCGGCGGCATCGAGCTTAATCCCATTACGGTCGAGCTAACCTACGGCACCGAGCGCATCGCCATGTATCTCCAGCAAGTGGATTCCGTGTTCGATCTGAAATGGAACGACACCGTGTCCTACGGGGACATCCATCATCAGACCGAGGTACAGTTTTCAAAATACAACTTCGAGCACGCCGACGTGACCATGCTCATGAACACGTTTCAGGCGTTTGAAGCCGAAGCCAAACGGCTGGTCGGAGCCGGGCTGACGCTGCCGGCCTACGATTACTGCATCAAAACCTCGAACCTGTTTAATCTATTGGATGCACGCGACGCAATCAGCGTGGCCGAGCGGACCGGCTATATCGCGCGCGTTCGTGGCCTGGCTCGCCTCTGCGCGGACAGCTACCTGCGCGAGCGAGAGGCCATGGGATATCCGATGCTCAAATCCAAGCCGACGCGCGGAAAGACCCACTGAGCATTATTCGTATGGCACGCGCGACCGCACCCGCAAAGCCAATTACCACCGCAGCCGGCTCGGAATGCCTGCTGGAAATCGGCGTCGAAGAACTGCCCTGGCAGTTCATCGCCCCGGCGCTTCAGTCACTGGCTGAAGCCGCGACACGGGTGTGCGCTGAACAACGCCTCGCCCACGGCGCCATCAAAACAGTCGGCACCCCGCGTCGGTTGACGCTGGTTATCGCACAACTGGCAATCCGCCAGACTGCGGCGAACAAGGAAGCCATGGGGCCGTCACGGGCCGTGGCCTTCGATCAGACTGGGCTGCCGACCAAGGCAGCGATTGGGTTTGCGACGTCGCAGGGGGTGGCCGTCACTGATCTGGAGATCCGCGCAACACCGAAGGGTGAATACGTATTTGCGGTCCGCCGTGATGCGGGCCGGCCGACTGCCGCGCTGCTGCCTGAACTTCTGTCAGGACTGATCGGTGGGCTCACGTTTCCCAAGTCCATGAAGTGGAACGCCTCCGGACTGCGCTTTGCACGTCCGGTCCGCTGGCTGCTCGCGCTCTACGGCGGCAAGATCGTTCCCTTGCAATTCGGCGGCATGAAGGCCAGCAACAGAACCTGGGGACATCGCTTTCTCGGGGCCAGGCAGCTTCGCGGCATCACCGTCACCAACTGGAAGTCCTATGTTACCGGCCTCGAGCGGCTCGGCGTCATCGTCGAGCAGGATCGGCGGCGCGCCATGGTCCTTTCACAATTGGAAAAACTGGCGCACTCGGCCGGCGGCCATTTGCACCACGACGACGACTTGATCGAGCAGGCTGTTTTCACGGTTGAAACGCCGCACGCAATTCTCGGGTCTTTTGATCAGCAGTATCTGTCGCTACCAAAAGACGTGCCAATGACAGCCATGAAGGAGCACCAAGGATTTTTACCCTTAACTGACAAGCACGGACGGCTACTCGCGCAGTTTCTCGCTGTCACCAACATGAAACTGGCAAAGATGAATTTGATTCGTCAAGGCAATGAACGTGTGCTGGCCGCCCGGCTCGCTGACGCCAGGTTCTACTTTGACGAAGACCGCAAAATGCAATTAGCCGCTCGCGCCGATTGGCTCTCGCAGATGACGCTCCACCAGCGGTTGGGTACGTTGAAACAGAAGACCGCGCGAGTCCGCCAACTGGCTGTCAATTTGGCCGCGCTCCTGCACGCACACAATCTCAGCCGTTCCGCTGACCGGGCGGCGCTGCTCAGCAAAGCCGACTTACTCACCGGCGTGGTCAAAGAATTTCCCGGCCTGCAGGGTGTGATGGGTGGGGAATATGCCAGGCACGACGGCGAGCCGGACGAGGTCTGCACTGCCATCCGCGAGCAGTATCTGCCGGCCGGCATGGAGGGTCCAATTCCGTCTTCTACGCTTGGGAAAATTCTCTCGTTGGCCGATCGGCTGGATACATTGACAGCTTTTTTCTACGTTGGTTTGGTGCCGAGCGGGTCGGAGGATCCCTTTGGGCTACGGCGACATGCGACAGCCGTTATTCGCATTCTGATCGAGAGCCAAATTAGACTAAATCTCACTGAGATCATGACCACGGCAACGCAGTTAGTGGAGCGTGACGGATTCAAAGCCTCCGGCGAGGCAAACCCCCAGGCCTTTCTGGCCGACCGGCTGCGGTTCTACGTACGGACCACGCACAAACTGCGCGAAGATGTCATCGAAGCTGGACTGGCCGCTGCACGCACGCAGGCTTTTGACCCATCCGATCTACTGGCCCGCATGCAAGCCGTACAACAGATCACCACGCGCACGGAATTCGATTCACTGATTGCCGGCTTTAAACGTGCGCATCGCCTGCTTGAAAAAGAGCAGTGGGAACGAGACAAGATTGACGTGACGCTCTTTCAGCACCAGGCCGAGCGGGAGCTCTACAGCGCTCTAATGGAGCGGAGAGACCGGGCCTTGACGCTGCTGTCGAACGGCAACTATCCGGCCCTGCTGGAAACGCTGGTTGGCATGAAAGCCTCCGTGGACGCGTTCTTCGACGGTGTCATGGTCAACGTTCCGGACCGCGCGCTGCGGGCCAACCGGCTTTCGCTGCTCTATGAAGTCGATCAACTGTTCCTGAGCGCCGCGGATTTTTCTCAGATCGTCGCGCAGGGGGCCTGAGCGTGTAGATGCATGACGGAAACTGTTGCCGAACAGGCCTCGCTAGTGAATCCGGACTGTGGGCTGAATGCGCGCGTGCGGCGCTTCTCCCTCCGGCTCATGGCCGTCATGGTCATGCTCTGCAATCTCGTCATTCTCGTCGGTATCTGGGCCAGCGGCGTCAACCCAGATACGTTATTCACGGCTCCCGATCACTTTAGCCAGAGTCGTGACGTCTGCCTCCGGCACAGCTGGCACAAGGTGGCGGGGGTGCAACAGCCAGTGCGATTATGTTACGAATGGATCAATCTTTCCGATCCCTCCGGCAACACGCACACGTTCCAGGCAGACGTGGAGATTGTCATGGGGGCGGACAGCAGGCTCCACTATGGGCAGGGCGAGTCGATGGACACCCGGCTAGCGGCCCTGCTAGCTTTTGCCGGAGCAGTCTGTATCCTGGGCATCGTGAGCACACGCTGGTTGATCCGACGGTACCGCCGGCAGATCGAATCGGCACAGCACAACGCCTGGTAAGCGCATAGCGAGGAAACGCGTGGCAAAGAAATTCGTCTATTATTTCGGCGACGGCAAGGCCGAAGGCGACGGCAACAACAAGAATCTCCTGGGCGGCAAGGGCGCCGGCCTGGCTGAAATGACCAGCCTGGGAATTTCGGTGCCACCGGGATTCACGATCTCCACTGAAGCCTGCATCGAGTACTACAAACACAAGAAATCCTATCCGCCGGGCATGTGGGACCAGGCACTGAAGGCGCTAAAGCGGGTCGAGCGCTCGATGGGTGCCGGGTTCGGCAATGCGAACACGCCGCTGCTCGTGTCAGTGCGCTCCGGTGCGCGCGCTTCGATGCCGGGCATGATGGATACGGTGCTCAACGTCGGGCTCAATGCCCAGACAGTCCGGGCGCTGGCCGCTAAGACCAACAACGAGCGATTTGCGCAGGACAGCTACCGCCGATTCGTCACGATGTACAGCAGCATCGTGCTGGGCATCGAACGCGAACACTTCGAAAAATTGCTCAACAAGAAAAAAGCACAGGTCGGGGCAAGGCACGACACAGATCTTGACGCGCGGGCACTCCAGGAACTGGTCGTCGAATTCAAAGCGCTGGTCAAGCACGAGACCGGGCATGAATTTCCGGAAGATCCGCTCGAACAGCTCAAGAAAGCCATTAATGCTGTCTTTGCGTCCTGGTACGGCAAGCGCGCTATCGAGTACCGGCGCATCTACAGCATTCCGGAGACCTGGGGCACTGCCGTCAACGTCGTCGCCATGGTCTTCGGCAATATGGGCGAGACCAGCGGCACCGGTGTGGCATTTACGCGCGACCCGGCCACTGGCAATCCGCAGTTCTTTGGCGAATGCTTGATGAATGCACAAGGTGAGGACGTGGTAGCGGGCATCCGGACACCGCTGCCAGTCAACGCGCTTGCCAGGACCCTGCCGAAAGCCTATCAGGACCTGGAGAACACCTATAAACGGCTCGAAAAGCACTATCGCGACATGCTGGACCTGGAGTTCACCATCCAGGAAGGCAAGCTCTATATGTTGCAGACCCGTGTCGGAAAACGGACCGGCATCTCGGCCGTCCGGATTGCGACCGACATGGTGAAGGAAGGGCTCATCTCGAAGAACGAGGCCCTCCGCCGCATCGGGCCGGATCAGCTCGCGCAATATCTCTATCCTATTTTTGACAGCAAAGCGGAGAGCGGACAGAAGCCATTAGGCAAAGGGCTGCCAGCCGGACCCGGGGCCGCCGCGGGCAAAATCGCCCTCTCGCCCGATCGCGCCGTGGAGATGAAGGCCAAGGGTGAACGTGTCGTACTCGTGCGTCAGGAAACCAGCCCGGACGACATTCACGGCATGAATGCCGCCCTTGGATTCTTGACCGCCCGCGGCGGCATGACCAGCCATGCGGCCGTTGTAGCGCGGCAGATGGGCAAGGTGTGCGTTGCCGGCTGCGAAGCCGTCGAGGTGACCAGCGCTACGACCGTGAAAATTGGCGGATGCGCGTTTAAGGAAGGCGACTACCTGTCCATCAATGGTTCGACCGGCAACGTCTACGGGGGCGACATCCCGGTCGTCGAATCCGAAGTCATCCAAGTAATTCAGGGCAAACTGAAAGCGACGCAATCGGACAAGTACCAGCGCTTTGCCATGGTGCTCTCCTGGGCCGACTCTGCGCGCACTCTCAAAGTGCGGGCCAATGCTGACATCCCCGAGCAGGCCCAGATCGCACGGGGATTCGGCGCGGAGGGCATAGGCCTCTGCCGTACCGAACACATGTTTTTTGCTGAGGATCGCATTCCGATCATGCAAAAGATGATCCTTGCGACCACGCCCGAGGAGCGTGAAAAATACCTGGCCCAACTGCTGCCGCTTCAGAAACAGGATTTCATCGGCCTCTACCGGCAGATGAAAGGGTATCCGGTGACGATCCGCTTACTTGATCCGCCGCTGCATGAATTTCTTCCGAAGCGGGAAGAGCTCATGGTGGCGATTGCCAAGCTGGAGTTAACCGGCGGCCATGCGGCTGAGGTGGAGGAGAAACACAAGCTGCTCGCTCGGGTAGAGGAGCTGCACGAATTCAACCCAATGCTCGGCCTGCGCGGCTGTCGGCTTGGCATCACCATGCCGGAAATCACCAAGATGCAGGCCCAGGCCATCATCGAAGCGGCCTGCGAGCTAGCCCGGGAAGGCACCAAGATCGTCCCCGAGATCATGATTCCACTTGTCGGCATGGTCTCGGAGATGAAGTCCCAGAAAGACTTGATCCGCGAAGTCGCGGACGTCACGATGCAGCGCTACGGCGTGAAGCTTTCATATCTCATCGGCACGATGATCGAACTGCCACGCGCCGCTGTGACCGCCAAGCGTATTGCTGAGGAAGCGGAGTTTTTTTCCTTTGGCACCAACGACCTGACCCAGACGACGTTTGGATTTTCGCGCGATGATGCCGCCAAAATCCTGGACTACTACAAGAATCATAAAATTCTTGATCACGATCCCTTTGCCGTCCTGGACCGCGACGGCGTCGGCGCTATGATGCGCATGGCGATCTCGGAAGGACGGCAGACACGGCCAGCCCTCAAGCTAGGTATTTGCGGTGAACATGGCGGCGATCCCAGTTCGGTGGAGTTCTGTCACGAACTCGGACTCGATTACGTCAGCTGCTCGCCGTACCGCGTGGCCATCGCGCGCCTAGCCGCGGCCCATGCCGCGCTGGCGGCGACCGACCGCGCAAAACCCATCCCCAAGAAATTGGGACGCGCCCGCCGCAAGTCCCGGTGACACCTTCAGCACGCGACATCCGCTACATGACCCGGGCGCTAGCACTGGCCGCCCGGGGACAGGGCCGCACCAGCCCCAACCCCACCGTGGGCGCCGTGGTTGTCTCCAAAGGACGGATCGTTGGAGAGGCCTTTCACCGGCAGGCGGGAGGTCCTCATGCCGAGGCGCTCGCATTGCGGCAGGCTGGCGCTCGCGCCAGAGGCGGGACGCTCTACGTCACGCTTGAACCCTGCAGCCACACTAATAAACGGACCCCCCCCTGCGTACCGGAAGTGCTGGCATCCGGCATCAAACGGGTTGTCGCTGCCATGCAGGACCCAAATCCGCACGTAAAAGGGAATGGACTCAGACGCCTGCGCCGAGCTGGATTGAACGTGACCGTGGGATGCCTGGAGTCGGAGGCTGTGCAGTTGAACCAAGGCTACGTCCATCGCATGACAACCGGCTGCCCGTTCGTGACCCTGAAGGCAGCCATCACACTCGACGGCAAGATCGCGACCGCAAGCGGGGAATCGAAGTGGATCACTGGCGCCACGGCCCGGCAACATGCACACCGTCTGCGCGGTCGAATGGACGCCATTCTAGTTGGCATCGGAACCGTCTTGCATGACAATCCACGCTTGACCGCAAGAAGGGGGGCCCGCTCTCGTGGTCGCCAGCCTCTACGGGTGATTTTGGATAGTACGCTCCGCATTCCGCTCAACACCCGCATTCTCTCGCGCCAGGCGCGACAGGGAACTGTGGTCATGACCACAGCGCGCGCGCCAAAACACCGTCTCGCGCGTCTGCGTCGGATAGGTGTGGCCGTCCATGTATTCCCCGCCGTCAAAAAACAGGTGTCATTGCGTGCGTGTCTTGCCGTCCTAGGGAACCTAGGTGTGAACGATCTCTTGATCGAAGGAGGCGGAGAGGTGATCGCCTCCGCACTTCGCGCCGGGGTCGTCAACCGCCTGCACTTGTATGTGGCGCCCAAGTTGCTCGGGGGGCGGGATGCGCGAAATGTCATTGGCGGTGTTTCCCCCAAACACCTGACGCAAGCCCTCGCAGTGAAGCATCTTCGCGTCAAAAAACTCGGCTCGGATTTCCTTCTGGAAGGCGTGCTCTAGTCAGTCGCGCCTTCCGCGTCCCCCATTTTGACAAACTTTCCGGCGCGATGTTACGGTGGCGCCGTGCGCACGACACTCCGTACGGGCTCGATGGGCTGGATGATCGCGGTCGCCTTGAGTGCTTCCGGGGGGCTGGCCGTGGCGTTCAAGCTGGCTGTTCCGCCCTGTGCCGCCCTAGTTTCGCAAGGGGGTGAGCCTTTTCCTGTCGCACAACTTGATCAGCCGTCACAGTGCCGGCTCAACGCTGTTAGTAAGGGCGAGCCAACAGCCAGGGTAATTGGTCCCTTGCAGACACCCGTGTCGCAGATGTCGGTCGCCGTCGCTTCATGACCACCCGCCAGAGCTATATTCTGCTCTGCATCGTCGGCATCTTCTGTTTTCTGAGCTACAATCTCGTTCGGATGCCGGTGCTCGCGCTCTATGCCCAATCGCTGGGTGCGGGACCGGAAACCATCGGCCTGATTGTCTCTGCCTCGACACTGACCGGCGTGTTCCTCAAATTACCCTCCGGTGCGCTCTCCGACATCTATGGCCGCCGCAGACTGATGCAGATCGGCGTGCTGGCCTTCGGGATTCCCCCGTTTGCCTATCTGTTCGTCGCTGATACCACGACATTAACCGGTCTTCGATTTATCCACGGGCTAGCCACCGCTATCTTCGCGCCCAGCGCGCTAGCGACCGTGGCGGAGCTTTATCAGGAACGGCGCGGCGCCGCCCTCGGGACCTACACGTCCAGCACGCAGGCAGGCGCCTTGCTGGGACCTGCCATCGGTGGCTGGCTCTATTCCCAGGCGGGCTTTCCAACAACTTTTGTCACGGCCGGCATCTTCGGCTGCCTTGGACTAGTCCTCTTCTTTAGCTTGCGGCTCAACCCGGCTCCTCTGCGAGGAGCGAAGGGCATCACGCCGCTCTTCTCGGAGATGCTCAAGGGCTTTCGCATTGTGGCACGGAACACCCGCGTCTTGGTCACCAGTACGACAGATGCTGCCAAGATGGTCGCCAATGGCGCTCTGATGGCGTTCCTGCCAATCTATGGTTTGTCGGTCGGATTGAATGCGAGCGAAGCGGGGCTGCTTTTTGCCGTACAAGGTCTCACGTCATTTTTCGCCAAGCCGATCATGGGCCGTGTATCAGATCGAGTCGACCGCAAACCGCTCATCTTGGCCGGCCTGTGTATCTGCGCAGCGACCTTTGCGATAATCCCACACGTCACCTGGTTTCCCGCACTCGTGTTGTTATCCGCCGGATTCGGCTATGGCGAGGCGGTCGTCACCTCGTCCACGTCCGCTTTTGTGGCCGATCTCTCTGAACTGAAGACGCTTGGCGCCGGGATGGGCATGCAGGGAACCATTGGGGACATCGGCCATGCAAGCGGTCCGCTATTAGCCGGTCTATTGATAGCCAGCCTGAGTTATCAAACCGCCTTTGCCATCATCGCCACTATTCAACTCGTTGCCGCGGCGCTCTTTTGGTCGACAATGCGGACGGCATAGAAGGTGCCGGATCTCTGTGTGTCGTCGTCAGTTCCGGACACTGAAAACTAAACCTGATAACCGAGAACTTCGCTTGGTGCTATAATACCGTCCTGTGGAAAAGCAATTTGGGACCGGTGATATTATTGTCGGCATTCTCGGTGCCATCGGCGTCGTTGTCCTACTTGTCCTGTTCGTCTATGTCGTCAAGAACGTGATACTGAAGAACGAAGGAGAATAGCGTGTTCGCAGGCATCGTTGAAGAAATGGGGGCCGTGAAATCGCTGGAGAAAACGGTGGCTGGCACACGCTTGACCATTTTGGCCAGGCTTGTCCTGGACGACCTGCCCATCGGCGCCAGCATCAGCGTCAATGGCGCCTGCCTGACTATCGTGAAACGGGACGAGAAGGCATTCGCCGCCGACGTGTCTTCGGAAACCCTTGCCGTGACAAACCTCGGTAAACTTGCCATCGGCTCGCCGGTCAATCTCGAGCGGGCGATGAAGTTGAACGAACGCATCGGTGGGCATCTGGTGGCCGGCCACGTGGACGGATTCGGTACGGTCCGCGAGCGGCATCAGGAAGGAAATGGCACCACCCTCGTGGTCGAAGCGCCCCCGGAAGTGCTGCGCTACTGCATTGTTAAGGGATCCATCACTGTGGACGGCGTTAGTCTGACCATCAACGACGTGACCGGACGATCCTTCTCCGTTATGATCATCCCGCACACGGCCAAGATGACCACCCTTAGCATCCGGCAGGTGGGTGAGACGGTCAACCTGGAATCGGACGTGATCGGCAAGTATGTTGCGCGCCTTCTAGAGGAAAGAGGCCAACTGCCGCCGAAGTCCGACATCGTGATCGATCGAGAATATTTACGGAAGCGGGGATTGATTTAGCGGACCCGATTCACTCGCCCTGAGGGAGGTGCCCATGCGCACGATGGCAGCCGGCCGGCTACTCCGATGGTCGCCCCTGTTTGGACTCCCGCTTCTCGTCACCTTGGCATCGTGCGGGCATGTCACTCGAGACTATCAGGAATATCACCGCGTCACCGCCTCCGGGGAATTTTCAAAACGCGACCTCCCGGCAGAACACACCACGCTCACTGATGCCGAACTCTCCCTAAAAGGCTATGCCCACATTGGGATTATCGACATTGTGTCCGTTCAACCGCCAGACATGGATAATGTCAAACGCGAGGCAGCTCAGAAGGGCGCTGACCTCATCACGGCTGACAGTGCAACCCACCCGGGCAAAGAATTGACCACGACGTGCACTGATGTCCTCTCACAGACCAACGACATGACCGGTGGTGGGGGCCACAATTTTTCTGAGTGCGAGCACTATGTGGTCGAAGAGACGACAGTCACCCTCTCTGTCGTCAAAGGCGCCCTCTGGCGCCGGAATCACCCCTAGCGGCAGGTTATTCCTCAATTGTCGAGATATCGCCCGGGTCCTGCCCCAGTTCCTTCGCCTTGAGCACACGCCGCATGATCTTGCCGGAGCGGGTCTTGGGGAGTGACGGGACGATATCGATCTCGGAGGGCACAGCGATCTTCCCTAGCTCCTTGAGCACCTGCTGCTTGATGGATTGAATTAGCTCCGGGCTGTCCGTCTCGCCCTGCTTCAAAATAATAAAAGCCTTGATGGACTCGCCGACGGTCTTGTGCGGCTTGCCGATCACGGCCGCTTCCGCCACTGCAGGGTGGCTGACCAACGCGCTTTCCACCTCGGCGGTGCCGAGGCGATTGCCGGCAACCTTGATCACATCATCGGCCCGGCCCATGAACCACATGTAGCCGTCCTTGTCCTTGTGACAGACATCGCCGGCCGTATAGCAGTTGGGAATCGTATTCCAATAAGTTTTGTAGCGCTCCGGGTCTTTATAGATCGTGCGCATCATGGCGGGCCAGGGCTTCTTGATGACGGCAAATCCGCCCTGATCTGCCGGCAGGCTGTTCCCTTCGCGGTCTACCACGTCGGCCTCGATCCCAAGAAACGGCCTTGTGGCCGAGCCCGGCTTCAGCGGCACGGAGGGCAGGGGCGTGATGAGAATAGCGCCAGTTTCCGTCTGCCACCAGGTGTCCATGATCGGAAAGCGGCTGCCCGTGACGCGATGAAACCACTCCCATGCCTCCGGATTAATTGGCTCGCCCACGCTGCCGAGGACACGCAGTGAATCAAGATTATATTTCTTGGGCCAGTCCTCGCCGTACTTCATCAGTAGACGGATCGCTGTCGGCGTGGTGTAGAACACGGTGACACCGTAGCGTTCGATCAAATCCCACCACCGGCCTGGATTCGGATAATCTGGCTTGCCTTCGGCCGTTAAAATGGTCGCGCCGTTGAGCAGTGGACCATAGACAATGTAGCTGTGCCCGGTTACCCAGCCGGGATCGGCCACGCAGAAATAGACGTCGTCGTCGTGCAGGTTGAAGACATACTTGGCCGTCAGATAGGTCCCGACCATGTAGCCGCCGTGTACGTGCAAGACGCCTTTCGGCTTCCCGGTCGTACCAGAAGTATAGAGAATGTACAGCGGCGATTCAGAATCGAGCTTCTCCGCCTCGCAAACCGTCTTTTGATCCTTCAGCCAGTCGTTCCAGTCAATGTCTTTTGATGAGGACAGGGGAGCGGCGGGCTGTTGCCGTCGAACCACGACGACGTTTTCAACTGTCGGGCAATTGGCGACTGCCTGATCCACCACCGGCTTGAGAGCGATGACCTTGCTGCGATCGTAGCCGACATCCGCCGTAATGACTAGTTTCGCCTCCGCATCCTGAATTCTCGACTGTAAGGCCGGCGCGCTGAACCCTGAGTAGACGACACTGTGAATGGCGCCAATCCGTGCGCAGGCCAGCATCGCCACGATCTGCTCGGGAATCTTTGGAAGGTAGATCATGACCCGGTCGCCTTTTTTCAGTCCAAGCGCATGCAGCGCATTCGCGCAGCGGTTGACCTGGCGATACAGCTCGGCATAGGTGAAAATCCGTTCCTCGCCCTGTTCGCCGACCCAGATGACGGCGACCTTGTTCTTGCGCCAGGAATTCACGTGCCGGTCAAGACAGTTATAGGAGATGTTGCAAGTGGCGCCGACAAACCACTTGGCCCAGGGGTATTGCCAGTCCAGTACTTTCGACCAGGGCGTAAACCATTCGAGTTCTTTTGCCGCGGCACTCCAGAAGGCTTCCGGATCAGCGATGGATTGTGTGTAGGCGGCATCGTAATCCTTGATGTACGCCCGCGCCTTGGTTGCAACAGACGGCTGGACAACCCGCTGTTCGTGAAGCAGGGTGGCGATGTTGTTCAACGGGGAATCAGCCATGAGTGACCTCGTGATGACTAGGTTGCGCGTCATTATGCCCAAGCCCGTCTAGCATGCGCAAGGCGTTGCCTTGACACGTTTTGGAAACGACAGGTAGCATGCGTGCATGAGTGTTCGCTGGATGACACAACTGGTGTTTGCTGTCACTGCGTCTGTCGTTTTGCTCGCCCCCATGGCCGAGGCTCAGCTCGGCCGCCCCGAAGGTCTCTACTATAAGTCCTGGGCGGTAATCTTCGGCATCGACGACTACCTGCTCGCCCCCAAGCTGACGGGTTCTGTCTCAGGTGGGAAAGCGGTCGGCAATGCCTTCCGTACGCTGGGCTTCGATGAGGTCATCGAGGTCTACAACGGGCAGGCCGGCTCCAAGAGCATGCAGCACATTCTCCGGGAAGTCCTCACGCGCAAGGTTGGCCGGCAGGATCGGCTCGTGATCTATTTTGCTGGCCACACAGGCATCACTCAGGACCGTGACGGCAAGGACCTCGGCTATCTCGTCCCTGCTGATGCCCAGCTCAACAACGTCACCAAGGCCGTCACCATGGACGACCTCAAGGAACTATCCCGCCGCATCATGTCCAAGCATGTGCTGTTCATCATCGATGGCGGCATCAGTGGGTGGGAAGTCACGGCTCCCCAACAATTGTCGCTGGAGGGGCGTGGCGTGCTGGAAGACGAAACCGACAAGCGGGCCGTCGCCGTGTTGACCGCTGCTACGAAAGGGGAGGCGTCAGCTCAGCGGAACGGGCAGAGCCTCTTCGTAACTGCGCTGCTGGCTGGGCTGCAAGGCGCCGCGGATGCCGACAAAAACGGATGGCTCGTAGCCGGCGAACTCGGCGCCTACGTGGTCGCGCAAATCCAGCAAGCCGCCACAGGGACACAACATGCCCAATTTGTGCGGCTCGATGGCGATGGGGACATGATCCTAATTGAGAGTAAACAGGGGACGTTCCGAGCCGGAGGCGAACCCAAAACCCCTGCTGAGCGCTCGGCGGCTGCGAAGGCATTGTACGATCAGGCCTTTGCCGCCTTGCAGCAGCAGCGCCCGCCACAGGACGCCCTGAACAGTCTGGACAAGGCACTCGAGTACGACCCGGCCCATGGCGAGGCCCACATTTTAAAAGGCTATGTTCTGCTGGAATATCTTTTTCAGATCGATGCGGCTCTGGCTGCGGCTAATCTAGCTGTGACGTATGCCGCAAATAATCCAGACTCTCACTATACCCTTGGGTTGATTCTCCAGCGCAAACAACAATATACCGACGCCGAGCAGGCGTTTCTCCACGCCCTGGCCTTAAACCCGACCAGCCAGGACACATTGCTATCACTTGGAGATCTCTACGCGGAAGACTTAAAAAATCAGATGAAAGCCGTCGAGTTCTACGGCAAATACGTGGCGGCCGGCGGAACGGAATCTCGGGCTGCCCAGTATCTGGCTAAAACCGGCACTGCCAAATAACCGGTCAGAAGTGCGCAGTGAGAGGTTGGAGTTAGCCGGAAACTTTTTCCACGTCATGCTCAACGGTCTGCAGTACTAGTCCTGCGCACCGCCTTTGAGATATCCCAATCCGATCTTCAGCGCCCGCCGGGTGATTTCAGCCCACCGGGCTTCCGGATACTCCATCAGCACTGCCGCCGACCGGGGATCCTGAACCGCCAGTTCCTTGACTGTGATAATGCCATCATCAATTTTGACTTCTGCCATATCGCCCTCCGCGCTGTTGACACCGTGAACAAGCAGGCGGTGCCATAATCGCCCTTCGCTCATTGCGTTGACAGGTCCGGGGGATGTCATGTTAACATTTTTTTGAAATGAAAACGCAACAATGCGCGGTCCGCATTCGATCCGGTCACCGTCATAAGGAAGGAGCAGTCATGAAGCTGACTGGCCACTGGATTTCACAAGCAATGCTTGGAGGCCTTACGATCCTCCTCACCATGAGTCTGGCCGCTTGCGGAGGCGCACCAAAATGGGTCGCTCAAGGCTCCGGAGTGATGAATACGAAAACCGACAAGGCTTTCTATGGTGTCGGGTCAATAATCGGCATCAAGAACGAGCCACTGGCCTGGGAAGCGGCGGAAAACCGGGCACGCGCCGAAATCGCAAGAAACTTCAAGGCCTATACTGACTACCTGATGCGGGACTTTGCCACAGCCACCAACGTCAGCGACTTCACCAAGTCTGAGGAACAGCAGAAAGTTGAACGGGCGCTCAAGACCGTCTCAACCGTGACCCTGAACGGCGTCCGGCCGGTCGAACGCTACAAGGACAAGGAGAGCGGCATCTATTATGTGCTCGCCAAGCTCGAACTCGCCGACGTTAAGAGCAATCTCGAGGAATCGAAAGAGCTGAGCGCTGAAGCACGCGATTTCGTTCGGAAGAACGCGGACCGGTTGTTCGACACGCTCGAGAAAGAGCAAGGCAAGCAAGCACCGAAATAGCTGCCAGGCATGAGACGTAAGGGGTGCCGGTCATGGGTAAACAAACTACCTTCAGGTCATCAATAACTCAAGATTCACCAACGAACAGTCCCGCATGGCCTGCAATCACTCTCCTGGCCATGCTGGCTCTCCTGCCGGCGTGTGGGGCCGAAACAAAAGTCACCCGCGTGGACACCGGTCTGATCATCGACCTGAGCGGCCGCTGGAACGATACCGATTCCCGCATCGTCGCTGAAGCGATGGTCAAGGAGGCGCTCGGCACGCCCTGGCTTGATAATTTCATCCGTGATCATCGCGGCAAGCAGCCAGTTGTGGTCGTTGGCACGATCACGAACAAGAGCCACGAGCACATCAACACCCAGACCTTTGTGACCGATCTACAGCGCGAACTAGTGAACTCGCAGAAAGTCACCTTCGTAGCCGGACGCGGCGAGCGGGAGGAAATTCGACAGGAGCGGGCCGAGCAGGCCGCCCATGCCCGTGAGGACACGCAAAAGTCTCCCGGCAAGGAGATCGGCGCCGACTATATGATGAAGGGCTACATTTCCACCATCCTGGACGAAGCCGGGGGTACGAAGGCCGTCTACTACCAAGTGGACCTCGAGCTGGTGAATTTAGAAAGCAACGTCAAGGCCTGGTTCGGGCAGAAGAAGATCAAGAAAGTCGTGGAACGCAAGCGGACGGTGTTCTGACCAGCCAGCCCCTCGGTACCGATCGTCTCACTAAACGCCTCGCTGTGACTGCGCGTAGCGCCAACTTTCTACTCCTCCTGTTAGCGCTTCCTCTGAGCGCCTGCGGTCCCTCCGTCAATCGCTATGCCCTGATTGAGGAAAGCTTGCGCGCAGGGGACGTCCAACGTGCGGATGCGATTGTCGAAAGCGCCCAATCCCAATACAATAACGCGAGCCAAGTGCTCTATCGCATGGACCGCGGCATGACCCTTCATTTGGCTGGACGCTACGAGGACAGCACGGCCGTGCTCGAAAAAGCTGACCAGGAAGTCGAACAGCTCTACACGCGTCGGATTTCCACTGACGTCAAGGCGATGCTCTACAACGATTCGGTGCTCCCGTACGAAGGTGCTACGTACGAGCAGGTGATGCTCAACATCATCAAGGCGCTCAATTATGCGCTGGCCGGCCGTCTCAGTGAGGCCCTTGTGGAAGCGCGGCGGGTGGATCACCGGCTCAACGTCCTGTCCGATCAGGCGGGTGAGAAGCCGGACACCTATCGCGACGATGCGTTTGCACGCTACCTGAGCGGCGTTCTCTTCGAAGCTGCTGGCGAATTGAATGATGCCTTTATTGCTTACCGCAAGGCCTTCGCCGCTTATGGGGTCGCACAGGCCGGAGCCCGCACACCGACGCCCCTCACGCTCCGCACCGATCTCCTGCGTATCACCGACGCGCTGCGGCTCACTGAGGAACACGACCGGTACCGGCAGTCATTTCCGAATTTGAGGTGGCAACCGGATGCTGAGGCCGCTACGCGTGCACAAATTGTCATCGTTGGCTACCATGGTCGCGCGCCCTATAAGCAGGACCAGCTCATTGATCTACCAATCAGCAAGGAAGCACTCACGCTAGTGCTGCTGAACAAGACTGCAGGCAAGCCCAACTCTCAAGAGGCTCGCGTTGATGAACGCACGCTCGTAGGCTTAAGCGGACAGATCGTTCGCGTCGCGCTGCCCCAGCTCATTCTTCAGAAAACCAGAGTCGCATATGACCAGATCAGCGTCGTCGGGCAAGACCAGGCCGTCACGAGTAAGACCGAACTGGCACAGGACGTGAGCGCTCTGGCTGCCAGGGAGTTTTCCGAGCAATTTACTAGCATTGCCGTTAGGGCCGTGGCGCGAGTTGCGCTTAAATATGCTCTGGCCGAAGGCGTCAAACTTGGGGCGCAGGCCGCGGCCGGCCGCGATGCCGGTCCGCTTGTGGGCTTGATCGTCGGCGGTCTGGCCAAGGCTATGGCTAATGCCACGGAGGTTGCGGATACGCGCAGTTGGCGGACACTGCCGGACGAAATCAAAATCGCGCGACTGTGGGTACCGGTCGGGACCTACGAAGTCCGCATCCAACCGATGGGACAGCACGGTGGACAAATCGGCCGAGAGGTGGTGAAAACTGTGACGCTTCGGAGTGGAGAAACTACGTTCATCACTGACCGGGTGATGGAATAAAATGGAGGAACGGTCATGACGAAGTCCCCGGGCAGTGTCATCTGGGCGGCAGTGCTAGCAACCGGACTACTGTTCGGTTGCACCAGCCATCGATCGCAACCGGCCTGGGTGAACGGGACGAGCCCCGACTATTCCGCTGATCAGTATCTGTTAGGCGTCGGGCAGGCAGATTCGCGCCCCTCAGCCGAACAGCGAGCCTATGGAGCGGTCGCACGCATCTTCACGGCGAGGGTGGAAGCCGAATCCAAGGACTGGGAATCCTTTCTTGCCCTCGAAGCTGGGAGCGCAACCCGCACGGAGCGGCGGCTCACGCTCGATCAGCTTACGCGCGTCTCGACAGACAAGGTACTCGAAAATGTTCGTGTGCTGGACGCGTGGGAACATCCACAGACCGGTCAGCATTATGCCCTGGTCGGCCTGCACCGCGCGCAGGCAGGGACAGCGCTCTCGGAACGACTGACCCAACTGGACCACTCGATCGAATCCGATGTCAGCGAATCGCGCCAAGCATCGGAACCGCTGGTGCGCATCCGCAGTCTACGGCGCGCGATGAAGAATCTCGTCCTTCGGGAAGTCTACAATACCGATTTGCGGGTGATTCGCCCAAGTGGGCAAGGGACGGTGGCCCCGTATCGGATCAGTGAGTTGACAGGAGCCGTCGAACAGGTTATGACCGCCACTCTCGCGGTGAGAGTCGAAATCCAGGGGGACCAGACTGACGCCATTCGGCGTGCCGTGATCGAAGGGCTGCTCCGAGAAGGGCTGCCGGTCACGGACAAGGTCCCAGCCGGCAGCGATAAGGGTAAACCGCTCGAGTTGCTGGTCACAGGCGCGGCGCGGCTCTTCAATCTGGATGTGCCAGACCCGCGGTTCCGCTTTGTGCGCTGGTGCACCGATTTCGTGATTGCGGACCCAAGCAGCCGGCAAGTCATCGGCGCCGTATCGCGGGGAGGGCGCGAAGGCCATCTGACGCAGAGCGAGGCTCAGGCCAAGGCGTTGCGCATCATGCAGCAAGATGTGTCGTCGGAGCTGGCTCGGATTCTCGCTGGCTATGTCTATGGCGACACAGCACCGGCAGCCACGCTGCCACCGTCCGTCTGTCCGAAAGAAACGCGGGGAGACGGTTCACCGAAACCGCCTTTATAAGGAGACGACCAGGACATGGCTCGATCCTCATTCAAAAATTCGCGTTCGCCCCGCAAGACACCCAGCCGGGTATCCAAGCAACGGGCGGTCGAACGGATCAAGCGTGACACCGAGGCAGTCAACAAGGCTAGTCTAATGGTCATGTTGCGCCAGCAAGGCTATGAAGAAATTCCGATTGAGGACATTCAGGATCGACTGTCGAAATTGAGAACCGCGCTCGCAGAATTTATCGTTTCTCGGAGAGGCTAGTTGCTATGCCGTATTATTATTTTGACTCCACAGCGTTGGTGAAACGCTACAGCCGTGAACGCGGATCCCGCATCGTCAACAGCCTGATGACGAAGCGGGACAAGACCATCCTCATCGGCGGCCCGACGATCACCGAGTTCTATGCGGTGTTCGCGCAAAAGACTCGCGAGGGACAACTCACGCGCGACGATTGGTATACGGTCCTGTTCAAATTCGAAGCGGAGTCCCTGCGCGGCGTCTATCACTTTGCTATTCCAACCAGCGAGACCTTTACCAGCACCAAGGAACTGTTGTTCCAGTATCCGCACCTGCACACGCCACAGGCCGTCCATCTCATGCTGGCACAGGAATTTAAATCGCTACGGCTCACGATAGTCAGTACGGATCGCCAGATACTGGAACTCTGTAAGCCGCTGGGCATGAACGCCATCAATCCTGAAGACGAGTGATCACAAAACACTGAAGCAGTATTGTTGAAAGATAACCGCGGAGGGGAGGCCAGAGTGATTTACTGGGTGAAGGTCGTGTTTGTAGACAACCAGGAGCTATTCGTAGGGGATGCAATCCGCCATACGATCAGCGAGGACATGGAAGTACTGGAAGTAGACACGGCGAAGGAGGTCACAATCATCCCCATGAAGCAGATTAAGTACATCTCCTGCGACGCCACGGTGTTTGCTAATAAACCAAAGACTTAG
>Ga0194131_10003054_pt1 | contig 26777 bp, 20 predicted proteins | sample TA2KigO120mmetaG_FD_148631 | JGI IMG/M metagenome (GOLD analysis project Ga0194131, IMG submission 148631) | Freshwater microbial communities from Lake Tanganyika, Tanzania - TA2015053 Kigoma Offshore 120m | ecosystem: Environmental > Aquatic > Freshwater > Lake | place: Tanzania: Lake... | reverse complement strand
ACTGCCCGAACACGCCGCCACTCGACATCGCGCCCGTGCGCTGCACCGGCGGAGCGACGCACAGGTAGCTCGGGCTGAACGGCGCCCACGCCTGGTTGGCCGCATAGAACCCGTAGAACACGAGCCCCTGTCGCTGCGCCGGCACGCTCGCCACGCGAATCGTGAACCCACTCCCCGCATCCGCACTCGGCACCCCCACCCCCGAAATCGCCGGCAAGCACCCCTGCACCGACGTCCCCGCCGTGCAGTACGTGCTCACATTCCCCGTGCAGCACTGCTGCGCCGCCGCCGGCATCGAGCTGAAACCAAGTACCACCAGCGCCGACAGCGCCGCACGAGCAAGTCGAATCATGGCTGCGAGATCCCTAACGTCGAACCCAAGACTCCACCCGCGCCCCGCGCGAGCGAACGTCTCGTCCCTCGACCCTACCACGCCTCCGCAAGACCGTCCACGACGCTGAATCCCCGGTCCGGCCCGAGCGTCGGCACTCGAACGTGGGCTCGGCTCTGGGCTGGAATGCGGGGCAAGTCGGGTGAGCACCTCCCGAGCGCCCCGAGCAGCGGCGGCTAGGCGGGCTTGCGGGCGAGCTGCTTCATGCCGGCGGCGTAGGCTTCGATCGTCGACTCGTAGTCGAAGCGCTGCACGGACTGGACGGCGTTGCGGCCCATTTCGAGGCGCTTGGCTTCGTCGGCGAGCACATTGTCGAGCGCCTGCGCGAGGCCGGGCACGGTGAAGTCGGCGTGCCAGCCGTTCCAGCCGTCTCGGATGAGCTCGACCATCATGCCGACCTTGGTGCTGACGCTCGGGATGCCGCAGGCCATGCCTTCGACGGTCGCGCGCGGGCCGCCCTCGCAGCTCGAGGCGCACACCACCACGCCGCTGCGGCGATAGACGTCGGCGAGCTCGGCCGTCGAGTCGGTCCAGCCGCGAATGCGCAGCAGATCCTCGACGCCCTTGGCGCGGGCGCGCTCGCGCAGCATCGGCTCGAGCGGACCCATGCCGATCAGGAGCGTGCGGTAGTTGCGGCCGCGCGCGCGCAGGAGCGCCACCGCATCGATCAGCTTGTCGAGGCCCTTGTTCGAGGCGAAGCGACCGGCGTACACGATGTCCTGCTCGCGCGGCGGCGGCGTCGCGACGGGCTGGAACACCTTGAGGTCGATGTAGAGCGAGCCGAGCACGAGGATCTTCTCGCGCCGCACGCCGAGCTGCTCGAGCAGCGGAGCGAGCTCGCCTTGGTTCACCACGCGGAACGCGCAGGCTTTTTCCTGCGCCCAGCGCAGATACAGGCGCGTCGCCGCGCACTCGAACCGCTCGCGCCACGAGGCCGCGATCGGATAGCCCGGCACATGGTGAATCTCGGACAGGTACGGCACGCCCGTGCGCCGCGAGAGCCACGCGCAGGCGCGGCCGGCCATGAAGAGCCCGTAGTCGTGCGCGACCATCAGCTCGTGGCCGTGCTCCTCGAGCAGCGCGAGCCCCGTGCGCTTCCATGCGCCGACGAGACCGAGGCGGCCCGACTCGCTCGGATGCAAATACACATTGCCGAGGATCTGGCGCGTCGTGACCGGGCCGTCGGGGCGCGGCAGCAAGATGTCGACGCGCTCGAAGTGCTTCGAAAAGCCGCGCTGCGTTTCCCACAGGGGACCGCGCCCGCCGCAGGGCGTCAGCCGGTCGCCGCTGATCATCAGGATCTTCAACGGGAGGCCTTTCGCGGAAGCTCCGCGGCGCACAGCGTATCGAGGATGCGCACGGCCGCGCGACCGTCGCCGTAGGGCGAGACCCACTGCGCGCGCCGCGCGGACAGCTGCTGCGCCGCATCCCACAGAGCCTGCGCCGAGTGGCCGACGAGCACGCTGGCGCCGACATCGATCGACTCCGTGCGCTCGGTGTTCTCGCGCACCGTCACGCACGGCACGCCGAGCACGCAGGACTCCTCTTGGATGCCGCCCGAGTCCGAGACGATCAGCGCCGCATCCGCCTGCAGCACGAGGAAGTCGAGGTAGCCGAGCGGCTCGGTCGCGACGAGGCGCGGAAGCGCGCGGAACGCGGGCTCGAGGCCGAAGCGGCGCAGGTTGTTGAGCGTGCGCGGATGCACGGGAAACACGATGCACCGTCCGCTCTCGCCGAGCCGTGTCAGGCCCGCGAGCACCTCGCGCAGGCGCTCCTCTTGGTCGACGAGCTCGGGGCGATGCAGCGTCGCGAGCGTGTAGCCGCGCGGCGCGAGGCCGAGGCGCGCGAGCACGGTCGAGCTATTGCGCGCGAGCGGCAGCGTCACGCCGAGCGCATCGACGCAGGTGTTGCCCGTCACCGTGATGCGCGCTGCGGCGTGTCCCTCGGCGAGCAGGTTCGCGCGCGAGACTTCCGTCGGCGCGAAGAGAAAATCGGAAATGCTGTCGGCGACGACGCGGTTCATCTCCTCGACCATCGCGCTGTCGAAGCTGCGCAGCCCGGCCTCGACATGGGCGAGCGCGATTCCTTCGGCGGAAGCGGCGAGCGCGCCGGCGAGCGCCGAGTTCGTATCGCCCTGCACGATCACGACCGACGGCCGCTCGCGCGCGAACACCGCGCGCAGCACCGGCGTCATCTGCGCGAGCTGGTGCCCGACCGGCACGCCGCCGATCGAAAGGCTCACCTGCGGCGGCGCGAGCCGCAGGTCGAGGAAGGCCTGCTCGCGCAGGGCGTGCGAGTAGTGCTGGCCCGTGTGCACGAACACATGCGGAATCCCGCGGCGCACGAGCTCCCACAGAAGCGGCGCGACCTTGATCGTCTCGGGCCGCGTTCCGGCGACGACGCAGATCTTCAGAGCAGCCATTCGGGCTCGGCTCCGTCCCGCTGCCACTGGTCGGCCTGCGCGCCGAAGATCGTCGCCCACGAGTTGAGATCGTCGCTGCCGGGCTTGTAGCGCAGGCCGCCGCCGGCGCCCTCGATCGAGCGCAGGAAGGCGAGCGCGCGCTCGATCTGCGGCGCGTAGCGCTCGCGCGAGACGACCGACCAGATGCGCACGGCCTGCGAGGTCGCGTCGGCGTGCGACACGACTTCGATGTCCGGCCGCGCGTGCCAGCACGGCAAGCCGCCGGCGGCGGACTGGACGCGCGCGAGGAACTCCGCGGACTCGCGCACCTGCACGGGCCATGCGCCTGCGCCGCGCGCAGCGAAGATCAGCCCCTCGGTCGCGTAGCAGTGCGCGTGCGTGTAGACCCAAGCGCGCTCGCCGTTGATGCGGAAGGCTCCGTCGCGCCAGGCGGCAGCGACGCCCCGCTCGCGCACCTCGCGCGCAAGCTCGCTCGCATCCCTGCGACCGAGTGCGGCGCCCGAAGTCTCGAGCGCCATCGGCACCTTGATCGCCGATGCGCCGAACGAATGCGACCAACTGTCGAGGTCGCGCACGGGTCGGCCGTCGCGCCACGCGACTTCGCGCTCGCCGAGGCCCGCGACGAGGAAGTCCGTCATGCGCTGCGCCGCGTCCGCGAACCGCGCGCTGCCCTCGACCTGCTGCACGCGCAGCAGCCCGTGCAAGCCGATCGCCGTGTCGAACGCGTATTCGATGCCCGCGCGCGAGAGTGCGCCGCGCGGCGTGAGCTCCCCCACGATCGCGGCGCCGACCTGGCGACCGAGTTCCAGCCAGCGCTCGTTGCCGGCGTGCCGCGCGCGCTCGGCGCACAGGCTGGCGTAGTAGCCCATGATCTCGGGGTAGAAGTAGCCCGGATGCGCGGGGTTGAGCCACGAGAGCACGCGTCCGCGCTCATCGCGCAGCCGGGAATCCGCGAGCCACGCCCACGAACGCTCCGCGAGGCTCGCGGCCCGCGGTGCCTCGCTGCGGCGCTGGGGGGATTCCTGACGCATGGCACAAGCGCTCCGTGCGCTTCAGCGGCCCCCTGTCCAAAGGTGAGCCAAGCAGTGGATGCGAGTGCGCGACATGGCGTGGGAGACAACCTGGCGTGGGAGACGAGCGTCCAAGGTGAGAGTACCACGCAGGTCGCGGCCCGACGCTCCCGCAGAGCGGTGCGCGCGCCGCAATCCGAAAACGGGAAGGAATTTCCCGCGCGCGGCACGCGGCCGCGTGCTCAGGGCGCGTGCGCCGGAGCGAGCACGACGCGAAAGCCGCGCCCCGAGTTGACGAGTGCCGGCAGGTAGAACGCACGCACCGCCGAGCGGCAGTAGCGCGACGCCCCGCCCCAAAAACCGCCGCGAATCACACGGTAGGTCCCGCCGGTGACGAACGGATCGACGACCGCGCCGGCGGGATAGGCGTCGAAGGAATCGAGGCACCACTCGTGCACATTGCCGTGCATGTCGTAGAGCCCCCGCGCGTTCGGCGCGAAGCTCGCGACGGGCGCGCTGCTCGTGCGATTGCAGCTCATCCCCGAGTGATCGGAGGGCGCGAAGGCTGCGTCCGAGCACTCGAGCGCCGCTCCGACATGAAACTCGCTCGTCGTGCCAGCGCGACACGCGTACTCTCACTCGGCTTCCGTCGGCAAGCGGTACTCGTATCCGGCGGGCACGCGTCCCAGCGCCAGCTCGCGCGCCAGCTCACGCGCCTGCAGCGCGGCGCAGTAGGCGCGCGCGTCGTGCCACGACACGCGCTCGACCGGGTGGTCGAGGCCGAAGAAGCTCGACGGATTGTTCCCCATGAGCGCCGCGTACTCCGCCTGCGTGACCTCCGTTGCCCCCATCCAAAACGGGGAGCTGAGCGTGACCGCGTGCACGGGCTGCGGCGGATTGAGGCCGTTGTAGTAGGGCGCGCCGGGCCCCGCGTTCGAGCCCATCACGAAGCTGCCCGCGGCGAGTGCCACGAAACCGGCGGGCAAGTTGCAGGGCCCGCTCGCGTCGGCGTTGCACAGCGCGAAGCTGAGGCCCGCGCTGAGCTGCGAGGGCGCGCTCGCCAGCGGATCGCGCCACCACGCCTGCGCGTGGAACGACTGCCCCGCGCGGAACGGCGCGCCGAGCGCTGTCGGATGCGTCGCTCGAAAGGCGTTGAAATCGAGCGCGAAACCGCCGTCGCAAGCTCCCGGCGTGCCACTCGAGTCGAGCCGCGACATGCGCTGCAACGGCGCGGCCACGCACAGCCAGCTCGCGCCGCCCGTGCCCCACGGAAGAGCGCTCGGACTGTTCGCGTACACGACGAGACCGCTGCGCACGCCGTCGACGCCCGCGCACGCGAGCACGAAGCCGGCGGAGAGCTGCGCGCTCGGCAGACCCGTGGCCGTCAGAGTCGGTGAGCACCCGGCGCTCGACATGCCCGCCGTGCAGTAGCTCGTTCCATCGCCGTCGCAGGCGCACTGCTGGGCACTCGCCGGCGCGAGCCACGGGAAGCCGAGACTGCAGGCGAGCCAGCGCACGATCGGTGTCCGCAGGGACCGGCTCTGAACCTAGCAGCAGAGTGGCGGGAGCGCATGGGAATCGAACCCACCAACCCCGCTGTTCACGAGGTTCGACCGGCTTTGAAGACCGGGCGGCACACCAGCACCGATCCGCTCCCGCTTCGAGGTGCGCCAGTCCAACAGCAGCCGCGCCGCTGCGCAACAGTGGCGTCCGGCGCGGGCGCGCTTTCTCGCGCGGCTCAGCCCTGCCCGAGGTGCAGGCGTCCCGGATCGCCGCCCGCGAGGGTGTCCGGCAAGCCTCCGGCCCAGCGCCGCACGACCGTGCGCGGTCCGCGCCGCGTGGCGCGCAGGCCTTCGATCCCCACGGAGAACGGCAGACCGTCGCGGCGCTCGCTGAAGCCCGGGGGCAGCGCAAGCCGCAACCCCTTCGTCCCGAGGTGGAACTCGCCGTCCAAGTACACGACCACCTTCGGCTCGGCGAGATCGCCGGCGGACTCGAGGGCGACGAGCAGCTCGTTGCGGCGCCGCCGCACGGTCACGCTCGCGGGCGGATCGCCCGGCGACTCGCGCAGCAGGACGAGCCGCAGCGGAACTTCGAGCGCCTGCACATGTCGCGTGCGGCGCAGTGGAGCATCGAGCGTCACGAGCTCGCGCGCGTCGGGTGCGAGCGTCGCGAGGCGCGCGCGCAGGAGCGGATCGCCGCCGGGCGACCATGAGCCTCCGACGAGCGTGAACTCGAAGGCGCGCGTCTCGCCGGGCGCGAGCTCGAGTCGCTCCGGCAGCTCGCTACACTCGAAGGCGCCGCGGCGGACTGCGCAGGAAAGCTTGGCCGAAAGTGCGGTTTCGAACGGGTTGCGCAGGCTGGCGGACACGCGCCAGTCACCGCACCACTCACCCTCGCCCCCGAGGGCGTGCTCCGGATCGACGCGCAGCTCGCTCACCTGCAGCGGATACGGGCCGCGATCGAGAGGCGCCAGCCTCACGAGGTGCCGGATCGCGAGCGCGCGCCTCGGCTCGGTCGTCACCAGCGCGTGGATCGGAAGTCGGCACGCCGCGAGCAACTCCTCGGGATCGTCGATGTCGACCGCGACGCGCTCGCAGGGCCACTCCGCGCGCCCCAGCGGCGTGTCCCATGCGCGCCAGCGCGCGGCCACCGCGTCGATGCGCTCCTCCGCCGCCCAGCGCCGCGTGTCGTCGCCGATGGAACGCGCAAAGAACAACGGCGCGAGCCCGCGGTCGCGCGCCTGGAGCGCCGCGCGTCGATGGTCGGTCAGCACGCGCACGGAGAGCTTGCGAGCGCGCTCCAAAAGGCGCGCCGCAAGCTCTTGCAATAGCTCGGGTTCGCGCAGCACGAGCAGGAACTGCGGCGCGAGCGCACGCCCGCGCAGGGCCAGCGCCTCGTCGAGAAAGAGCAGCTTCTCTCCGGCGAACCGCGGTGAAAACCAGGCGCCCGCATCGAGGGCCGCGAGCTCGAGCGGCGCGTGGCTCGCGAGCGTCCCGTGCCCGTCGCTGGTGCGGTCGACCGTCGCGTCCGCGCACAGGACGAGCTCGTGACCGCCCGCGCGGCGCACATCGAGACTGAGCCCATCGAGGCCCAGCCCGAGAGCCAGCTTGAGGCTTGCCCGCGTGTTCTCCGGCGCTTCGCGCGGCACGCCGCGCAGCCCGAAGATCCACGGCGGACCGCGCTGCTGCACTGGGGCTCCCCAATCCTCCGCGTCTGCCATGGTCGAAGGCGGCAGCGTAGCCGCGAGGTCACGCCGGAGGCCACCGCGGCGACGCGCGCACCCATCGTCGTGCACCCGTCGCTCTGCGCCCGCACGGGATCGCGTCGACGAGCTTGTGCCCGCGCAAGTGCGACGCCGCATCCCGCGAACAGCGCGCGGCGGCCACCCGCTGCACACTCGCGTCCCCCGTGCATCTCGCAGGCTCGGCCCGTAGGCTCGCCACATTCCATGGAGCCCCCGGCCCCGCCGACCGACCTCGTGCGCTTTCGCCTGACGGCGCTCGGTGTGCTGTCGGCGAGCCTCGCAGTGCTCGTTGCCTATGCGGTGCTGCACGGGCCCGCCGCGCTCAGCGAGCTGGCGGTCGCCGCGGCCGCCGTGTTCCTCTCCAAGCTCGCCATTTTTGGCGGAAACCTATCTCAAACACGCTTCGACCCGTGGGAGCTCGGCCTGATCGCTTGGACGATCGATGTGTGGGTGTCCTGCGCCCTCTTGGCGGGCATCGCGAGCTTCGAGCGCCTGCCGCTGGCGGGGCGAGCCCTCGCCGAGGCGCACGGTCGCGCCGGTGCCACGATGCGCGAGTACCCGGGCCTGCGCCGACTGGCCTTCTGGGGCATCGCCGTGCTGGTGTTCCTGCCGATCCCCGGCTCGGGAGCCGTCACGGGAACGCTGGTCGGACGGCTGGTGGGCCTGAGTCGTCTGGGGACGCTGGCCTCCGTTGCGGCGGGCGCCGGCGCCGCGGTGGCGTGCTACGCGGCCGTGGCCGTGTTCTTGGGCTCCCAGTGGGAGGCGCTGGCCTCCAACCCGCTCTTGTGGGTCGTGAGCCTCCTCGTGCTGATCGGCCTCTCGTGGTGCTTCTGGCACCGCGTGCGCTCGGAACTGCTCAAACAGACCTGAGTTCTCGGGCGCGCTTGCTCTCGTCCGTCTCGCGCTGCGCAGCCACGCGAACTCGAGCCAACCGCCGCGCGGCGCGCCGCGCTCCGAGCGTGCCTAGCGCAGTTCGACATGCACGCCCGTGGCCGCGACGAACTCGCCGATCGGCGCGACGAGCTGGCCGCGCTCTCGCAGCTCGCGCTCGAGCGTGGTCGCCTTGGCGGAGGGGATCGCGATCAGGAGACCGCCGGAGGTCTCGGCGTCGAACATCAGGTTCGTGAGCGCCTCGTCGAGTCCCGCCGCGATCGAGACCTCGGACGCGAGCGCGGTGCGACCGCGCTTGGCACCGCCGGAATGCAGCCCGCGGCGCGCGAGCGCGAGCACATCGCCGAAGAGCGGCACGCGCGCGGTCTCGATGCGCAGGGTGAGTCCGCTCGACGCCGCGAGGTTGCGCCCATGTCCAACGAGGCCAAAGCCCGTGACATCGGTGCAGGCGCGCGCTCCCGCCGCGACCATGGCCGCGCAGGAGCAGTCGTTGAGCGTCGCCATCTGGACGGCGGCCGGGAGCAGCTCGGACCACGGAATCGCACCCTTCTTGGCGGCCGTGGTCATGGTGCCCATGCCGAGCGGCTTGGTGAGGTACACGCGGTCGCCCGCGCGCGCGCCGCTGTTGGCGGTCATGCGCTCGGGGTCGACGACGCCCGTCACCGAGAAGCCGAACTGGATCTGGCCCTGCACGGTGTGGCCGCCGGCGATGCTGGCCCCCGCGGCGTGGATCTTCTCGAAGCCGCCGCGGTGAATCTCGCCGACCCACTCCGCGGGGAACTCCTTGGGGAGCGAGGCGAGGGTGAGCGCGCTGACGGGCTTGCCCCCCATCGCATACACATCCGAGAGCGCGTTCGCGGCCGCGATGGCGCCGTAGAAGTAAGGGTCCTCGACCACTGGCGGGAAGAAGTCGACCGTGAGCACGAGCGCAAGTCGCACGCCAGCGGGCAAGCCTTCGGCCTGCCCCAGCAGGACGACGCCGGCGTCATCCATGGTCTGGGGTCCGACGAGCAGGCGCTCGTCCGGATTCGAGCTGAGGCCGCGCAGGACCTGCGCGAGCTGCCCCTGCGGCAGCTTGCCCGCTCAACCCGCGCAGTCGGCGTAATCGACGAGGCGCTTGTGGTCGTGGCCGGTCATGGCGCGCGAAGTGTACGCCAGCGGCAAGTTCAAGTCGCCGGACGGTCGACGATCGTGCGCGCCGTGGCCGGACCGCGGACCGCGACCCAGCTCACGAGGCTCACGGCCACGGCGGCGAGCCCGAAGGCCACGCCCCACCAAATGCCGGCGAGGCCCATGCCGCGCGGGAAGGCGAAGTAGTAGCCCAGGGGTAGGCCGAGGCCGTAGTAGCCGAGCAGGTTCGCGATCGCGGTCGGGGTCGTGCGGCCGATGGCGCGCAGCACGCCAGCCGCGACGACCTGCAGCCCGTCGAAGAGCTGGAAGGCGGCGGCGATAGGCAGGGTGGCGACAGCGAGCGCCAGCACGGCCGGATCTTCGGTGTAGCTCGCCACCAGCGGCTCTCCGGCCAGCAGGAAGGTCGCCGCGCACAGGAGCATCAGTCCCGCGCCGAGTCCAAGGGCCGACCACGCCGCGACCTGCGCGTCCCGCGAGCGCCCCTCGCCGACCAGATTGCCCACGCGCGTCACCGTCGCGAGACCGACGCCGAGCGGCAGCATGAACGAGATCGACGCCAGATTGAGCACGATCGAGTTGGCCGCGAGCGCGTTCTTGCCGAGCCAGCCCGCCCACAGGCCGGCGATGTGAAAGCCCCAGATCTCGGCCGCGAAGTGCAGTCCGATCGGGACTCCGACGGCGAGGATCGCGCGCAGGGCCGCGGGATCGAGCGCGGCGCGGCTCCAGGGGATCCAGGCCTCCGCGCACAGGCGACCGCGGCGCATGAGCAGCCACAGGAGCAGCGGCATCGAGCACTGCACGATCGAGGTCGCGACGCCGGAGCCCACGGCCCCGAGCTCGGGGCAGCCCAGGTGGCCGAAGATCAGGGCCCAGTTGAGCACCACATTGAGCGCATTCGCGACCAGCGCGACGATGAGCGCGGGCCGCAGGATTCCGCGCGCCTGCAGGTACTGACGCTGGGCGGTGAAGATCAGAAACAGCGGGACCGAGGGCAGCTGCGCGATCACATAGTCGTGCGCGATCGCAGCCACCGCGGCGTCCTGTCGCAGCAGGACGAGGAAGTCCTCGACCCACATCCACAGGGCTGCCACCGGTACTGCCGCGAGCAGCGCGATCACGACTCCCCGTTGCAGCCCGAGCGCGAGGGCGCGGGTGTCGCGCGCGCCCTGCGCCTGCGACAGGAAGGGGTCGATGCCGAGCACCAGCCCCATCGCCACCATCGAGGTACCGATCTTGCAGATGTTGCCGAGCGCGACCGCGCCCACCGCATCGACGCCATAACGCCCGACCATCATCAGGTCGACGACGCCCAGCGACATCATCGAGAGCTGCGTGAGCATGATCGGCCACGCGAGCGCCAAGAGCTCGCGAGCTTCGCTGCGCAGCGTCGACGATTGCGGTGCCATGGAATTTCCACGCCGGGCGGGGCGCGGGAGTCTAGTCGCGCACGGGCGGCAAGCCGAGGCACGAGTCGCTCAAGCGAGCAGGGAACGCACGGCGGAGACGAGTCGCTCCTCGTCTCCGGGCAACAGCGAGCGCGGATCGAAGAGCAGCGCGTCGTCTTGCACGCGCGCGAACACAGCCGGTTCCGCGCGACGCAGGTCCGCGGCGAGTGCGGCAGCCTTGCGACGCGCGTGGGCGAAGCGCACGGCCCAAGTGGGCAGAAAAACACCGGGAGCCGCGCCGCTGCCGGGCTGAGAGCGCTCCGCCACAACGGACACGCTGCAGTCGGGGAACGAGCTCAAAGCCGCGGCGATGCGCTCCGCGCAAGGACGCAGCTCGTCGGCGCTCGCGCTCAGCAGCGCGCGCGACGGAATTTCGTCGCCACGACCGGCGAGGTAGAGCTCGAGCGTGCGCTCGAGCCCCGCGATCGTCACCTTGTCGAGGCGCAGCGCGCGATAGACGGGGTTCTTTCTCAGGGCCGCGATCGCTGCGCGCTTGCCGACGAGCATGCCCGACTGCGGACCGCCGAAGAGCTTGTCGCCGGAGAAGCACACGATGTCGACGCCGCTCGCGACCGCGTCGCGCACGCGCGGCTCGTCGCCCATGACATCCGGCAGCGCCTCGACGTCGTCACCCTCGATCAGGCCCGAGCCGAGGTCGAACGCGGTGGGCAGACCGAGCTCGCCGCCGAGCTCCGCGAGCTCGCGCGGCGTGACTTCCTCGGTGAAGCCCTCGACGCGGAAGTTCGAGGTGTGGACCTTCATCAGGAGCGATGTGCGCTCGCCGACGGCCGCGCGGTAGTCGGCGCTGCGCGTGCGATTGGTCGTGCCGACCTCGCGCAGCACGACTCCAGCGCGCTCCATCACATCGGGCACGCGGAACGAGCCGCCGATCTCGACGAGCTCCCCGCGGCTCACGATCACCTCGTCGCGCTTGCCGCGTGCGAGGTAGGTGTTGAGCAGCAGATAGACCGCAGCAGCGCAGTTGTTGACGACGATGCCGGCCTCGGCGCCCGTCATGCGCTGCAGCAGGAGGGAGAGCCGATCGTCGCGCTGGTTGCGCTCGCCCGATTCGCGGTCGACCTCGAGCACGCAGTACGAGCCAGCGACCGTCCCCATCGCAGCCGCGGCTTCGGGATGCAGGGGCGCGCGGCCGAGTCCGGTGTGCAGCACGACCCCCGTGGCGTTGACCACCCGGACGATACCGGCGCGGCGCTCGCGGCCGACCGCGGCCGTGAGCTCGTCCACGAGCGCGGAACCCGCGAGCCGCGCGGACAGCGCCGTCGCGTCGAGCTTGCCGGCCTTGATCTCGCCGCGCCAGCGCTCCAGAAGCGCGCGCAGGAACGCGAGCCAAACCTCGCGAGGCACGCTCGCGCCGAGTTCCTCCAAGCGCGGATCGTGCAGCAGCTCCTCGATCGAAGGCAGCAAAGGGAAGGCTTCCTTGGAGGTGTCGGCGCGCGAGGACATGGATGCCACGATAGGCTCCGAACCACACTCGCGCACGGCGGACGAGGGAAGCGACCTCGCGCGGGCTAGAATTCGGCGCGTGAACCGGCCCTGGAAGCTGCGCCGACCCGCCCCCGAGGTCGTGCGCGCGCTCGTGCAGCGCAATGGAGTGAGCGAGGTCATCGCGCGGATCCTCGCAGCGCGCGGGCACGCAGGCGGCGAGGCCACGGCGCGCCACCTCGAGGCCAGCCTGCACTCGCTGAACGATCCCTCGGGCCTGCCGGACCTGCCGGCAGCCGCGGAGCGCATCGCACGCGCGGTCGAGCGCCGCGAGCGCATTCTCGTGCACGGCGACTACGATGTCGACGGCGTGACGGGCACGGTGTTGCTCATGCGGCTCTTCGCGCTGCTCGGCGCGGACGCGGTCTGGCACATCCCCCATCGGCTCAACGACGGCTATTCGTTCGGTCCACACTCCGTCGCGAAGGCGCGCGAGACGGGCGCGAAGCTCGTGATCAGCGTCGACAACGGCACGGCCGCGCGCGAGACCATCGCGCAGCTCGCCGCGATCGGCGTCGACACGATCGTGACCGACCACCACGAGCCGCCGCTGGGCGAGCTGCCGCGCGCGGTCGCGATCGTGAACCCCAAGCTCCCCACATCGCGCTATCCCTTCCGCGAGCTGTGCGGAGCCGGTGTCGCGTTCAAGCTGGCGTGGGGTGTCGCGCAGCACATGAGCGGCGCGCGCAAAGTGCGCGACGATCTCAAGCAGTTCCTCGTCGACGCGATGGCGTATGTGGCGGTCGCGACCGTGTGCGATGTCGTGCCGCTCATCGAGGAAAACCGCGCGCTGGCGCGCCATGGCTTCAAGGCGCTCGAAGGCACGAGCAATGTCGGCTTGCGCGCGCTGCTCGAGAGCTGCGGGCTGCGCGAGACGAAGCTCGTGGCGGAAGATGTCGGCTTCAAGGTCGGGCCGCGGCTCAATGCGGCGGGGCGGCTCGACAGCGCGGCGCTCGCGGTCGAGCTCTTGCTCAGCACCGATCCCAAGCGCGCGGCCGAGCTCGCGGCGCGGCTGGGCGCTCTCAATGACCAGCGGCGCCGCATCGAGGCCGAGCTGTGCGCGCACGCCTTCGAGCAGGCGAACGAGTTCGCGGATGTCGCCACCAATCCCGTGCTCGTCCTCGCCGGACAAGAGTGGCACCAAGGTGTCGTCGGCATCGTCGCGTCGCGCGTGACGCAGCGCTTCCAGCGACCGTCGCTCATCATCGGACTCGATGGAGAGCGCGGTCGCGGCAGCGCGCGCTCGGTCGCGGGCTTCGATGTGCTCGAGGCGATGCACGGCGCGAAGGATCACTTCGTGCGCTACGGAGGCCACGCGCAGGCCGCGGGCTGCGAAGTCGAGGCGGACGCGATTCCCAAGGTGCGAGCGGCGATGTGCGCGCGCGCGAAGAAGATGCTCGACGGGCGCGCGCACGAGGTGCAGGCGCTGTGGATCGACAGCGAGGTCGCGTTCGAGGCGCTCGACGAGAACCTGATGAACCTCGTCGATCGGCTCGAGCCCTACGGCGCGCAGAACGAGAAGCCCATGCTGATCTCGGGCGATGTGCGGCTCGCGGAGCCTCCGCGCGTGATCGGGCAGGATCGCACGCACTTGCTGCTCAAGCTCCGACGCGGGCAGCGTGTCCTGAAGACGATGGCGTTCGGCATGGCCGCGCGGCTTCCCGAGCTCCAGCTGGGCACGCCGCTGCACATCGTCCACACGCCGCGCTGGAACTGGTTCCGCGGCGAGCGCTCGCTCGAGCTCGTGCTGCACGACTTCCGGGCGGGCGAGCCGCCGCCGCTCGGCTAGCAGCGCGCGGCGAGCGCCGCGGCGCGCGGGCGCGTGAAGCCGAGGCGCACGAGGAACTCCAGCCGCTCGCGGTGCGAGAGCGCGGCACCGACATCGCGATCGAGAGCGACCAGCCACGCTTCGCTCTCGGTGGGCGACCGCGAGCCGCGAAGCGAGCCACCCGCGAAGGATGTCAGGGCGACGGACGGCAAGCGCGAGCGCGAGAGGCCGCGCTCGCGCAGGAGCGCCTGCTCCGAATGCAGGTTGACGATCTTGATCGCCACGCAGTCCTCGTCGTCGCGCTGCACCATCACATTGTCCGCGGTAGTCGCGGGCAACCACGCGCCGCAGCGCTCGACTTGCACCAGCGTGAGCGCGAGCGAGTGCAGCGCGCGGCGACGCTCGGAGCGCTTGTCTGTAGTGCGCAGGAACTCGCGCAGCGAGACGAAGCCTTCGAGCTCGCGCGTGACCAGCACGGATTCCGCACAGAACGGGCTCGCGCCGCGCTCCGCAAGAGCGACGAGCTGCGGTGTCGCCACTCCGTGGGCCTGAAGGTGGCAGGCGAGATTCCACGCGCGTGCGGCGAGGCTCGTGCTGCGCGGATGCGTGAAGCGCGCGGAGAGGCCTGCGAACCCGCCGCGTCCGAAGCGCTCGACATGCAGCAGGCCCGTGCCGGCACCGCGCGGCTTCTCGTGCTGGAGGCCCGCCTCGTCCGGCGTCCCCGGCAGCGGCACGACGAAGCGTGTGCCAGCGAGATGCGCGCGCTGCGCGGTCACGGTGCGCGGAGGCTCCGCGAAGAGGTCGTCGAGCTCGCGCACGCCGAGCGCGTCGAGCCCCGGAATGTCCGCTGCGAGCTTGAGGAAACTGCGTGCCATGGCCTGCAACGCGCGAGGATACGCGCCCGAGCGGGGGGAGTCCCAGCAGGACAGGGCGGGATGGGATACGTATCCTCGCCACCATGCCGCGCATCTTCCTTCTCGACGGGACCGCGCTCGCCTACCGGGCGCACTTCGCGATGCAGCGCACGGGCCTGACCACCCCCGAGGGGCTCCCCTGCGGCGCGACCTACGGCTTCTCGAACACGCTCCGCAGCATCCTCGCGAACGAGAATCCCGAGCGCATCGCCGTCGCCTTCGACCCCAAAGGGCCGACCTTCCGTCACAAGGAGTACGGCGAGTACAAGGCGACGCGCGAGAAGATCCCCGACGAGCTCGTGGCGCAGCTCGACTGGCTGCGCGAGGTCGTGCGCGCGCACGGGATCCCGATCTTCGAGGTGCCGGGCTACGAGGCGGACGATGTGATCGGCACGCTGTCGCTCGAGGCGGAGAAGCGCGGCTGGGAGGTGATGATCGTGTCCGGCGACAAGGACATGATGCAGCTCGTCAGCCCCAAGGTGACGCTCTACAATGTGTTCAAGCAGGGCGGCGGCATCGCGCTCGAAAGCTTCGAGGCCGTCAAGGAGAAGTTCGGAACCGACCCCGCGCATGTCGTCGATGTACTCGCGATCATGGGCGACGCGTCCGACAATGTGCCGGGCGTCAAGGGCATCGGCGAGAAGGGCGCGATGAAGCTGATCGAGCAGTACGGCTCGGTCCGCGGCGTGCTCGAGCGCGTGCACGAGATCAAGGGCAAGCAGCGCGAGTTCATCGAGCGCGACCGCGAACAGCTCCTCCTGTCGCTCGATCTGGTCACCATTCGCCGCGATGTCCCGCTCGATCCGGGCTTCGACGAGCTCCCCCACTTCGAGCCCGACCCCAAGCTGGTCGCCGAGTTTTTCCGCAACATGGGCTTCGTCAGCCTGCTGAAGAAGGTCGAGCAGGGTGCTGCCGTGGCGCAGTCGCGCGACTACCGCACGGTGCGCTCGGAGGCCGAGCTCGACGCGCTGCTCGCGGCGCTGCGCACGGCTGGAGCATTCGCCGTCGACAGCGAGACGACCAGCCTGTTTCCGCTCGAAGCCCAACTGGTGGGTCTCTCGTTCTCCTGCGCGGCTGGCGGCGGGTGGTACCTGCCTTTCAATCTCGAGCCGTGTCTGTGCGGCAGCCGCGAGAAGCTGCTCGAGCGCGTGGCGCCGCTGCTCCTCGATCCCGCACTCGTGCGGGTCGGTCAGAACCACAAGTACGACGCGCTCGTCTTGCGCGCCGCCGGCCTGCGCATGCCGCCGATCGCGTTCGACACGATGGTCGCTTCGTTCACGCTGCACGGCACGACGCGCCGTCACAACCTCGACGACCTCGCGCTCGCGTACTTCGGCATCAAGAAGATCCCGACCTCCGAGCTGATCGGGAAGGGCGCCAAGCAGATCACCATGGATCAAGTGGCCGTGGCCAAGGTCGCCGAGTACGCCTGCGAGGATGCGGATGTCACATGGCAGCTCTACGAGCAACTGAAGCGGGAGCTCGCGGAGACCGGCAACGAGCAGCTCTTCTACGAGCTCGAGATGCCGCTCGTGCCCGTGCTCGCCGCCATGGAAGAGCGCGGCATCCGCATCGACACGCGCCTGATCGACGAGCTCGGTCGCGAACTCGATGTCGACATCGAGCGCCATCAGTCGCGCGTGCGCGAGCTCGCCGGAGAAGACATCAATCTCAACAGCCCCAAGGCGCTCGGCGAGCTGCTGTTCGAGAAGCTGCGCATCCAGGAAGCCGCTGGCGTCAAGAAGCCGCGCCGCACCACGACCGGCTATTCGACGGACTACGAGACGCTCTCGCAGTCCTACGGCGAGGTCGAGATCGTCAAGCACATCCTCGACTACCGCGAGGTCCAGAAGCTGAAGAGCACCTATGTCGAGGCGCTGCCGCGCTACCTGAATCCGCGCACAGGCCGCGTGCACTGCTCGTTCAGTCAGGTGAGCGCCGCCACCGGTCGCCTCGCTTCGAGCGAGCCCAACCTGCAGAACATCCCGGTCCGCACCGAGCGCGGACAGCGCCTGCGTGCGGCGTTCGTGGCACGCGAGAGGGACGAGCACGGGCCGTGGAAGCTGCTCACGGCCGACTACAGCCAGGTCGAGCTGCGCATCATGGCGCACCTCGCCGGCGACGAGCGCATGAAGCAGGCCTTCGCCGAGGGCAAGGACATCCACTCCTCGACGGCCAGCGTGATCTTCGATGTGGCGGAACCCTTCGTCACGCGCGAGATGCGCAGCCGCGCGAAGGCCGTGAACTTCGGACTGCTGTACGGCATGGGCCCCAACCGCCTCGCCAGCGAGACGGGCCTCTCGCTCGTCGAGGCGCGGCAGTTCATCGAGCGCTACTTCCGCTCGTTCCCCAAGGTGCGCGGCTGGCGCGAAAGCGTGATCGAGTCGACGCGCGAGAGCGGCTATGTCGAGACGCTCTTCCACCGTCGTCGCCCGATCGCGGACATCAACTCCGAGGAAGCGCGGCTGCGCGTGTTCGCGGAGAACGCGGCCGTGAACACGCCGGTGCAGGGCTCGGCAGCGGACATCATCAAGAAGGCGATGATCGACCTCGAGACCGCGCTCGAGCGCTCGGGCCTCGCCGCGCGCATGCTGCTGCAAGTGCACGACGAGCTCGTGCTCGAGTGTCCCGAGCGCGAGCTCGCCGCCGCGACCGAGATCGTCCGTCGCTGCATGGAGGATGCCGTGACACTCTCCGTGCCGCTCGCGGTCGACATCGGTCAGGGCGACTCGTGGCTCGAGGCGCACTAGGCTCGAGGCACGCTGGATCCGCCAGCTCGGGCACAGCGTGCCCGCGCCGTGCCGACATCCAAGCACCAGCGGGCCGGGCAAGCCGTAGGCCGAGTCAGCAGCGTCGAATTGCGCGCCAAGCCTGCCGGCGCGCGAGGAGCGAGAGTCGCACTAGGCGGGCGGAAGCGGCTGGGCGCCGAGCTCCTTCAGCACATGCTCGAGGTTGCGGCGCAGGACGGCCACCTCGTTCTCCAGAGCCAGCACGCGCGCCTCGAGATCGAGTCGCGGGGCCGCGATCGGCCGCGATACGACGGGCGCGACCGCATCGAGCGGATGCGCCTCCGGGCACAGCGTCTGGAGGTAGCGCTCCGCGCGCTCGCCCGGCAGCGGGTCGATGCGCTGGACAAAGCCCTTCTCGCGCAGGCGCGCGATGCGCTCCATCAAGAGCTCGGCACTGAGCCCGGGCGTCATGCGTTCGACGCGCGAACGGAGCTCACCCGGCTGCTGCGGACCGCGCATGAGCAGCTCGGCGAGAATCGCGGCGTGCGCGTCATCGAGTCCGAGCGCGTCCTGCGCGCCATGCTTGTACTTGTCCACGCGCGAGCCCGCCGCGATCGAACGGTGCGCGAGGTGCTTCGCGAGCAGCCCCTGAAACGCGATGTGCACCTCGGCCTCGCTGTACTCGACCACCGGCCAGCGGTTGTTCTTCTGGTTCGAGCCCGTGGTCGCGGCGTGCAGCTAGAGCGGATACTGGTCGGGCACGGTGAGCGCCTTCTCGATCAGGACGCCGAGGACGCGCGCTTCGTAGGGATTGAGGTGCGGAACGCTCATGGCTCAGATCATGTCGGTTGCGAACGGATGGAAGTTCAGTTTCGAGCGCTGGCGGGGGCCTTCGGCAGGAGCAGCACGAGGATCTCGTCGGGCGCGGGAGTCTGGGCCTGCCCTTCCCTGCGCACATCGACCCGCAGGCGCAGGCCGGGGTGCACGATCGCCGCGTAGGCCTCGAGACTGTACTCGCGGAACACCAGCGCCCGACGCGTCTCCTCGCCGTGGCGCGAGGCGCTGCCCTCGGGCGGCTCCGCCGCGAGCTCGGCGACCGACCCCGGCTGCAAACTTCTCACCACCGCGTCGAAGTGGTCGAGGAAGCCGTCCGCGGCGAGGCTCGCGGCCTCGTGTTCCTTCCAGCGCGTCTGGGAATCGCTCGCCCAGCCCTGCAGCAGCGCCAGCACGAAGATCGCGCCCAGCACGCGCACGCTCCCGCCTCCGCCCGAGAGCCAGCGCGAGGCTGCCGCGAGCGCGACGAACAGGGCCAGCGGAGCCGCGAGCGGCAAGGCGTACCACGCGCGGTAGACGCCCGAGCACGCGGTGAGCGCCACCAGCGCGAGCATCCATGTGCCGACCGCGAGCGCCGCGGAGCGCGGCTCGATCGCAGTGCGCTCCCGCACGCTCGTCGGCTGCGCGCGCCACAGGCCGATCGCGAGCACGAGCACCATCGCGAGCCCGAGCGCGACGCCGAAGTCGCCGCGGCGCATCCAGCCGGGCGGGAGCGGCGCGAGCACGAGTTCGGCATAGCGCAGCCCCGCGCTGCCCATCGCCGCCGCATTCGGCACCTCGAGCTGCGCTCCCCCACCGATTCCGCCGACGACCTGCGAGCGCACGGCGAGGAACAGCCCGACCAGCGCGAGCGCGAGCCACGCGGACTTCAGGCCCGCGAGCGCGCGTTCCGAGCGCGGGCCGCTCGCGGTCAGCGCCACGAACCCGAACACGAGCCCCGGCGCGAGCGCCCCCGTCTCCTTCGATGCGACCGCCGCGAGCGACGCGAGTGCGACGCCGACGCTGCGCTGGCCCGGCCGGCGCAGCGCGAGCACGAGAGCGAGCAAGGTGAAGCACAGCGCCATCGAGTCCGCGCGGCGCGGAGGCAGCGAGAGCACCTCGAAGTGCACCGGGTGCAAGACGAACACGAGCCCCGCGAACCACGCCCAGCCGGCGCGTCCCTCGCCGAGCAGCGCGCGCGAGAGCGTGACGACCAGCGTGGTGCCGAGCACGAGCAGCAGGAAGTCGGTCAGGTGGTAGCCGAACGGATCGAGCCCCCACAGCGCGTAGTCGAGCCCGAAGGAGAGGTGCACCAGCGGGCGCCAGTAGTGGCCGCCGGGAAAGCGTCCGTCCATCAGCTCGCAGGACAGCGAGTGCGCGAACTCATCCCAGCTGGCGAAGCGTCCGGCGTCGATCAGCGGGTACGTGTCCCAGCCGAACAGGCCGAGGTCGAACACCGTGCCCCACGCGAACAGAGCGAGCGCGAGCGCCGCGAGCAGCGTGCCGAGGTCGAGCCGCGCGCGAGCGGCCGTGCTACTGGGCATAGCCCGTCTCCTTGAGTCGACTCTTCACTTCTTCCATGTCCGTCTCCGCGTAGTCGGCGGCCGTGGGTCGATAGCCGCGGCGCGCGGCGGGATCGTCCGCCTCGGGCACGACGCGCGGCTCGATCGGGCGCGCGAATTCCTTGCGCCGCACGGCTCCGCTCATCTCGGCGTACACCGGCAGGTCGAGCAGCGCGAGCACCGTCGGCGCGAGGTCGCGCACCGCGACTGCGCCGCGCTGCGGCACGCGCAGGAAGCTCGGTCCCGCCGCGATCCAGATGCCCTCGAGGCTGTGGTCCGGATAGGCGCGCGCATGCTCGCCGTAGGGCACCTTGGCGGGCTCCGAGCGCGCGGCGATCGTCGGGTCGAGCTCGAAGATCAGATCCGGCACGATGCCAGCGTGCGGCCCAGGGTAGAGCTCCGCGCCGCGGTAGACGCGTCTCACGACGGGCTCGTCGCGACCGCTCGCGCGCCACTCGAGCAGCGCCTGCTCGATGCGCTTCAGCGTGGCCTCGACTTCCTGCGGATCGAGCGCACCCTGCGGCTCGCGCCCCTTCACGTTGAGCCGAATGCCGCCGTAGTTCGCCTCGCACACGCCGCCGAAAGCGACCGACTGCTCGAGGTCGAGCAACTGGAGCAACGCCGCGTGCTCCGTCGCGCGTCGCTCCGCGAGGTTCTCGGGCGCGGGCGGCAGCTGCACCTCCGCGCGACCGGCCACCGCAAAGCCCTGCTGCACCAGCCACGGATGCACGAAGAAGCTGCGCTGGTAGGGATGAAAGCCGTGGTCGCTCATCAGGATCACGTCGACGTCGTCCCCGACTTGGGCGCGCAGGCGACCGAGCACGCCATCGAGCAGCTCGTAGTGCGGCGCGACCGGCCCGTCCGTGCGTCCGTCGTAGTTGCGATGGCACCACACATCGAGGTCCTTGAACACGATCGTCGCGAGACTCCAGTCGTCCGCCGCGAGCAGCTCGCTCAGGATCTCCTCCTTGATCGCGAGCTGCTCGCGCACGCGCTCGAAGGTCACCTCCTGCCGCTCGCGCCATGCGCCGAGATCCGGCACGAAGCCGCGCGCGCGCAGTTGCTGCGTGAGCGCCTTGGGATAGGCGTAGTCCGCATCGAACGGCGAGAGCATGCAAGCAACCATCACGCCGTCGACCTTCTCCGGCGGGAAAGTCACCGGCACGCCGAATGTGATCGAGCGCAGTCCGTGCCAGCCGAGGATGCGCCACAGCGGCGCGGCCTGGTTGGAGCGCGAGCTGATCAGCCGCACGTCGTAGCTCGACTCGACCGGCTCGAAGAACGAGTACACGCCGTGCTCACCCGGGCCCTTGCCGGTCATCGCGCTCACCCACGCGGCCGACGAGATCGGCACCTTGGTGGATTCCAAGCGCGCGCTCGAGCCGCGTGCGACGAGCCGCGCCACGTTCGGCAGCCGGCCCTCCGCCATCAGCGGGTCGAGCATGTCCCATGTCGCGCCGTCCCAGCCGACCACGAGCACGCGCCGCGCCGGCTTGCCGCGCCCCGGTGTGAAGTAGTAGCCGATCGCAGCCACCGCGGCGAAGGCGAGCACCACGAGCACGAGCGCGCGCACGTTGCCCGTTCGGCCACGCTCGATCGACCTCGTTCGCATCACCGCGATGCTAGCGGTCCGCGGTGCCATTCTCACGCACCGCGGCGCCGCTCACAGGGAGCGCGCGACGCGAAACGCGTAGTACGCGTTGCGGTCGTTGGGCTCGATCTTGTAGCGCGCCGACGAGCGGCAGTCCGCAGTGCCGATGAGCCACGAGCCGCCGCGCACGACCCGCCGCTCGCCGTAGGACGGGCCCACGGGATCGACGAAGCGCCCGGGCACGCCATAGCTCTCCGCCGCATAGAAGTCGGAGCACCACTCCCACACGTTGCCGTGCATGTCGTGCAGGCCCCAGGCGTTGGGGAGCTTGCTGCCGACGGGGTGCGCGCGGCAGCCCCAGCCATCGAGGTTGAAGGCGCGGTTGAAGTCCCAGACCGTGTCCGCCGGGAGCGGCGCGTCGCCGCTGTTGCGGAAGTACCAGCCGCAGGCCTCGAGCAGCTCGGCGTCGTCGCCGAAGCTGAATGCGCTGGTCGTTCCCGCTCGACAGGCGTACTCCCACTCGGCCTCCGTCGGCAGCCGCCACGTGCGGCCCGTGAGCGCGCTCGCGCGGGCGCAGAAGGCCTGCGCCTCGGTCCAGCTCACGTTGGTGACGGGACACTCCGCGCAGCGCGTGCGCGTCGACGGATTGCTCCCCGTCACGGCTTCCCACTGGGCCTGCGTCAACTCGAACTTGCCGAGCTCGAAGGCGCGCGAGATGCGCACGCGGTGCGCGGGACGCTCGTCGGGCTGTCCATCCTCGCTGCCCATCGTGAACTCGCCGGGCTCGATGCGCACGAACGCGACCCCGTCAAGCGCGCGCCGCGCCGCGACGTCGCGCTCGTTCGCGCAGGCCGCCGAGAGGAACACCGCGCCCAGCGCCACGAACTGCCGAGTTTCCACGGGGAGAACCTAGCTTCGACGCACGCCCGCGGAAAGCGCTGCTCAGCGCTCGAGCACGAGCACGATCTCCGTGGAGGCTGGCAGGCTCGGCGGCGCAGGCGGTACGACGCGCACGGCGCGGCCCGGGAATGCGAGCTCGACGAAGGCCGCCACGCTGTAGGGCGCGAGCACCGCGAAGGTGCGCTCGCGGCCGTCGAGCCACGGCTGCGGGTCGCGCAGCTCGAGCGGCAACCCCGGAGCGCGCACGGCCGATCCCGCACTCGCGCTCCGGACCGCGGACTCGACCTGTCCGAGGTACACGCGCGCGGACTCGCCGGCCGCAATCAACTCGGGCGCGGCGGCACGCCCGGGCATGAGCGACGCGAGCGCCCACGCGAGCACCGGCACCGCGAGCAGGCGAGCCGCCCCGGCGCGCGCGAAGGCCTGCTCGAAGAGCGCCGCGGCGAACAGGCCGTTGAGCGCGACGAAGGGCAGCTCGTACCAGCCGCGCTCGGCGCGCGAGATCGCGGTCAAGGACGCGAGCGCCGCGAACCACAGCGCGAGCGGAACAAGCGTGCGGCGCGCGTCGCGTCGAGCGAGTGCCACGAACAAGGCGACGAGCGCGAGTGCGACGGCGCACGAAAGCCCTGCGCTGCCGAGGAGGCGCACCTGCGTCGGAGCGAATGCGGCCGGGAAATAGCGCGCCAGCGCCGCGAGCGCGTCCGACCACGCGGCGGAGACCTGCGCCTCGCGGCTGCCGCCGAGCCCGCCGAGAGCCCAGGTGCGGATTCCAAGCGTGAGCGCGAAGGCACACCACGCAGGCCACGCGGCGCGCAGTCCCTGCTTCCAGCGCTCGCGCCCGTCGCCCTCGGCCAGCGCGAACGCGGCTCCGCTCGCCACGAGCACCGCGATCGCGCCGCTCTCCTTCGACGAGAGCGCCGCCGCGACCGAGAGCGCGGCGAACCAGCGACGGCGCGCGAACACGGAGGCCAAGGCGAGCAGCGTGAACAGGAGCGCGAGCGAGTCCGCGCGGCGCGCTGGAACCGCGAGCACATCCGCGTGCACGAGGTTGCCACCGAACACGACCGCCGCGACCAGCGCCGCGCGCTCCGAGATCCAGCGCCGCGCGACCGCTGCCAGCGCCAGCATGTTGGCCGCGAGCAGCGCGAGGTCGGTCAGGTGGAAACCGACGGGATCGAGGCCGAAGAGCGCGTGGTCGAGCCCGAACGAGAGGTGCACCAGCGGCCGCCAGTAGCGACCGAGCGGGTAGCGCCCGTCCATGAGCTCGTCCCCGAAGGTCGCCGCGACCCCGCCGAGCCCGTCGATCCGGCCGGCGGCGATCAGGGGATAGACATCCCAGCCCCACAGGCCCGTGCTCAGGACCCAACCCCAAGCGAGCGCCACCCACAGGCACGCCAGCAGGCCTACGAGAGCGGCCCGTCGCGCGCTAGCGTGGCTGGAGCGAATCAACTGCAGTTCCCCTCGACCCGCTCCCCGCGCTCCAGATCATGGGGCGAAGTATAGGAACGGGCCCCGAGGCGGGGTTAGCATGGTGGCGCACTTGGGCGGGCCGTCCGCGGCCGCCAGAGTCTCCCCTCCGCGTTAGAGTCGCCCCCCGCCGATCCCCCACAGGCCCCGCCCCGGCGGCGCCGCCCCCATGACCGAGACTCCGACCCTCCAAGACAGCGTTGCCAAGGCCGAGCGCTTCGCCGTCGACCCGCATCTGTGCATCGCCTGCGATGCGTGCTGCCAGGACTTCCCCGAGATCTTCTTCATGGGGCAGGACGCCAAGGCGCACACGCACGACATCCACGACTCGACGCTCTACAACGCGCGCACCGTCGTCGATGTCTGCCCCACGGCCGCCATCAGCTACACGGGCGAGCTGCCGCCCGCCGAGGACCTCTCCAAGCTCGAGGAAGTCCCGGGCTGGGAGCTCGAGTGGGCCCAGTGGCGCGGCGTGGAGCAGGATCCCCTCGAGCGCGACCGGCGCTACGGCCGCGACTACACCGTCCAGGAGGAGGAGGACTTCGTCCGCGTCACGGTGCAGTTCCCGACCAAGGTGCCCGCGGTGCGCGACCGCTTCCGCTACGGGCTCACGAGCGTGATGCCGATCTACGGCAACCATGTCGTGCAGGACGGCAATGTGTTCCAGATCTACGGCTGGGTCAAGGATCCCAAGATCCGCGCGCTCTGCCACACCACGAACAGCTTCCCGGGCCAATTCCTGACCACCATCGAAGTCAAGCGCACGACCTTCGGTCACCGCTTCCGCTTCGACGGCCACCAGAAGCTCGAGATCCTCGTCTTCAAGAAGCCCCTCCTCGCCGAGAACTGGCAATGGCGCTCGCACTTCATCACCGAGAAGTGCACCGCCTGCACGATCTGCGAGCGCGTCTGCCCGACCAACGCCATCTCCGGGGGCGAGCGCTTCTTCATCGACCCGGACCTGTGCATCAACTGCTCGGTGTGCGGCATCTACTGCCCGTTCGACGCGATCACCAACGACCGCGACACGCTCGTCACGCACATCAAGCCCAAGCAAGTCCCCAAGGCCCTCGTCCACGAAGAACTCTGCACCGGCTGCGAGTTCTGCGTCGATGTGTGCCCCTTCGAAGCGCTCGAGATGAAGCTCGACGCCGACGGCTTCAACCGCATCGCGGTCGTGATCGAGAAGAACTGCACCTCCTGCAAGTTGTGCGAGCAGGTCTGCATCAAGGACGCGATCGAGATCCCGCGCGTGCAGAACTTCCGCGACATCGGCATGAGCTTCATGAGCTACCTCTCCGACGGCCACTAGCCACACAGAGCCCCGGTAACCCTCTCGCGAGGCCGTGCGCGTCCCCCGCGCCCGGCCTCGCGCGCTTCTCCGCATTCCCTTCAGGCGCGCGAGTCGCGCTACTCGGCGGGCGGCTCTTCGAAGGGGGGCGGGGAGTTCGGCTCGGGGTCGGAGGGCTCGCTGCGTGCGGCGCGGGCAGCTTGGCCGAGCGAGCCGGTGGTGCCGTCGCGGCCGACGGACTCGTCGCGGCCGAGCAGGCTGGCGGGCACGACGATGCCGCGACCGTACTTGCGGCGCAGGCGATCGAGGCCGGGCGAGGCGCGCTCGAGGCGGTCGGGGAACAGGGCGGCTTGGCGCACGAGGGCGGGCGCTTCGAACTCGGGATTGCCACCTCCAAACAGCGTGCCCTGCTGGGGCGTGCGCACATCCTCGAGGTTGGCGACCTGCAGGCCGAGCAGGCGCAGCGGGCCCTGAGGGATGCGATCGAGCAGCTCGCGCGCCGCGGCGTAGAAGCGCACGCCCACATTGGTCGAAAAACCGAGCGTTTGCGTGCGCGTGATCGTCTTGAAGCTCGGGTAGCGCGCCTTGATCGTCACGGTGCGACCGCGCAGGCCGGCATCGCGCAGGCGGAACGCGAGCTCCTCGCAGAACTCGAGCAGCCGCAGGCGCAGTTCCTCACGACTTTGGATGTCCTTGGCGAATGTGCGCTCGCAGCTATAGCTCTTCTCCTCGCGCCGCGGCGTCACGCGCCGCGTATCGATGCCGTGCGCCAGATCGTGGATCCACACGCCCGACACGCCGAAACGCTTGTGCACCTCTTCGCGCGAGAGCTTCGCGAGTTCCGCCACCGTGCGCACGCCCATGGCTTCGAGGCGCTTGGCGGTGCGCGGGCCCACACCGAAGATCGCCGACACCGAGAGCGGCGCGAGGATCGTCTGCACATCCTCCGGCGGGATCACGCGGAAGCCGTCGGGCTTGTCCATGTCGCTCGCGAGCTTGGCGATGAACTTCGAGCCCGCGACGCCGACCGAGGCCACCAGCCCTGTCTCGCGCAGGATGTCGCGCTTGATCGCGCGCCCGATCTCCGCCGGATCACCGCCGGAATACTCGCAGCCCGAGACATCGAGGAAGGCCTCGTCGAGCGAGAGCGGCTCCACGAGCGGCGTGTAGGAGCGGAAGATCGCCATGATCTTGCGGCTCTCGGCCGTGTACTTCTCGAAGTTCGGAGGCACGACCACCAGCTCGGGGCACAGCCGCAGCGCCTCGGCGGTCGGCATGGCCGAGCGCACGCCGAAGCGCCGCGCCGGATAGCTCGAGGCCGCCACCACGCCGCGCCGGCCCGGGGCGCTCCCCACCACCACCGGCTTGCCGGCGAGCGAGGGGTCGTCGCGCACTTCGACCGACGCGTAGAACGCGTCCATGTCGATGTGCAGGATCGGTGTCGGCGAAGGGGCCATGGAGCGTCGATCTTCGCCGTTCGCTCCGCGCGCGTCCACCGCACCCCGGCGGAGAGCCTCGCGCGGCTACTTCGCGCCGCCGCCGTTGCGGGCGGCCATGGCCGCCCGCAGGCCCGCATCGTCGGGGAACTGCGCCTGCAGCTGCGCGTAGATCGGATCGGCGAGCGCCCCGCGACCGACGAGGTCGAGCATGCGCGCCTTCTCGAGCAGCAGCGCGGGCGTGTCGGGGAAGCGCTGCACGAGCG
>Ga0194131_10003047_pt1 | contig 26824 bp, 25 predicted proteins | sample TA2KigO120mmetaG_FD_148631 | JGI IMG/M metagenome (GOLD analysis project Ga0194131, IMG submission 148631) | Freshwater microbial communities from Lake Tanganyika, Tanzania - TA2015053 Kigoma Offshore 120m | ecosystem: Environmental > Aquatic > Freshwater > Lake | place: Tanzania: Lake... | reverse complement strand
TTCATCGCCGGTGAGACGGAACTGGGGAGCCTGCTCGACAACCTGTTCGGCGGCACCTTGGGTGCAGCCCCCGCGCGGCGGTAGCCTTTGGTCCCATGCAGACGACCGAAGACCGCATGCTGGCTGCGCTCCGGAATTGGAAGGCGTTCCGCCTGCTCGTGATCGGGGACTTCATGCTCGATCAGGCGCTCGAAGGCGATGCCGAGCGGCTGAGCCCCGATGCGCCAGTGCCCGTGCTCGCCGTGCGAGAGCCAAAGGCAACGGTCGATACGCCCGGCGGCGCAGGGAATGTGTCCGTCTTTGCCCGGGCGCTCGGCGGATCGGTCGCGTGTGTCGGCGTGATCGGGCGGGACGAAGAGGGGGGGGTTCTGCGCCGATGTTTGGAACAGGGCGGGTGCGCGACGGACGGACTGATCGCGGATCCTGCGCGCCCCACCACGGTGAAGCGTTCGCTGATCGGGCGCGCGCAGCACCGTCATCCGCAGAAGATGTTCCGAATCGATGTCGAGTCACGTGCGCCGATCAGTGAAGCGGTGCGCGCGGAGATCTCGCGTGCGGTCGATCGGGAGATCGAACGGTGTGATGTGGTTTGCATCGAGGATTACAACAAGGGAGTCTGCTCCGCTGAACTCTGCGCGAAGGTGATCGCGCGCGGCAGGCAGCGCGGGATTCCTGTGCTCGTCGATCCTGCCGCGATCAATGACTATGGTCGGTACCGCGGCGCAACGGCGATCACACCGAACCGTTCGGAAGCTGAGAAGGCTGTTGGGCGGACGGTCGACCCGGCGGATGTCGTGGGGGGATCCAAGGCGCTCGCGGCGCAGCTGCGGACTGCGCTTGATTTGGACGTGTCGATTGTCACACTCGACCGCTTCGGCGCCGTGTTGCAGGAGCGGACGGGCGAAGCGCAGCACCTGCCCACGCTGGCGCGCCCCGTGTACGACGTGGCGGGTGCGGGTGACATGGTGCTTGCGGTGCTCGCGGGCGCTGCCGCCAATCGCGTCCCGTGGCCCGAGGCGGTGGCGCTTGCCAATGTGGCGGCGGGTATGGAGGTGGAAGTCTTCGGCGTGCAGGCGTTCACTCTGCCCGAAGTGCAGGCGCAGGTGATCCGACTCAGCCAATCGGTGCGCGGCAAACTCCGAACGCGTGCCGACCTGCTGGTGGAGATCGCCGCGCACCGCGCCGCGGGCCGAACGATCGTGCTCACCAATGGGTGCTTCGATGTGCTGCATGCGGGGCATGTCGCCTATCTGCGTGAGGCCAAGTCGCACGGGAACATTCTTGTGGTGGGTCTCAACTGTGATGCGCAAGTGCGCGCCCTGAAGGGCGCCACGCGTCCGATCTACTGCGAGAGCGATCGCGCGGAGCTCATCGGCGAACTCGCGTCGGTCGACTACGTCACCATCTTCGAGGAGCCGACCGCTGAAGCGCTGCTTCGCGCTACCGTTCCTGATGTGTATGTCAAGGGGGGGGACTATGACGGGAAGGAAATCAACGAATTTGCCGTTGTCAAGGAACTTGGCATAAAATTGTTCATATTGGCTCACCGGCCGGGGCTTTCGACCACTTCCGTGGTGGATCGTGTGCGGAGCGAGTTGACAAGTGGTGGAAATGTTGCCGCTGCTGGTCGTGCCTCTTGACTGGAGAGGGCGAAGTGTCAATACTGGAAGGCATCGTTCGTTGAAGTGACACGCACACCAAATCAAGTGGGGTTGAGAGACACATGGCGACAATCACCAAGAAAGATCTCGTGGACCGCATCGCAGACCGCACTGGGCAGAGCCGCGCCGAAGTGAAAGAAGCGCTGCAGATGTTTCTGGACGAGATGATCGGTGAACTCGCATCGGGAAACCGCCTGGAGTTCCGGGACTTCGGCGTGTTCGAAGTGAAGACGCGCGCCTCGCGGACTGCGCAGAACCCCAAGACTCTTGAGCGTGTGAAGGTGCCCGCCCGCAAGTCCGTGCGCTTCAAGGTCGGTCGGCTGATGCGCGACCGCGTCGTGGGTGAGGTGAGCGAAGTCGATCGACAGCCCGTCGCGGCCGGCTGATGGCGCGCCGCGAACGAAACCGGGAGGGGGACGGCGGCAGCCTGCCCGTTCGCGTTGATCCGCAGGACACCGTGCGTCTGCTCAAGGCGATGCCGCCCAATGCGCAGGAGGCGGAGTCCGCGCTGCTGGGCTGCTTGCTCGTGGATCCGTCGGCGATCGGCGATGTCGTGTCGGTGATCCGCAGCGCGGAGGATTTCTTCCAGGACCGCCACAAGGTCATCTACGCCAACATTGTCGATCTCTACGACCACAGTGCGTCGGTCGATGTGGTGCGCCTCGTGCAGCAACTGACGGACCGCAAGGTGCTCGATGCGGTTGGTGGCTTTGACTATCTCGTGCGCCTCTCGGAGAGCATGCCGAGTGCGCACTATGTGATGGACTACGCGCGGACTGTTCGCGACAAGGCGACACTGCGGCAACTCATCGACGCTTCGAGCGTGACCGTGCACGAGGCCTTTGCGGGAGATCAGGACACGGACACAGTGCTTGAGCAGGCGGAGCAGCGCATCTTCGCCATCGCCCAGCGCCGCGAGAGCAGTACGGTGTCGAGCCTGCCCGATCTGCTGCGTGAGGCGATGCAGCGTCTCGAGGCTCGTGAGGGCACAGGGCTGACGGGCTTGGGATGCGGATTCGACGATGTCGATGAAATGACGAGCGGTTTGCAGCGGGGGGAAATGGTCATTCTTGCTGCCCGGCCGTCCATGGGCAAGACTGCGCTCGCGCTGAACATGATGGAAGGCGTTTCGCTTGGCGGTGCTCCATCGGTGATGTTCAGCCTCGAAATGGGCAGGCAGCAACTTGTCCAGCGTTTGCTGTGTGCCAAGGCGGGCGTGGACGGTCAGCGGCTGCGCCGCGGAACGCTCGTCTCGGATGACATGCGGCGCCTGGTGGGTGCATGCGACGCGCTGCAGGACTCGCGGATTTACATCGATGACACGCCTGGGTTGACCCTGCTCCAACTGCGGTCGAAGGCGCGCCGCCTGAAGGAGAAGTTCAACATCGGCTGCGTGTTCATCGACTATCTGCAGTTGATGAGTTCTGGCTTGCGCAGCGAGAGTCGGCAGGTGGAGGTGAGTGAGATCAGCCGTGGGATCAAGGCGATGGCGCGTGAACTGGACGTGCCGGTCGTGTGCCTCTCGCAGTTGAACCGCGCGGCGGAGCAGCGCGAGGGACACCGTCCCCGCATGAGCGATCTTCGCGAGTCAGGATCGATCGAGCAGGATGCCGATGTGATCCTGATGCTGCACCGTGAGGAGTACTACCACCAGGGCGATCCTGAGTGGTCGGAGTCGAATCTCGACAAGGTTGGTGTTGCGGAACTCATCTTTGCGAAGCAGCGCAACGGACCGACAGGCGTCGTGAAGTTGGTGTGGGATCAGGGCAGCACCTGCTTCCGCTCCTTCTCGTCGCGTGTTCCGCCTGCGGGAGTCGAGTTCCGCGCATACGAGCCGCGCACGATCAGCGAGCGCGGCATCGAGGATGATCTGCCGCTGTGATCTCGCCTGCCACTGGAGAAGGGCATGGCTGATGGATCCGCGGACGACCTTCGCATCGCCGTCGAGCGGGTGGCGCGTGGGGACGATTCCGTGGCGGGGGGTTCTGGGCGGGGTTTTGGGCGGGGTTCAGGGAGCGGGACGGACCGGGCATGGCGCACGATCATCGAGCGACTTGGTCCGCGGGTCTTCGCCCTTGTGCGTTCTCGCTGCGGCGACGCGGAACTCGCGGAGGAGATCGCACAGTCGGTGTTCGTGACGGTCGCCGAGAAGTTGCCGAGCATGACGGACCTCAGTGGCTTCGAGTCGTGGGTGTTCACGATCGCGCTGAACCGCCTCCGCGACGAGATGCGGCGGCGCACTCGCCACGCGCGACCTGCTGGGGATCTGGAGGCGCTTGGCGGCACCGGCGGCGATCCTGCCCTGAGCGCGGCTCCTGCGCTGCCCTCGGAGCCCGACCCGCGGATCCGCGACCTCGAACTGGCGATGCAAGAATTGTCGCCTGCCGACCGTGAAATCATCGATCTTCGTCATATTGGCGGCCTCAGCTTCCAACAGATGGCGGATTTGCTGGGCGAACCGCTCGGCACCCTGCTTTCCCGCCACCACAGGGCGGTCGCCAGACTTCGCGCGTCCATGGAGCGCGCCCAAAAAGGAGCTTCACCCGATGCAATCCCATAGAAACAGGAGCGTTCCATTATGCAGATGAACCCACAGCACAGTGAGGGTGGTGGTCCCGTGGAGGGGCCGAACGGAGATGCTGAGCGGCATGCCGCGCAGCTCGCGGATTTGGCGGAGGGCCCGGAACTCCGCGACATCCTTCGTCGGCGCACGCAGCTCCTCGCGGACCGTGCGGGATTGGTGGATCGCCTCGAGGCGGCTTCGCGTGGATCGTTGCCGCCGCGCACGCTGCGGTTCCCCTCCCAGCGGACGCGCTCCTGGGGGCGTGTGGCGGCTGCGCTGGTTGCCGCGGCAATCGGTGTCGCGCTGTTCTTGTGGCCGCAGTCGCAGCAGCAGCCACCCATCGATGGCGCGGCACCAGAGTTGGCGCAAGCGGTCGATGTCGGCGCGGGCGTTCTTGTTGGAACGCCGTCCGAGCCAGTGCTGGTCTCGCTGCTTTCGGACAGTGATGTCGTGGAGGTGCGCTCCAGTGCACTCGAAAGCGTTGATGATCCGATCGATCTGCTCCGAGCGCGGGATGCGTCCTACCGCAAGCTTGCGAGCGAAGTGCAGCTGATCGCGCTCGCAGCGCAGGGGGTGCGATGAGAAATCACTTTGCGAACCGCAGTGAGCGTGGCGAGCGTTCCGTGCGTGTGCATCCTGTCCTTGTCGCAGCGGCGATCGCGTGTGCCGCAGCGTGGGGCTCGCTCGCCATCGGGTCAGAGCGACCTGCGTCCCGCGTTCTGCCGCTGCCTGCGCTGCCCGAACAGTCGTCGCAAGGGGCGGCAGTGCAGCCTGATCCTCAGACGATCATCGAGGTCGCGCGCGATGTCTCCCCAGAACTGCTGACGATGCTGGAGCAGGCGCGCGCGAGCGATGTTTCCGCGTTCAACGAGGCGGTCGCCCGTGCGGGCAAGCGGCTCACGGCGCTTGCGGTGCTGCGCGTTCGCAAGCCTGCGCTCTATGCGCTGCGCATCGAGGAGATTCGCGTCCAGGGTGAACTGGAGGAGGCGGGCAGCGCATGGTTGGCGCAGCGCGGCGCGGGCGGTGAAGCGGCGGCGCTGCAGTCGGAGGCGCGGGTGCGGGAACTCGCGGGCAGGCTGGTTGATCTGAACTTGCGCTCGCGCGGGATGGAACTGGCGGAGATTGATGCGGTTCTGCGCGCCATGCGCAGCGATCTGGAGCGTGATGCTCGCCAACGCAATGCGACCGTTGATCAGGTCGTGGCGGGTGTCCGTGAGGGCAGGCACGAAGCGCTGCTCGGGGGGCGCACTGCCGTGCCTGCTGCAGTGGTGCCAGACGGCGATCGCGCACCCAACAATCCCGCACCGTGACCAGCGCACGATCAGACGCAGCCGTCGCAGTCGCTCGCCAACCGCATGGTTGGGCCGCGTGGTCGCCGCCTGCACGGGCGGGTGCTGCGATCTTGGCATGCATCGTGGCGCTCTGCGTGCTGAGCCTGCCGTGGACGCTTGCTCGCGTGGAGCGGGCGGGCGGCGCACCCGTTCGCCGCTACGAAGCTGGAAACCTGCAGATGGCGCTGCTGCCGCCGTCTTGGTGGGCCACGCCCGCCGCTGCGGCGGAGGTCATGGAACAGGAGCGCGCTGCGGGCAACTACATCCCCTCGCGAGTACTCGGTACGGACAGGCTCGGGCGAGATCTGTTCGCGCGCTGCCTTCTTGGTGGTGCGGTCAGTCTTCTTGTTGGAGCAAGCGCCGCGCTCATCGCCGTCACGGTCGGCACGCTGTATGGCGCGCTCAGTGGTGCGCGCGGAGGGCGCGTGGATGACGCGCTCATGCGAACCGTGGATGTGCTCTACGGACTCCCATCGATGCTGCTCGTGGTGCTGCTTGCGGTTGCCGTGGACGGGGTCATTGAGCGCCTGGGTGTCCGTCGAGCGGGCGCACTCGGGCAGGGGATCGATCTCGTAGTCCTGCTCGTGGCGATCGGTGCCACGAGCTGGTTGACGATCGCGCGCGTGATCCGCGGTCAGGTCCTGAGCCTGCGTGCGCAGCCCTTCATGGAAGCGTGTCGTGCACTTGGCATCGGTCCAGCGCGGCAGTTCTTTCGGCACGCACTGCCGAATGTCGCGGGAACGGTGGCTGTGTACGCCGCACTCGCGGTGCCCGCCGCGATTCTTGCCGAGAGCTTCCTCAGCTTCCTCGGCATTGGCGTGCGCGATCCGATGCCGTCGTGGGGGAACCTCGCATCCGAGGGTCTCTCCGAGGTGAACACTGTGCATAGTCGCTGGTGGCTGCTGCTGTGGCCTTGTCTCAGCATCGCCGCCACGCTGCTCGCGCTCAACTTCCTCGGTGATGCGCTGCGTCAGGCGGTCGACCCCGCTGCTGCGGGGCGGCGGCGCGGCTCCTGATAGCCTTTCAGGTCCTATGCAAAGTCGATTCGGCGTCAAGGATTTCTTCACCATTCTGCTGCTGTTGGCCGTGCTGATTTCGGTCTGGCTTTCGATGACGCAGCGCACGCGCATGGAGCTCGCCATCGAGTCGATCCGCGTGAAACTCGGCGAAATGGAACGGCAGGACGCGCTGCTGCAGCGGCAGATTGAAAAGGGGTTCGCCAGTGGAGTGCCCGTCGCCGCAGGTGCTGCGCCGGCCGCAGCTCTGGCGCAGACCGATGATGCGTGGGCACGACCAGGCGTCGCTGTCACGCGATGGGCGACCCCTGCACCCGCGACCGATCCTGCTGGTGTTCCCGGCTTTGCCATCGGTGGCGAGTTCACCGAAATCTTCGAGGCGCAGCCCGCGAAGCTTGTTCCTTACATCCAGGGGGATGTCTATGGAACGCGCGTGCTCGACCGCGTCTGCGAAAGTCTTGGGTCGTTCAATCCAAAGACGCTGAAGATGGAGGGTGCGCTGGCAGATGCGTGGCAGATCGACCCAGATGGACTTTGGATCCGGGCTCACATCAATCCGCGCGCCCGCTTCAGCGATGGTGCGCGGGTGACGGCGGAGGATGTGCGCTGGACGTACCTCGACTTCATCGGCAATCCACTGATCGAAGCGGAGCGGTCGCGCAGCACGCAGGACAACCTCAAGACCGTGAAGGTGATCGACGAGCAGACGGTCGAGTTCGAGTTCAAGGAGCCGTTCTTTACGAACACCCTCATCGCATTCGGGAACTCCGTGTTGCCGAAGCACTGGTACAGCAAGTTCGAGCCGTCCCAGATCAATCAGGGGACCGGGCTCATGATGGGTTCTGGGCAGTTCAAACTCCAGCAACTGCCATCGGGCCCGGACAACATCGATGTGCAGTGGACCCCTGGCACCGACGTGGTGCTTGTTCGCAACGAACAGTACTGGGCGGAGAAGCCGCCACTCGAGCGCCTGCGTTTCAAGGTGGTATCGGATGAACTTGGGCGGCTGGTCTCACTGCGCAACGGCGAAGGATCGATGATCTTGCCTTCCTCGCCGCAGTTCAACAAGGTGCTGCGAGAGGATGCCGACTTCGAGAAGGCGTTCTATGCGCTCAAGTGGGTGAACATGCGCTGCGGTTACTCGTTCATCGCGTGGCAGTGCGGACCTCGAGCCGGCAAGGGACTGACGCCGTTCCATGACGCGCGCGTGCGCCGTGCGATGACCATGCTGCTCGACCGCGAGCGCATGATCCGCGACATTTGGGATGGCATCGGGATCGTTTCGAAGGGGCCGATGAATCCCGAAAGCCCTGCGAGCGATCCTGCGCTCAAACCACTGGCTTTCAACCCGGATCGGGCGAAGGCGCTGCTCGCCGAGGCAGGATGGAAGGACCGCAACGGCGATGGCATCCTGGAGAACGAGGCAGGCGACAAGTTCACCTTTGAGTACACCTACGCCACAGGCGGCGAGATTTCCGAGCGGGTCGCGCGTTTCGTGAAGGACAGTTTCACCAATGCGGGCATTCTGGTGACCACGCGTCCAGTGGACTGGAGCCGCTATCAGGATCTGCTGAAACTGCGTGATTTCGACGCGATCACGATGGGCTGGGGAAACAACGCGCCCGAGAGCGACCCGCGGCAGATTTGGCATTCCGAGAGCACACGCGAGGGCGGCGACAACTTCATCCAGTGGCGGAACGCCGATGCCGATGCGCTGATCGAGCAAGGGCGGCGCAGCATGGTGGAGTCCGACCGCATGCTTGTCTGGCGCCAACTGGAAGCGGTGATCGCGGAGGAGCAGCCCTACACCTTCGTGCGTGTGGCACCCTGGCTTCGATTCGTCGATCGGCGTTTTGGCAATGTGAACATGTACCGCAGCGGTCTGCAGCCCGAGGAGTTCTTCCGCACATCCGTGCCAGCGCCCGCCTACTGACCCGACCGTTTGAGCGCGAGCCTGTCTGATGGCCACCTATCTGATCCGACGCCTGCTGCTGATGATCCCCACGGTGCTTGGGATCACGCTGATGGTGTTCCTCATCGTGGCACTCGCGCCTGGTGGCATCGGTGCTGGACTCGCCGTGCAGGGTGGGCAGATGAGCGATACGAGCAAGGTGGCGCAGATGCAGGCGTACATGGAGGATCGCTATGGGCTGAATGATCCCGTGGTGGTCCAGTATGGGCGCTGGATTGCTCGTGTTTGCCCAGTGCGCTTTGGAACCACATCGCTGGAGTCACCCTCGGGTGAACGCATCGCCGTACCGCGCGAACTGCCCGAGCCGCCGATGCAGTGGGCGTTCCCTGCCCCCGCGGCCTTCGAGGTGACCTTCACGCCGCAGTCGGGCGATGCGCTCATCGAGGAGTTCCGCACGCTGCAGCGCGATGCGGAGGGGCGGCGCCGGACCTATGTGGGATCTGTGCGGGCGTTCAAGGATGCCCTTGCCGATCATGTGCGCGTTCTCGGTGATCCATGGACTGCGCGGCTTGATCCCAAAGGGGGTGCCGATCCAAACAACTTCCGTGATCTGCCGCTCGGTGGCGGACAGCCCGCGCCTGTGCCAGCCGATGCAGCGGCGACCTGGGCAAAGGTGAACGCAGCCGCCGCGCAGATGCATCAGGCATGGTCGCTCGCGGAAGAAGCGCGGCAGCGTGCGACGATTGCGTTTGCTGCACGTCCCTTCCCACCCGCGGGGGTCGAGGTGATCCGAGACGTGGTGTCGATCGATTCGCCGGATTTCGGCGTGGCATTCTCCCGCAATCGCCCCGTGTGGGATCTCATCAAGACTGCGCTTCCTGTCACGATGCTGATCAACCTGATCGCGTTCCCGATCATCTATCTCGTGGCGGTGCCAACGGGTGTGCTCGCGAGCATCCGTCGTGGTGGCGTGGCGGACATTGCGAGCGGATTCCTCTTCCTGCTTCTCTATTCGGTGCCTGTCGTGCTCGCGGGCGTGTTCGCCATCGGCTTCCTTGCCAACAACCAGTATCTCGGCTGGTTCCCAGTGAGCGGCTTGCACGACAGTGCGCAGGCGACGATGACCTTCTTGCCGCACACGGACCCATCGGGCGTTTGGCACCGCGGCTGGCTGCTCGACACGGTCTGGCATCTCGCGCTTCCGGTGCTGTGTCTGGTGTACGGCGGCTTTGCCGTGTTGAGCAAGCAGACGCGCGCAAGCATGCTCGACAACTTCAATGCGGACTATGTGCGCACGGCACGCGCCAAGGGCGTTCCGCGAAAGGACATCGTGATCAGTCATGTGCTGCGCAACAGCCTGCTGCCTCTGATCACCATGTTCGTGGGAATCTTCCCTGCGATGCTCGGTGGCAGCGTGGTCGTGGAGCGCATCTTCACCATTCCAGGGATGGGCAGCCTCGTGATCGAGGCGATCAACCTCCGTGACCGTGAACTGATCCTTGCCAACACATTCATGATCTCCTCCGTCAGCCTGCTTGCGCTGCTGCTGGCGGACATCCTCTACGCGCTGTGCGATCCGCGGGTGGCGTATGAGTGAAGCGCTCGCGGACATGCCGCAGTCGGTCTCCGGCGTTGAGGTCATGCGCGGTATCGGCGCGCGAGAAGCGAAGAGCTTCTGGGCGGATGCGTGGGACCGCGTGCGTGCGCGACCGGGTGCGGTCTTTGGCATCGTGTGGATCAGCATCATGGGTTTCTTCGCGGTCTTCGCGCCGCTGATTGCGAACGCACACCCGATCATGCTCGACCGACTCGCCGCCGATGGCAGCGTGGAGTCGCGCACCTTTCCGCTGATCAGTCATCTCACGCCGACCGATTGGCTGCTGATGGTGGGGGCGTCGCTGGGGCTGCCTTGGGTCTTCTTCGGGACGGCATCGCTCGGTCGCAGCGTTCGCATCACCGTGCTCGCTGCACTGCTCGCCCAAGGCGGCGCGACGATCGTTCTGTCGCAGGTCTTCGTGTGGGCATCCGAAAACTCTTCGCTTCCCTGGCTGCGCGCTTGGGCGCGGTTGGAGGCGGGACCGTGGCCGCTGATCGTTGCTGCCGCACTGCTCTCCGCGCTCGTGGCCTTTGTCGTCCCCATCATCCTTTCACCCGTGCGCCGCATCCTCGCGGTGGGCGTGGTCGCCGTTGTCTCGGGTGCGCTGGTGTGGGCGGCGGGCGCGCCAGCGATCGTGAATCATGAGCAGCTTGTGCTCGAGGAGTCCGCGGGGCGCGTTCGTGCAGTCTGGACGCTCATTCCCTGGTCGCCCGAGTACACGCGAAGCGATATGGTCGCACAGGCACCTGGCACGCAGGTTGCGAACGTTCTCCATCTCGGCGGCTTCCGTGGAACGCCCTTCGGTGCACGGCGCACATGGCTTGGCACCGACGCGCTCGGCGGCGATGTACTCGCGCAACTGCTCTGGGCGTGCCGATTGTCGATCTCGATCGGTCTGGTCTCCACTGGAATCAGTGTCCTCATTGGCGTGACCATTGGCGCGCTGATGGGCTACTTTGGCGGTTGGGTCGATCTGCTGCTGTACCGAATCGTCGAGATCTTCATGGCGGTACCGACGCTGTTCGTTCTGATCGTGGCCGCAGGTGTGCTGCCTCGGAACACCTATGTCATGATGGCGATCATCGGCATCTTCTCGTGGACGGGTGCGGCGCGTTTCACACGCGCCGAGTTCCTGCGCATCCGTCAGATGGATTTCGTGCAGGCTGCGCAGGCGACGGGATTGCCGGTGCGCTCGGTTCTCATGCGGCACATGCTCCCCAACGGCGTGACGCCGGTGCTGGTGGACACGAGTTTCGCCATCGCCGCCGCGATCACCATTGAGGCGACCCTCTCGTTCCTCGGACTCGGTCCCGATGGCCAAGCGAGTTGGGGCAAGATGCTCTCGAGCGCAACGGCCGCAACGGGCACCTTCGTCTGGTGGCTTGCCGTGTTCCCTGGGCTCGCCATCTTCCTTTCCGTTTTGTCGTACAACCTGCTCGGTGAAGCGATGCGAGACGCGATTGATCCCAAACTGAGGAAGGCGGCTCACTGATGACTGCGCATGTTCATACGACGCCTCCATCGCAGCCGCTTTTGAGCGTGGCGGATCTCGCGGTCAGTTTCGACAACGGTGCGGGACCGCGCATTCAGGCTGTCGCCGGCGTGAGTCTGACCATCCATCCACAGCAGACGCTCGCAGTGGTGGGCGAATCTGGCTGTGGCAAGAGCGTCACTGCGATGACGACGATGCAGTTGATCCCGTGTCCGCCGGGGCGCGTGGAACGCGGAACCATCCTGTTCGGTGGACGGGATCTTTTGTCGCTGTCGGAGCGCGAGATGCTGAAGATTCGAGGCGGGGAGATCGCCATGATCTTTCAGGAGCCGATGACGAGCCTGAACCCCGTGTACTCCATCGGCGACCAGATCCTTGAGGCGATCTTCCTGCACCAGAAAGTCGCTGCGGACGAAGCCGTGGAAATCGCGCTGAAGGCGCTCGATGAGGTGGGCATTTACCAGCCCATCGAGTCGCGGCTGAAGCGGGAACTTGTGGCGCTGCGAGCGGATGTGGATGCAGGCAAGGCATCCGTCGATGCCATGCGCGAACTCGAACGCACCCTGCCTGAGCGCGTGCGTGGTGCAAAGATGCAGCTGCTTTCCGACTATCCGCACCGCTATTCGGGCGGCATGCGGCAGCGGGTCATGATCGCCATGGCGCTCGCCTGCCAGCCCACGCTCTTGCTCGCGGATGAGCCCACCACCGCGCTCGATGTCACCATTCAGGCGCAGATTCTTGAACTGCTCTCGGACCTGCAGCGGCGTCGTGGGATGGGCATCATGCTGATCACGCACAACCTTGGCGTGGTGGCGGAGAACGCCGATGTCGCCTGCGTGATGTACGCGGGCCGAGTCGTGGAGTACGCGACGGTCGAGGAACTCTTTGAGCGACCGCTCCATCCGTATACGCGCGGGCTCTTCCGCTCGATTCCCGGCGTTCGTGATACGCGTTCGCGACTGACGACCGTCGAAGATGTCGTCGACAATCCAGCGGAGTTTCGCTTGCTCCCTGGATGCCAGAACGGCATCATTCCGTGGTGGCCGTTCCTGCCGCAGGAGCACCGTCCCCAACTTGCACCTGGGCGCGAGCCGTACGCGCTGCACGAGATTGAACCCAACCGATGGGTCGGCGTCTGGCGTACGCCGTACATCGAATCCAACCCCTCCAGGCGCGCTGATCTCACGACACTTCGGTCGAAGTCCGTGGTGGGTTCGGCATGAGCGGTCGCATGGCACGCCGCTGGGGCCGCGTGTCCGTCCGCGGTCACGCGGACGAGGTGATCGCGGCGCTTCGCGCGCTCGATTAGGGTTCGGCAATCGCGTGCCACAGCGCGAGGCCCACGGCACACAGCACCAGCCCGATCAGGATCCCACTCACCCAGAGGCGTACGTTGGCGCCGCGGCTTCGCGCTGCATGGAGGCGTTCGACTGCCGCGGCGTCCCACACTTGACCGCACTCAGGGCAGCGCGACTGTCCATGTGTCAGCGCATGCCCACACTTGGCGCACACAATCCACGGACCGCGCTGCAGTTGTTTCAGCCGAAGCCCCGACACCAACAGCCATCCAATGACGGCCAATAGGAGCAGACCAACGACCGCGCAGATCGACATTGCCGCACACGATAACCGTGGATGCAAAGCCTCTACACTCGCGCCATGACGGATGTGCGCGTCGGATTTCAGCGGCTCTCGCCGCATGCGGTGCTTCCTGCGTATCAGTCCGCGCTCGCTGCGGGCATGGATCTCCACGCGGCGATCGAAGCGGACGTGGTGATTGAACGCGGGGCGATTGCGCTCATTCCCCTTGGATTCGCCGTGGAAATCCCGCCCGGCTACGAGGGGCAAGTTCGTCCTCGCAGTGGGCTGGCCACGCGGCATGGAGTCACCGTTCCAAACAGTCCGGGCACGGTCGATGCGGACTACCGCGGCGAGATGAAGGTGGCGCTCATCAATCTTGGACCGGCGGCGTTCACGGTGACGCCCGCGATGCGCATTGCGCAGTTGGTGGTTGCGCCCGTGTCGCGCGTGTCCTGGAATGAGACACACGAACTGAGCGGGACGGCGCGGGGCGGCGGCGGATTCGGTTCGACGGGGCGGTAATCGAGTCGCCCACGCGCCCTGTTCATCACACGCGCAGTGCGCCAACATCGAGCGCAATGCACTGACGGCTCCCGAATGGTTCGCCGCTCTCGCACCCGATGCGGCTTCCAAAGTAGGTCCCCGCCGCATGCACCCACTCTGGGATCTTTCGGTTTTGTTCGTTGTGCACGAACTGGCTCGCGTAGGCCAAGATGGCTCGCTGCTTGCGTTCCGCGAACCCCGTCGTATCCACAATGAACGCCGGCTGCGGTACGGCGCGAAGGTGCGTGGCGAAGTAGTGGAAGATGTGCCGCACGGTGTGCGGTTCGCCGGGAAGATCGCTCTTCGTGAACTTCGCAGCAAAGCACGCCGCCTCGATCAGGTTGGTTGCGGCGACATGGTCTGGGTGCGCATCGATCGGGTGTGGTGCGAACACGATGTCCGCACGCAGCGAGCGGATCGCGCCAGCAACGACAGCTCGCGAAGCCAGATCGTCCGTGATCGCGCGGTTGCGAAGCCCAAGGGCAAGCCGCGGCACACCCAAGATGGATGCCGCCTCCGCCGCTTCCTTGGCGCGAGTGTGTGGGTTGCCCATCGGTGTCGGCTCGCCATCGCTGAGATCGACCAGCGTCACTGCATGACCCTCGGCTGCAAGGCGGGCAATCGTTCCGCCCATGCCGAGTTCCTGATCGTCTGGATGTGGACCGAAGACGGCGATGTTCATTGGCGACACTCTAGGTGCAGCGCAGCACGCGGTCGAACTCAGCGTGTCACGGGTGCGCCGCGCATGGGCGGGCGTTCCAGAAGCTCTCGGTAGAGGGAGAGCAGACGGTTCACCATCGCTGCACCGTCGTACTCGCTGCGGACCTCCGCCTGCCCGCGCGCCGCGAGCTGCGCGGCATGCGTCGGATCAGCAATGACCTGCTCGATCGCGGCGCGCAGTCGCAGCGGATCACCGACTGGCACGAGCCATCCAGTCTCGCCCGCCTTGCAGACTTCCGAAGCGCCGTCGATGTCCGCCGCAATCACGGGGCGCGCACACAGCAGCGCCTGCACGACCGCGCGCGGCAAGCCCTCGCGCCACGACGGATGCACGACCACATCGCTCGCCGCAAGCAGCGCCGGAACCTGATCGGGCGGCACCAGTCCAGTGAGCATCACACGGTCGCGGATTCCTTCGCGCTCGAGCCTCTGCTCGAGCCGCTTCCTCCACCAGCCGTCGCCGATCCACAGGAGCATCAGTTGTTCCCGCCCGCCCGCGCGAAGCAGCGGCAATACGGCAGTGATGAGATCATCATGGCCCTTCAGTTCCGCGAGCCGCCCAAGGGTGGCGATCACCGTGGTGCGCTCTGCAATACCCAGACGATCGCGTGCCCCCGCACGAAGCTGATGCGCGCTCAGGAAGGGTGCCGTATCCAGACCACTCCGAATCGTCGAATACTGCGCGGGCGTTCCGACCCCCTCGGCCAGCGCTTGCCGCGTCATCGAATCGGCGACACTCACAATCGCATGACATCGCTGCGCTGCGAAGCGTTCCGCGAGCACATACGCGCGGTGAACGGCGCGCGATTGGAAGCGGTGGAAGGGCAGGCCGTGCACCGTATGAACCACGGCAGGCACCCTCAGTCGCCACGCGGCCGCGCGACCAAGGATGCCAGCCTTCGACGAGTGCGTGTGAACGACATCGGGCTTCCAGTCGCGGATCAACTGCGTGAGTTGACGGAAGCAGCGGAGATCGCGAAGGGGAGAGACCTGCCGAACCAAGTCCGGCACTTCAAAGCACGCGAGCCGACCATCCGCCTGCGCGCGCGGCAAGAGCGATCCTTCGGGACCGTAGATCGGTCCATACGCAAGCGCCACCTGATGTCCGTGGTCCGCGCTGCCGACACACGACAGCAGCGTGTTCTCCTGCGACCCACCCACGATGAGTCTTGTCGAGAGATGCAGGATCCTCATGACGACCCCACGACGCGATCATGCCGTCCGTAATGAATCCACTCGAGGCACAGTCCTTCGGGGGGCATCGTCGGGCCAGCCTCGGACCGATCGCGCTGCGCAATGATGCGATCGATATCCGATGGCTCGATCCTGCCTCGCCCGACCTCCACCAGCGTTCCCACAAGGATGCGGACCATGTGGTGCAGGAACCCGCTGCCCGAAACATCGAAGCGGATGATGCCTGGCTCGGGGGCCGTGACCGCACAGCCAAGCACGGTGCGCACCGTTGTCTCGCGCTGATCGGGTTCATGCGCGAACGCACGAAAGTCATGCGTTCCGATCACGCGCGCGGCGGCGGCGCGTACACGCGCAAGATCGACCTCGTGTCGGCAGACCGTCGTGTAGCGCCGCTCAAATGGGGTGGCGCGACCTTCCAGCCCACGGGGGCGGGTGCCGTCGGCGATCCGCAGCCGATAGCTGTACGACTTGCTCACGCAACTTCGCACGGGATCGAACGACTCGTCGACTTCATCGGCCGCGACGACTTCGAGATCACGCGGCAACCGTGTGTTGAGCGCCATCGCCACGCGGTCGACGGGAATGCGAAGTGGATCGATGCTGAACGACGCCACCTGGCCGCGCGCGTGCACGCCCGCGTCCGTCCGACTTGCACCCAGAACAGGGACCGCTGCCCCAACCAGATCGTGGACTGCCTCCAGGAGAACCCCTTGGGCAGTGCGCAGTTCGGGAAGCCCCGGCGGAACCTGCCGCTGCCAGCCGTGGAAGTCGGTGCCGTCATACGCGACCAGGAGGCGCACTCTCGGCACGGGTTACACGGCAGTCAATGCCCGAACAACGATGCAGGTGCGAGCATGCCCTTTTGCTCAAAGAAGTTCAGAGCCTCCTGCACGCTTCGGAAAACCTTGGTCGCTGTTTCGCTGATGAAAGGGCTTGGGGTCTTCTTCGGTTTCCACACCACGTACACCTCTTTGGTGTGCTCGAAGGCATGATGGAGTTCGCGCTCGACACCGCTCGACAGTGCTGGAACGCCTCCCGGCAGTTCAGGCACGAGCGACACGATCATGTCGCTCTGATCAATCAGCTTGAAGTCCCGCATGTAGATCTGTCCGTCGATGTCCCCGGCGATGTCGAGCACTTCCCGTACGGGCAGCCGCATCACAGGGTTTCCCTCGCGTCCACCAAACGCATGCGGCCGCACTTCGACGAAGTCCTCGCCCTTGCGGGTGGCTTCAATGGCGCGGTCGAGCAGCATCTTTTCATCCACATCCGCGGGATCGAATGTGATGAAATGCCTCGCAAGTTCCGCGCGGAAGTGCGCGATCTCCTCGAGCACATCGGGCATGTCGACCACGTGGCTCATTGGGAACGATGGGTAGACCTTGCGCATGTCGGGGCGGGTCACGAGTCGCAGGCATGTTTCGATCGTGTCCTGCTGCCGCCCTCGGCTCAAAATGTAGAAGTTGTTTCCGCATCCCATCGCTTGTGCCATCAGTTCCGTGGCGAGGATCTCCTCCTCGCGCCACACCATGCAGTCCTTGAGCGTGGCATCGATGACATGGTCACGGTGCAAGCGGTGGTGCACCGTCTCGACATTGTCGACGATGCAGATGAAGCAGTTGGGTTCAAGTTTCTGAAGCTGATCGAAGTCGAACGCACTGAAAAGTCCATGCCGCCAACGGAAGGTGGCATGCGTGTTCACGATGATGTTCGGGTGTTCGGACTTCGGTTGCGTCGTGGCGATGACATCCTTGAACGCCGCCCGTCGAAGGCTGGCGAGTCGCGAGATGGGAAGGTCAAGGATGCGCCCTGGCGTGATGTCGGACGCCTCCGAATACATCAGATCGCCGATGTTGAACAGTTCGATGCGTTCGCCACGCTCGCCCGCAAGGTCCATGACCTGCTGGAGGTACGGGCGCTTGTCGACGCCAATCTGACCTGTCACGATGGCTCGCATGAACCCGAGTATACGGCTCACGACACGGCAGACCGTGCAACAAGGAGCGCCACGACATGCACCTCAATCGCACGCCCCTCGCCGACGGCATCGACGCGTTCGTGCGTCTTGCCCTTCACGTTCACCTGCTCACGCCTGCAGCAGAGCAGCCGAGCGATGTTCGCCGCGATCGAATCCTTGTGCGGACCGATCTTCGGACGTTCACAGATGACGGTGCAGTCGATATTGCCCACTTCAAAGCCCGCAGCATGCATCCGCTGAACGGCTTCGCGCAGGAACGCCGCCGAGTCTGCACCATCATGACGCGGGTCATGGTCGGGGAAGAGTTGGCCGATGTCCGGCAGCCCGAGCGCACCGAGCAGCGCGTCCGTCACCGCGTGCAGCAGCGCGTCGCCATCGGAGTGGGCAACAGGTCCGCGTGGCGCTTCGATCCGAACGCCGCCGAGCACGAAGGGTCTGCCCGATCCCTGCGGCGAGATCTCGTCGAGGCGGTGCAGGTCGTACCCGTGACCGATCCTCATCCGACGGTCAGTCCTTGGGGCGGGTGAACGTGGCGGTGCCGCCCGGCGCGGCTGCACTCTTCCCAGATGCGGTCGCCGTGGAGTCCACATCGGGCGGCAGCAACAGGGTCGGGTCTGGTGGCGGATCCTCAGGCGGCGTTCGGTAGGTGATGTCGATTCGCCTGCAGGAGGCAGGTGGCGCGGTCATCTGATTGCTGAGTGATCCGACTTGATCGCCCGCGATCCACATCCCCCAAGACATCGTCACGGGCAGTGCCTTCGCACTGTCGCTGGTGCTCGTGCCGTCGGAGAAGCGGAAAGTCAACTGCTGCCCCGCCGGGATATCCATCTTGTAAAAGGACTCGTTGGTGCGCGTGTCAACGAGCGTCACCGTGACAGGCTGCGTCGGCGTGGAGACGTAGGTGAACCCGCGACCCGTGGACGGCATGAACGCACCATCGGTCGAGTAGCAGCCGCAAAGGCAGGAGGCGGCGAGTGCAGCAACGGCAAGTGGAGTCGTTCGGGTCATGGAGTTGAGTGCGGACCTGTGCCGCGAGTCAGGAGTCTAACAGCGCGCGGCAGGTCTCGGACTGTGGACGAGTTCGACAAACTTTCGTCCGCGTTCCTCGAAGTTGGTGAACTCGCCGTAGCTCGCGCACGCGGGCGAGAGCAGCAGGATGTCGCCCGCTTTGCCGCGCGAAAACGCCTCGTCGACCGCAGCGGTCAGCGTGTCGCAGCGGATCGCGGGCGGCGCGGGCGCAAGCAGGGGTGCGGTCGCGCCGATGGCGTAGAGCCCCGCCAAGCGCGGCGCAAGATCGCGGACCGACGACAGGTCCACCTTCTTGTCGTACCCACCCGCGATGAGATGGATGCGCGACCAGTCAGGAAACGCCCGCAGCGCGATCGCAGTCGCCTCAGGTGTCGTCGCCTTCGAGTCGTTGAAGCATTGCATGCCATGGAATGTCCCCACCAACTGCAGTCGGTGCTCGAGCCCCGTGAACGCCTCCAGTCCCTTCGCCGCGCGCGCCCCGTCCCACGGCTGCCCATCGATCGCGGCGCAGGCGGCAGCTGCCGACCACGCAAGCTGTGCATTGCGTACCTGGTGCTCGCCGGGTATCGCGAGTTGCATTGGGGGAACATCGCCTGGACTCTGCCCGCCGCGCCACCACGCGCCCATCGGACACGCCTGCGCCATCTCCTTCGCCTGCGCAGGATGCTCCTCATCGAAACGGCTCAGGAACACACCGTCCTCAGACTGAAAGGTGCGGATGCCCGCCTTCGCCGCGAGATAGTGACCGAGTGATCCATGCCAGTCGACATGGTTCGGCGCGAGGTTGGTGAGCACCGCCACGCGCGGTGACCAACCAGCCAAGCCAGAGTCAGGCGACAGCCACCACAGCTGCGCGCTCGAAAGTTCCAGCACCGTCCAGTCGCGCGCTTCCGTGGACCCAAGCAGCGATCCGCCAATGTTGCCTCCGAGCACCACGCGCCGCCCGGAAGCGCGAAGCGCACAGGCGAGCATGGAACTGGTCGTGCTCTTTCCAGCGCTCCCCGTGACACCGACTGTCCTCGATCGATCGAGCCGCTCGGCCGCGAGACGGATTTCGCTCGTCACTGGAACCCCAGCTTTCCGCGCGGCGAGAAGCAGGGGGTGCTCCCACGGCTTGGGCACCGCCGCGTTGGCCACGACAAGATCGCTTCGCGTGAAGTCCTCGGCCGCATGACCGCCAAGCCGCAGCGTGACACGCCCCGATTGGATCGCATCGGTCAGCGCCGCGAGCGGCTGCGCAAGCGTTCGTTCGCTCGCAATGTCGGTGATGCACACGCGCGCGCCACGCTGCAGCAGCCACTGCACAACGCCGAGTCCGCCGCCAAACTGCCCGAGCCCCATCACCGTGACGAGTCGACCATCGAAGGCGCGGTCCTCGCTGCCGCTGACAGGCATCTCGCTCATGGATATTCGTTCATATCCGTCTCGTCGAAACCGCGCCGCGGATTGCGTCTTCCACATTGTCATCCTCGCCGAGAAGATCTTCGCGGTAGTCATCCGCGCTGCGGCGACGCGTAATCGGTCCTTGAGCGGCGCCACGCAGGAACTGTCGGATGATCTGGTCATCCTCGCTCAGCGCGCTCGCCTCGGCATCGCCGATCTGGCGGATGCGTTCAAACTCCTCGCGGTCACCGACCTTCAGGACACGCCCGCCATCGAGCATCAGCATGCGATCGGCGATCATGAACGCCGAATCCATCTCGTGCGTGACGACCACGCTCGTGACGGCAAAATTGCGGGTGAGTTCCTTGATGAGCTGATCGATCTCCGCGCTCGTGACGGGGTCGAGTCCGGCGCTCGGCTCGTCATAGAACAGGATCTTCGGGTCCATCGCCATGGCGCGCGCAAGCCCTGCGCGCTTCGCCATGCCTCCGGAGATCTGCGAAGGGAGCTTGTCCGCATGTTGCCGAAGACCCACAAGTTCGAGCTTGATCTTCACCATCATCTCGATCACTTCCGGATCGAGATCCGTGTGCTCGCGAAGCGGAAGCGCCACATTGTCGGCAATCGACATCGACTGAAACAGCGCCGCGGACTGAAAGAGGATGCCAAACTGCCGCTTGATGTCGTCGAATGCCTCATCGCCGATCTTCTCAATGTCTTGCCCAAGCAAATGGATCGAGCCGCTTGTCGGCTTGTGCGATCCGATCAGCAGCCGCAGCAGAGTGCTCTTGCCGCATCCGGATCCGCCCATGATCACCAGCGTCTCGCCCGCGCACACATCCAAGTTCACTCCCTGCAGCACGGTCTGCGAGCCGAATGTCTTCACAAGATCACGAACAGTGACTCGGACTTCCCGCGATGAGTCCGTCGTGACCGCCGCACTCATGGCACGCTCTCCACGGTCGCCGGATAGGCGAGATTGCCGTACTGCGAATCGGTGATTTCGACCGCGATCAGCTTCATGGTCAGTTGACCCTTCGAATCGGCGATCTCCATGCTGCAGCGTGCGCGCATGCGTCCCTTGTTGAAGTCAAGCAGATACTCGCTCTCAAAGACTCGAGTATCCGACTTCGGTGTCGTCGGCGCAGAGTTCTGATCAAGCGCAGCGCTCTTGAGCGTTCCGTAGCGGTTGGTCAGTTCCTGAATGAAGGCACTCGCCGCCGCCTCTGAGCCACCCTTCGCATCGCTGATGGGAATGAACGAGTCGCGGAATGCGGTGATGTCTCCCGCCTGGCCTGCGATGATCGCAGTTTGCGGACCATCAAGAATGGGTTTGATGACCGCGTTGAAGCCGAACACGCTGGCCGCGCCTTGCAGCGACAGCCCAGCGACACCAAGCAGGATGCCGAGCACGGCGAGCCACTTCCCGGTCACCCGTTGTCCACTGCCAAACAGCGCAATGAGGCCGGTCACGATCCCCGCGAGGGAAGTGAGCGGACAGCAGAAGACCAGCGAGAGCACAAGCGACGCGACGGACGCCTTGCTGACGGGGGGCGGCGCCTCGAATTCGGATATCACGAGCGTGTCGGGTTCAGCCATCGCGTGGCAGGGTAGCACCCGCCTCGCGAGGGTCAACGCGTGGGAAGCGCACGGTCGCAGGCTCCGCTGGCTCCGACGATGTTTCTGTTGTACTGCGCGGCATGGCGATCTCGATGCTCCGTAGGCGCGGACTAGGAAGCCACGTGCTCCAATCCGTGATCAGCAGCGCCTCGACCGACGCGATCGCATCCCCTGATCGAGTCTGAAGCACAAGACGGAAGCGTCCGACAGGGGGGTTGCCAATGAGGGTCTCCGTCTGCGTGGTCGCACCGACCTTCACGGGCGCGAGCAAAGCGGATGTCTCGCGTTGGAAGTCAGGCAAGCCCGCGTGCGCGTCACGGACCCACCACGCGGAAGCGTCCACGCCGCCGCCGAGGGTTTGCTCCACCGCACTGCGAATGTCCGAAACACTGCCGACCGCCTGTGCGGTCTGCAGGCGCTCAGCAACAAGCAATGACACGCCGCCCACCACCAGCGAGAGGGCGATGCCGAGCCACGCAACACGGGCTCCGCTCAGCAGCCCGGCTGACCTGCGAATGCGCAGCAGCGAGAGCGCGCCGGTGAGAACGCCACCAAGCGCCGCAACGGGACAGCACGCCACCGCGCCAAGCCCAACGGCGATCCAAGCGAGCGGATCCGTGCGCACCGAGGTGTTCTATGCGAAAGCCCTTGCGTCAGTTGCAGGGGCCCCACGCACCGAGCAGCCCTGCCAAATCGGCTCCATCGACGACTCCGTTGGCGTTGATATCGCCCTGTCCAGAGTTGCCCCAGTTGGCCAGCAGCACGGCGAGGTCCGCGGCATCGGTGTACAGATCGTCGTCGAGGTCGGCGGCGCAGTCAATGGCAGCGACCGCCAACGTGCCAGCCCCACCTGCCGTCGCGCCACCAACGCGGAAGTAATAGGTGTTTCCGATGAGCGAGGTGAACGCCACCGACGATGTGCCCGACGCACACCCTGTGGCGTTATCGCTGCACGCGCGCACGGTGGTCGAAACACCTGGGCAGTCGGTGATTGGTCCGTACACCGCAAGCCGCGTGTCGAAGGCCGCGAGCCCGCATGTCGACACGGTTGTACTGCCGCTGACAGGAGCGATGAACTTGTACCAGATGTCCTTCACAATCACGCCATCGCCATTTGCAGTGCAGGTTGTTGGGAGTGCAATCGCCGTGTCTGTGGCATCCGTCGTATTGAAGGTGGTGTTTCCTGCATTGATCGTGATGGCTGCCACGCACTCGTCATTGGCTGGTGGCGGTGGTGTGGCAACGGTAAAGACGTTGACGTCATCGATGTACCAGTTGTCGGTCGAGTCAGTGCCATCGGGGCGGAAACGCAGACGGAACGCGGCGTGCCGCGCGTTGGTCGGCAGCGAATGCTGATAGGAAGTGAAGGTCGTCTGAGCGCTGCCATCCGATGTGATCGTGTTCAGTGCGGTCCAGTCGAGTGAACTGTTCAAGTACTCCACGATGAGTGTCTTGCCCGATTCGACACCGCTTCGCTGCACCTTGTACGTGGCAGTCGCGGAACTCGTGCCACCGAGGTTGATGAAGTTGGTGCGAAGCTCGTCGTCGTCATAGTCGTTGCTGCCACTCGAGTTCACATTGAGTGAATAGGGGCTGGTCGGCTCATTCTGCGCGGCTGTGTTCACGACGCCACCGTCGTTGTAGATCCAGCGATCCGTGGAAAGGGACGTGGTCGTGAAGGTCTCGGTGAATGGCGGCGTGACAGCCACGGGACGCACAAAGTCACAGGAAACCTGACTTCTCCACGTGTTCAGCTCGCTCACGCTGAAGGTGTTGAGTTTCAGATTGGATCCGCTGATGCCACCGCACCCACCATTGCTCGAGCACATGATGTTGCAATTGGCCGAACCTTGGCTGTCGCAGTGCGTGCAGTCCCAGTTGTGCCCGAGTTCGTGGGTGCTCAGCGAAATTCGGTAGGCGAGGGTCGTTGTGTATCGGCTCTCCACCACTCCGTACTGAGTCGAATTGATGCCCGTGCAGACTCCGCCGAGATATGCCAAGCCAATCGTGCCACCCGAGTAGTTGTAGCCAGAAAAGAAGTGCGAGACGTTTCGGAAGATGCCCGACTCTGGTGCCGTGGCCCACTTGTTCCCAAACTCATTCAAGCGTGCATCGATTGTGGTGCCACTGTAGGGGTCGGCCGTTGTGGAACGGACCACAATCGTTCCGAGTTCGTGAGTGACATTCGCATCTCGGTCATAGATGGTGTTCACATTGGAGATGATCAACTCCACATCGTTGACCGTGTTCACAATGCTTGAGCTGTTCTTCTGGAAGAACTCGTAGTCCGTCTCGCAGGCAATGGTCACCTGTCCTGGCGTTGCGCCCGCCAGACCGCCCTCATCACCGCCGGCGCCACCACCATCCACGGGTGGCACTCCAAAGCGCTCGAAGCCGCGTCGCCCGAACGCGCAGCCGCGACCATCTGGAATCGCATCCGACGCTGCGTAGGCGACATGTCGCGGATCTCCGACTGTGACATCGCGGCGGAAATCCGACAGAGGCTGAATCGCCCAGTCTGTTCCATCCTCTAGGTGGACGATCCCGCTGAATCCGCTCTCCAGAAGCGATCCCGTGACAATCGTTCCAGGTCGGTTTGCGATCGCGCCCTTGTATGTGCGGACCACGGGATCTGCGACGCGCGTCAACTTGCCATCGCCGCCGTCCACCAGCACCTTGAACGAGTCTGAGCGGCACGAGTGTTTGTTGACCGTGATCGCGGCATCGGCACCACCAATCGGCGCCACAAAGCGAAACTGGGCGGGGAGCGCATCTGGAAGCCGCGGGGCGAAGGTTGTAAACGCCGAGAGCTCCGCAATCTGCAGAACATCTCCAGCACGCGCACCGCCCTTGCGGGTGACATCAGCACCCGCGAGGCCGACTTGCAGAGAGGACAGGCCGACAATCCCGAGCAGGCAAAGAACACCAGAGCTGTGATGTTTCCGATGTGGGGTTCCCATGGTCCCTAAACATACGACTTCGGGACGATTGCGCCACTCCCCCCCCCAAACAATTTGTAAAAAACCGCCCTCGGGGAAATCCGAGGGCGGTGAGGAATCAGTTCCGAAAGGCGCTTCGAAAGCGCGATTTTGCCCAATCTTAGACTGTCCAAGCGCTCAGGAGCGCCGCCAAGTCTGCGCCGTCCACGACGCCGCTCGTGTCAATGTCGCCCGTACCTGAGTTGCCCCAGTTGCCGAGCAGTGCTGCCAAGTCGGCACCATTCACCGTACCGTCGTTGTTGAGGTCGGCGGGATTCGCCGGCGGCGGCGGTGCACTTGGTCCATGCGAGCCCATGGGAACCGTGACGGCACTGCTCGCCGTCGTTGGAGGGCGAAACAGCCCAAGCGTCGCGTTGGCAGCCTGCGGCGGCTGGTTCGCATCGAAGCGGAAGTTGAACATGGTTGACCAGCGGATGGCGTTTGCAGACTGGTCGGTTGCATACGGCACGCCCGACCAAGTGATCGCTCCGTTGGCAACCGTCGCCGTCCACGCAGTGTTCTGGTTGTAGCCGCCGGTTCCAGCCTTCTGATCGCCCGAGTGGTACTCCGGGCTTCGGAATCCGATGTTGCTCACCACAACACCAGTGGGAACGGGGACGCTAAAGGAGCCACCCGAGCGATGGCTGTTCATGTTGAACACTGCGTACTCGTAGTGCCATGTTCCGTCGCCGTTGTTGCTCGTTCGGTATGCAAAAATGAAACGCCCGTCACCAGCTACGTCATACTCCCGAGTGCTGACGTCCGGCTGAATCGTCTGCCATGCGTTGATCGCTGGTTGCTGCATGACTGTGCCGCCGCTGTATGTCAGCGCATAGCCCTGCGTCGTGCTCCAAGTGGTGCCGACGGTGAACTTGCGGTACGAGCAGTTGTTGTTATCGTTGCCGGCTGCGGCATCCTCCGGATGGGCATACTGAGCTTCCGCGAAGTACTGAGCGCCTGGGTTCGAGGTCGGATTCAGATCGCTCCGCCTCACGCGAAGGCGTTCTCGGAGAGAGGTCGGTTCTGTCGTTTCGGCGGTGGGATCGCTGTAGTTCGATCCGAAGACCGCCGTCGTGGCATTGACACCGCGTCGACTCTTCAGATCGTTCTGATCACCATTCAGGCTTGCGGTGTACGGGTCGGAGCAGCCGACGCCGAGCACCGTCGGGCAACCGCTACCGGCTGGAGTGCAGGGGCCACACAGGGTCTGCTGCAGGGCACAGAATCCGTGCTTGACCCAACTCATGCCGATTTGCTCGAAACGACCGTTTGAGTATCGGTACATGTTCTGCGGAATGACTGGGTGAAGCGTGCTCGGCATTGGCTGCCACTGCAGTTGTCTCGTTCCAATGTTGCAGCTCGTCGTTCCGATGGCATAGGAGGCATACTCCACGCCGTTGAACGTGCCCGGTGCGTAACGCGCAACATCAGGGATGGCGCCCACAATCACATCTTGTGCAGCGGACACACCGCCTTCGCTCCCATCTTGAGGGACTGCGGTCGCGTTCATCTGGCCGATGAAAACAGCCAAACCTCCGAGTGCCAAGGATCCGACAAGTGTTCCGATCTTCATGTTGTCTCGTTCTCCAAGGGGTTCGCAAGAACTCATGCGTGTGAAACGTGGTCAATGACAGCACACGGGCGTAGACCCTCGCAAGGCGTCTCCAAAGGACCGCTGCGGTTGAAAAATAGCGCTACTCTGAGCGTTGGACAACCGGGGGAACAAAGAATTATGCGAAATTTTTGGGACAATGGGCTCGCCGCGGAGCGTGCTGCGCCGGACCTGTGGCGGGCACTGGAGGGGGCGCCTACATCGGGTGACTGGCCGGCGCTCCGCGAACTCGATCACGATTGTGCATATACAAAAGGAAGAAGCCCACCACCCGAAGGTGGTGGGCTTGTGTCGCTTCCCAATATTCTGGGTGCGCACGCCACTCAGGGCGCACGACCCGTTCGAGGATCTGACCGACCTCGGTCGGCAGTGCCTCTCTCGCCAAACCGCGGGATCAACCGCGGCGACGGCGAGCAGCCAGACCAGCGAGTCCGAGCAGCGCAATCGCGCCAGGGGCTGGGACGCCGATGGTGATCACCTGACCAGTGCCCCCGAAGAGCGCGGTCGTGGTGTTCGCGACCTTCCAACCGACGGTGAATCCGAAGGTTGCAATTGGATCATCGCCAGAGCCGCTGCGCACGATTTGCAGCAGCATCATGCGATAGCCGCCTTGG
>Ga0194131_10003046_pt1 | contig 26825 bp, 24 predicted proteins | sample TA2KigO120mmetaG_FD_148631 | JGI IMG/M metagenome (GOLD analysis project Ga0194131, IMG submission 148631) | Freshwater microbial communities from Lake Tanganyika, Tanzania - TA2015053 Kigoma Offshore 120m | ecosystem: Environmental > Aquatic > Freshwater > Lake | place: Tanzania: Lake... | reverse complement strand
CCGGCGATAACGTCCAAATGACCATCTCCCTCATCGAACCCGTCGCCTGCGAACAAGGCCTACGCTTCGCCATCCGCGAGGGCGGTCGCACCGTCGGCGCCGGCGTTATCGCCGAAATCCTCCAGTAAGGGGCAGACAATGGCCAAGAAGAAAGGCGAAGCGCGCATCCTGGTGACGCTCGCCTGCAACGACTGCAAAGAGCGGAACTACGCGACCCAGAAGAACCGACGCAACGACCCCGACCGGATGGAGCTGAAGAAGTACTGTCCACGGTGCCGCCAGCATCGCGCACACCGCGAGACGCGCTGATCGCTGACCGGGTCGATCGTTCGTGATCGATCCGGACACGATCTGGGCGGTGGTGATGGGGATCATCGCTTTGCCAACGGGTCAGGCCTTCGGCGCGCTCGATGTGGTCGCACTCCTACTTCTGGGCGCTTTCGCCATCGACGGCGGACGCAGCGGGATGATCCGCGGGGGGCTCGATTTGATCATCGTGCTCGCCGCCGTCATCGCGGGACTCGCGGCTCTGCGCCCTGCCGGTGCCCTCCTCGCGTCACTCCTTCCGATCCGACCGGCGGTTGCCGAACTCATTGCGTTCGGACTCGCTCTTGCGATCATCACCGGCCTCGGCGTCGTGGTCACCGCGACCCTCGCCGCCGAGGGGCGGCGCTTGACCCACCGCGCCGGATCCTTGAAGAGGCTCGACGCGGTGCTCGGCGTGCCGGTCGGGGTCCTGCGCGGCGGTGTGATCCTGGCGCTACTCGCGGCGACGATGAGCACGCTGCCGCTTACGCCGGAAGTCGCGCATCACATCGCGGCGGCCCCGACCCTCGCACGGATCGCGCCTCTGGGAACGGCCCTGGCGCCAGACCTGGCCGCGGCGCTTGGCCGCCTTGCCCTCGACGGCACCGTAGACATCCCACCGCCGCTCGGGCCGTTCGCGCAAGTCCCGGCCGCGATCATCCCGACCACGGGGCGGGCGCTTCGCGATCCCGGCGGCGAACGCGAACTGATCGTCGCCATCAACCGGGAGAGGAGGATCGGTGGCCTTCCCCCTCTCTCGGTCGATCCCGGCCTCAGCGACACCGCTCGCGCCCATAGCGAGGACATGGTCGCGCGGAGGTTTCTCTCCCACCAGTCGCCGACCGCAGGTTCGCCTCGGGCGCGACTCGATGGGGCAGGGGTCTCATTTCGCATTGCGGCGGAGAACGTGGCACACGGCCAGGCTGTCGAGGCGATCCACCGGATGCTGCTCAACAGTGCCGATCATCGGCGGGCGATCCTCGGGGCGCAGTACCGAAGGCTCGGCGTGGGCGTCGTCGCAGCCGATGGCTGGGGCATCGTCGTCACACAGCTGTTTGCGGACTGAGGCATTCCCCCTACCATCGAGGAATGGACGGAGTCATCCTCGCCGCGCTGCGCTCGCCGATCGGGCGATTGAATGGCTCCCTTGCGGCGCTCACCGCCCCGCAGCTGGGCGCACAGGTCGCGCGTGCGGCACTGGCCAGGGCTGAGATCGATGGGGAATCCGTGGATGAGACGCTGTTCGGGTGCGTCCTTCAAGCGGGCCTCGGCCAGGCCCCCGCTCGCCAGGTTGCGCTCGGTGCGGGACTCCCGGAGTCCGTGCCCGCGACGACCATCAACAAGGTCTGTGCCTCGGGACTCAAGACCGTGGCTCTGGCGGATCAGGCTATCCGCGCAGGAGATGGGCATCTCTTCCTGTGCGGGGGTATGGAGTCGATGTCGAACGCGCCGTATCTCGTAGCCGGGGCGCGGGCCGGACTGCGCGCCGGACACGGGCAGATGACAGACGCGGCGATCCACGACGGCCTCTGGTGTTCGTTCGGACTCGAGCACATGGGGGCTGCCGCAGAGCGGATCGCCGAAACATGCGGCATCGATCGTGAGAGCCAGGATCGCTACGCGTTAGAGAGCCACCGCAGGGCCGTAGCGTCCGTCACGAACGGCGAGTTCGTCGCGGAGATTGCCCCCCTTGCCCTCTCCGAACGATCTGGCACGCGCCAGGTCGCCGCCGACGAATGCCCGCGAACCGATACCAGCCTCGACGCGCTGGCCCGACTACGGCCCGTGTTCCGCGCCGACGGAACCGTGACCGCGGGGAACGCACCTCCCCTGAGCGATGGGGCGGCCGCGCTCGTGGTCGCGTCGTCGGAGCGGGCGCGAGCGCTCGGTCGACGCCCGCTCGCACGCATCATCGGCTACACGCAGGCAGCGCGCGAGCCGGGAATGATCTTCGCGGCGCCGCCACTCGCCATCCGCGCGCTGCTGGAACGCACGCGCACCCGGATGGCCGATTATGACCTCTGGGAGGTGAACGAGGCGTTCGCGGCGCAGATCATCGCCAACCAGCGGGAGATGGAGTGGGATCCTCAGAGGGCCAACGTGCGCGGTGGCGCGATCGCGCTGGGACACCCGTTGGGCGCGACAGGAGCGCGGATCCTCGTGACTCTGGTGCACGCGTTGCGCGCCCGGGGCGGCGGCCGCGGGATCGCAGCGTTGTGCCTGGGCGGCGGTGGCGCCGCCGCGATGGCCATTGAGGTCGATAGAGCCTGATCCGGCGTGCGAAATCGCCGCCCGCGGTGTTATAGAGAGAGGCGCGCCACGCCACCCGGCAGCGCTCTACATCCTGTGGGGAGGCTGGCAAGTGTCGGACAGCGTGATCGCGATATCGCAGACGCGTATCGAACAACTGCGCAAGCGGCGCGCGCTTAACGAACTGGGCGGCGGCCAGGAGCGGGTCGACGCGCAGCACGCGCGCAACAAACTGACCGCGCACGAGCGCGTGCGCATCCTCCTCGATCAGGGATCGTTCGAGGAACTCGATGCCTTCGTCGTGCATCGCTCGAACGAGTTCGGACTCGATCGGCAGAGGATTCCTGGCGATGGCGTGGTTACTGGGTATGGGCGCATCGCCGGCCGACTCGTCTTCGTGTATGCACAGGACTTCACGGTCTTCGGCGGATCGCTCTCCGAGACACACGCCGCGAAGATCTGCAAGGTCATGGATATGGCGCTCAAGAACGGAGCACCGGTTGTCGGACTTTGCGACTCGGGCGGCGCGCGCATCCAGGAAGGGGTAGTCTCCCTCTCCGGCTACTCGGAGATTTTCCTGCGCAACACCCTCGCATCGGGGGTCGTGCCGCAGATCTCGGCGATCATGGGCCCCTGCGCTGGCGGCGCGGTGTACTCACCCGCACTCACCGACTTCTGCGTGATGGTGCGGGAGACGAGCAATATGTTCATCACCGGCCCCAGCGTCATCAAGGCCGTGACCCACGAGGACGTGACCTTCGAGGAACTGGGAGGCGCGATGGCACACAATGCCCGCTCGGGAGTCGCGCATTTCGCGGCGGAGAACGACGAGGAGGCGCTCTACCTCGTCCGGCGTCTCCTCTCCTACATGCCGCAGAACAACCTCGAAGATCCACCGCGCGAGGCGACCGACGACGATCCACAGAGGCGCGACCTCGCGCTCAACGATTTCATCCCGGATAGCCCGAACAAGCCGTACGACATGCGCGATGTCCTGACGCGCGTGTTCGACACGGGATCCTTCTTCGAGATCCAGGAGCACTTCGCCGGAAACATCCTCATCGGATTCGCCCGACTCTGCGGGCGCAGCGTGGGCATCGTCGCCAATCAGCCCAGCGTCCTCGCCGGCGTGCTTGATATCGACGCGTCAGTGAAGGCCGCCCGCTTCGTGCGCTTCTGCGACTGCTTCAACATCCCCATCATCACATTCGAGGATGTTCCGGGCTTCCTGCCGGGTGTCGCTCAGGAGCACGGCGGCATCATTCGCCACGGGGCGAAACTGCTCTTCGCCTACTGCGAGGCGACCGTGCCGAAGGTCACCGTCATCACCCGGAAGGCGTACGGTGGGGCCTACTGCGTCATGAACTCACGACACGTCCGCGGCGATATCGTGTACGCGTGGCCCAGCGCCGAAATCGCGGTGATGGGCCCGGATGCGGCGGTAAACGTGGTCTTCCGGCGGGAGATCGAGTCGTCCGCCGATCCCGAGGGAACTCGTCAGTCCCTCATCCGGGACTACACGGAGCGGTTCGCGACTCCGTACGTCGCCGCGGCACGCGGCTTCGTGGATGACGTCATCGAGCCGGCCGAGACGCGTGCGCGCCTCGTCGCGTCGCTCGAGATGCTCAGGAACAAGCGCGACGCGAACCCGCCGAAGAAACACGGGAACATGCCCCTCTAGTGGCGACACGACCGGAACGTCTACGCAAGGTCCTGATCGCGAATCGGGGCGAGATCGCCGCTCGGATCATCCGTGCCTGTGGCGAACTGGGCATCCCGACCGTTGCGGTGTACTCAGAGGTGGACCGGGCCGCGCTCCATGTCCGCTACGCCGACGAGGCGTATCCGATCGGACCGGCACCTGCGCGCGAGTCCTATCTGCGGATCGACCGCCTGATCGACGTGGCGCGACGATCCGGCGCCGATGCAATTCATCCCGGCTACGGCTTCCTTTCGGAGCGCGCGGAGTTCTCGGCCGCGTGCCACGATGCCGGCATCACCTTCGTCGGGCCGTCGCCCGAAGTGATCCACGCTCTCGGCGACAAGTTGACGGCCCGACGCACGATGATCGAGCACGGCGTCCCGGTCGTGCCCGGGTCGGCGGGAGCGATCGATTCGCTCGATGAGGCGATTGCGGTCGCGCAACGCATCGGCTACCCGCTGATGATCAAGGCAACCGCGGGTGGCGGCGGTAAGGGCATGCGCGTCGTCGAACGAGAGGAGGATCTCGAGCCATCGCTGAGGATGGCCTCCAATGAGGCGCAGGCCGCTTTCGGCGATGGCACGGTCTACATCGAGAAGCTCCTCGACCAGGTTCGCCACGTCGAGGTGCAGTTGCTCGCCGACGCGCACGGCAACGTCGTCCACCTGGGCGAACGCGAGTGCTCCATCCAGCGCCGCCACCAGAAACTGATCGAGGAGTCCCCTTCTCCGGCGGTCGATGAAGTCCTACGCGCTCGGCTCGGTGACGCGGCCATCAAAGCCGCTCGCGCAGTCGGATACGAGAGCGCCGGCACCGTTGAGTTTCTGCTCGATCGAGTGGGGAACTTCTATTTCCTCGAGGTCAACACGCGCATCCAGGTTGAGCACCCTGTGACCGAGCTCGTCACCGGGATCGACATCGTGATCGAGCAGCTGCGGATCGCCTCGGGCCGTCGCCTGCGCTACCGACAGCAGGATCTGACGATGAACGGTTGGGCGATCGAATGCCGAGTCTCGGCCGAGGACCCCTACGACAACTTCATGCCATCGACGGGCCGCATCACCACGATCAGTGAGCCGAGCGGGCCGGGGGTGCGCGTCGATAGCGGGATCGGTGAGGGGCACGAGGTGACCCTCTACTACGACCCACTCCTCGCCAAACTGATCGTCTGGGGTGAAACTCGCGGTCAGGCGATCCTGCGCATGCGACGGGCGCTCAGTGAGTACCGAATCCTGGGCATCCGCACGACCATCCCGTTCCACTACAGGGTCATGGAACTCGCGAGCTTCATCGCCGGTCGCATCGATACCCGGTTTCTGGATCGGGGCGTCCTCAGCGCCGGAGAGGCGACGTCCGAGACCGCGCGGATTGCCGCCATCGCCGCGGCGGTCGTGACCCATCGGCGACGGCAGGCCGCCAGGGTACCCGTGCGCGACTCCGCGGACGATGCCGCGGCCGCGGCGTGGCGCCTCTCCACCCGACCGCGGCCCGTCGCACCGTGAAATACTACGTCACGATCGAAGAGCACCTCGTCGAGATCGAACTCTCGGATACGCCCGCGGGATACACGGCGACCGTCGAAGGCACCACCCACGCGATCGACGTCGCGTCGGTGAGCGGGGATGCCGTGTACTCACTGCTGGTCGACGGCCGCTCGCACGACATCCTCGTGGAATCGACCGCGGCAGGCGTGGAGATCACGGTCGGCGCCGATCTCTTCCAGGTCACCGTCCAGGATGAGTGGGAGCGACGCCTGGCGAACATCCAGCGCCGCGCAGCGGTGGAAGGCGGCGAGACGATCGTGCGCGCACCGATGCCAGGCGCGGTCGTCGCCGCGGAGGTCACCGCGGGCGCGCGCGTGAAGCGGGGCGACGGTCTGATCGTTCTCTCTGCGATGAAGATGGAGAATGAGATTCGCGCCCCGCGCGACGGCATCGTGCTCCAGGTTCTCGTCGCGGTAGGTGATAAAGTCGAGAGGAACGCCTCGCTCGTGATCATCGGGACCGGGTAAGCGCTTCCTGTGACTGAAACGATGTCGTCGGCGTCGGCCTTCGGGACAGCGCGCGACGCATGGGAATCGCGTGTGGTCACCCCGGCGCTGGCACGTATGCCGGAGCGGTCGACACGGTTCGCGACCGCGAGCGGGATCGAAGTCGAGCGACTCTACGGCCCGGACGACCGCGACTACGACCATGCGCTGGGGTTCCCGGGCGAGCCGCCCTTCACCCGCGGCGTGCAATCGACGATGTTTCGCGGCCGCCTCTGGACCATGCGCCAGTACGCGGGGTTCGGCACCGCTGAGGAAACGAATGAGCGCTTTCGCTACCTGCTGCAGCAGGGGCAGACTGGCCTCTCCACCGCCTTCGACCTCCCGACGCAAATCGGTTACGACGCGGACGATCCGATGGCCGAGGGCGAAGTCGGCAAGGTGGGGGTCTCGATCTCCTCCATTCTCGATATGGAAGACCTGCTGAGCGGGCTGCCACTCGATCGCGTCACTACGTCGATGACCATCAACGCGACTGCGGCGATCCTCCTCGCGATGTACGTCGTGGTGGCGCGGCGCAACGGTTTCGCGCGTCAGAGCCTGGGCGGGACGGTCCAGAATGACATCTTGAAGGAGTACATCGCGCGGGGAACCTACATCTTCCCGCCGGCGGCCTCGATGCGGATCGCCGCGGACATCATTGAGTGGTGCGCGCGCGAGACTCCGCGCTGGAATCCCATCAGTATCTCCGGTTACCACATCCGCGAAGCAGGATCGACCGCGATCCAGGAGATCGCATTCACCCTCGCGAACGGCCTCGCCTATGCGGATGCGGTGGTGGCGCGAGGGATTCCCATCGATGACTTCGCGCCACGGCTTTCCTTCTTCTTCAACGCCCACAACGACCTGTTGGAGGAGGTGGCCAAGTTCCGCGCCGCCCGGCGACTCTGGGCACGCCTAGTGCAGGAGCGCTACGGCGCGCGGGATCCTCGCTCGTTGGCGCTGAGGTTTCATGTCCAGACCGCCGGATCCTCGTTGACCGCCCAGCAACCCGACATCAACGTAGTCCGCGTCACGATCCAGGCACTCGCCGCCGTGCTGGGTGGGTGCCAATCGCTCCACACGAACGCCCTCGACGAAGCGCTCGGGCTTCCCAGCGAGTCCGCCGCGCGACTGGCGCTCCGCACGCAGCAGGTAATCGCCCACGAGAGCGGCGTTGGCGCGACGATCGACCCACTCGGCGGCTCCTACTATGTGGAGGCGCTGACCGATGAACTGGAGGCGCGCGCGAGGGACCTCATCGAGGAAATCCAGCGTTCAGGCGGCGCCGTCCGCGCAACAGAGCGGGGCCTGCAGTCCGCAGCGATCCATCGGGCGGCGTATGACTACGAGATGCAGATCAACCGTCACGAAAGGGTCATCGTCGGGGTCAATGCCTTCGCGGAGGCTGGCGCGACCGAGGTCGAGATCTTGCGCGTTCGCGACGAGGTCGCGCACCGTCAGGGCGAGCGCCTGCGCCAGTTGCGACGCGACCGCGACGGCGGCGCGTGGGACCGCGCGTGCGCGCGACTGGATGATGCGGCACGCGGCACCGCCAATCTGATGGAGCCGATCGTCGAGGCGGTGGCGGCGGGTTGCACCACCGGAGAGATCTGTCAGGTGCTGCGGCAGCGGCTCGGCGAGCACCAGCACGGGCGGCAGGCGTGAACGGCCGGGTCGATCACGTTGGCATCGTGGTGGCGGACACGGCAGCGGCGATCGCTCTGTATGGCGCCCTGGCTGGACTACAGGCCGATCCGACCGTCGAGCACGAGCGGGAGGGTGTGCGCATCACATTCCTGCGGGCGTCGGACGAGTCCGGCGGTGCGACGACCGTCGAACTCATCGAGCCGACGCGCCCTGACACCGGCGTCACCCGCTTCGTGGAACGCCGCGGCGAGGGGATGCACCACGTCTGCTTCGAGGTGGAGGATCTGAACGCCGAGATCGGCCGCCTCTCCGGGGAGGGCTACGAACTCCTCGATCGCGCTCCCCGGCAGGGGATGCACGGGGAGAGACTCGCCTTCGTGCACCCGCGGTCGGCCCGGGGAGTGCTCATCGAACTGTACGAGCGAGGATCGCGAAATCGGTGAAGCCGCTGCGGGTACTCGTCGCCAAGCCGGGACTCGACGGGCACGATCGGGGCGCCCGCATCGTCGCCCGTGCGCTGCGTGACGCGGGGATGGAGGTGATCTACTCCGGCATCCGGCAGACGCCCGAGGCGATCGCCATCGCGGCAGCGCAGGAGGATGTCGATGTCGTCGGCCTCAGCATTCTGTCCGGCGCTCACCTGACGCTGGTGCCGCGCGTGATGCAGGCGCTCCGAGAGCACGACGTCGGAGACGCGCTGGTGGTCGTTGGTGGGATCGTTCCTCCGGTGGACGTCCCGATGCTCGAGGCCGCGGGTGTCGCGCGCGTCTTCGGCCCGGGTGAGCGCCTCCAGACGATCGTCGACTTCATCCGCGAACGCGCACGCCGTGAGCGGTGATCCCGACCGGACGGGCGCCTCAAGCGGAATGCGTACGACCCATCGCGCGCTCGCCAGGACGCTGAGCACCATCGAACGCGGCGATACCGCGACGCACGGGTTACGTGGTGGCGGTTCAGACCCAGGCTCCCTCCGAGTCGGCGTCACCGGCCCGGCGGGGGTCGGCAAGAGCACGTTGATCGACGCGATGATCGCGTTCTGGCGTCGGGCGGGTAAGACCGTTGCGGTCCTGGCGATCGATCCGACGGGTCCCACAACCGGGGGCGCGCTGCTGGGCGACCGCGTGCGCATGGAGCGACACAGCGGCGACCCGGGTGTTTACATTCGGAGCATGGCCGCGCGCGGCGATCGCGGCGGCGTGGCACCCGCGGCCGCGGCCGCCGTCGGTGCGCTGGGCAGGGCGGGCTTCGCCGTTGTCATCATCGAAACGATCGGCGCGGGTCAGGATCAGATCGGTGTCGCTGCCATCGCAGACACGGTCGTGCTGGTCGAGGCGCCGCAGACTGGCGACGAGATCCAGACACTCAAGGCTGGACTCCGCGAAATGGTGGACTTCATCGTCGTCACGCGCGGCGATCTCCCCGGCGCCGAGGCCGCCTACGCGACTCTGCTGCAGATGCTCGGCGAGGAGCAGCGGCGAGGCGTCGCCGCCTTTCTGGTCAGCGGCCGAACGGGTGAGGGCGTCGCGGAACTATGCGGGGCGATCGAGTCCCAAGGCGTCACCGAGGATCGACTGGACCGGCTTGAAGCACTCGTGCGCGAGGCGATCAAAGTCGCCGCTGCAGAGCTTGCCCTTGCACAGCTCGATCAAGGCGCTATCGCTTCGTTAGTCAATGACCTGAGGAGTGGTGCCGATCTCCGCGCAATCACCAGAGATTGGATTCTGCAACGTCTACATCTGACTGGCACGCTGCCCGAGCACGGCGCGCGTTCGCCCCGTAGTGTCCCTCAGTAGCCTGCGTGCATTCACGCGATGAAGCCCAGTTTCATGGGTGATTCGCCATTCAACCGCATCTGTCTCTGCGCATCTAGGCCCTCGGACTGATCTAGCCACGCAACTCCACGCGGCTGTGGTCGCCCAGCGTGAAGCGATGCGCTTGTGGGAGTGACGGCGCAACGGCGATTTCGGCATTGCGGCCGATCAGACTCGACTCGATCCGCCCCTCGATCCCCACAATGCGACTGCCGCGCATGACGATCGAGTGCTCGATCTCCGCGTTGACGATCTGACAGTCCTCCGAAACCGAGGAGAATGGCCCGATGTAGGCATTCTCAATATGGGCGCGCTCGCCGATCGCGGCGGGACCCCGGATGACGCTGCGGATGATGCGCGCGCCTGCGCCGATCGCGACGCGGCCGGTGATCGACGAGGCGTCATCGATGTCACCCTCGATCTTCGGATCGATCAGATCGAGCAGTATCCGGTTCGCCTCAATCACATCGTCCTTCTTGCCTGTATCCAGCCACCAGCCACGATGAATGTGCGGTCGCACGTCGTGGCCATGCTGAACCAGGTACTGGATCGCGTCCGTGATCTCCAGTTCCCCCCGGAACGACGGCTTCAAAGCCTCGATCGCCGGCCACACCGTCCCATCAAAGAGATAGATTCCGACGAGGGCGAGGTTGCTAATGGACTCGCGCGGCTTCTCGACCAGGCGGACGACGCGATCGCCCTCCAGCACCGCGACACCGAAAGCGGAGGGATCCTTCACCTCGGTGAGGACGATCGAGCAGTTCATCGTCCCGTCGCGGAACTCGCGCACGAGATCGTTGACCCCGCCCTGGGTGACGTTGTCAGCGAGGCACAGGATGAACCGATCGTCGCCGAGGAACGGCCGGCTCTCCTTGACGGCGTGGGCGAGACCGCCCGGGCGCGACTGCTCCACGAACGTGAAGCGCACACCCCAGCGCGACCCGTCGCCAACCGCCTGCCGTATCTGCTCGCCGGTATCGCCGACGACGATGCCGATTTCGTCGATCCCGGCCGCCACGAGATCCTCGATGACGTAGAAGATGATCGGCTTGTTCGCCAGGGGAACGAGTTGCTTCGCCCCCGTATGCGTGATCGGGCGGAGACGGGTCCCCTTGCCGCCGCTCAGAATGAGCCCCTTCATGCCGCTGAACCAGGCAGGCGGGCCGACGGTTCGATCGTTGCGACGCCGACCAGATGCGACCCGATGCGATCGAGCAGTGCGCGCGTCCGACGCGCGTCGTCACGGCGCGTTGCACCCGGTTCGGCGACGACGAGCACGTCGTCGACCATGCCAGCGAGCACGACTGCGTCCGGAGAGCAGAGGATCGGCGCAACATCGAGGATCAACAACGCCACGCCATCAGACAGCGCGCGCAGCACGGCATCGAGTCGCTCGCGCAGAGGCAGCGCGGCGCTGGCCTGCGTCTCGGCCGACCGCCCGGCCGGAAGGAAGCTCAGGCCAGCGACCTCGAACAGTCGCACCGTGTCAGGCAGCGCCCCATTGAGGAGATCGGCGAAACCCGCCGTGTTAGCAACACCGAAGGGAACATGGAGCGCTGGTCGTCTCACGTCGGCATCGACCAGACGCACCCGATAGCCGGCGCTCGCCGCCGCCAGCGCCAAGTTTGCCGCAACACCATTCCGAGGGCAGCGCGCATCGCACGCGGTCACCAGGAGAGAGCGCGCGCGGTCGCCGGCGAGAGACGGGCTCAAGGCAGCGAAGAGAGATCGGTAGGCATCCGCGATGGGCCCGGCGGCACTCTGGCGGTCGATCAGCCCGATCGTGGGCAATTCTCTTACTCCAGCCGGGGTCCGGATCGCGCGCCAATTGGCTCGGTGGGTGTCTCCACGGTCGCTTCGGCGCGTCGCGATTCCAGAATCGCGCTTCGACGCGCCGAAGCGACCGTGGGGTCGACGTACTCGAGCGCCAGGACGAGTAACACACCGGCCAGCAGGCCGAGAACCCCCGCCGCGATCATGATTTGCGTCCGCTTCGGCCAGTTCAGTTCCGCGGGTGGCGGTCGATCGAGCAGATTGACCTCGATGCGATCGCGTGGATCGACCGACGCCATCCGGTTCTGGTGGAACTTCACGAATTCCCGGCTCCACTCGAAGACGATATCGCGCGCCCGGTTCGGGTCGGTGTCGTCCACCTGGAGCTGGAGCGTCAGGTCATCCATCACCGGGCTTGCCTTCATCTTCTCGCGCAACCGCGGGATCGGCAGATCCAGCTTCAGGATGTGGTTGACCTGCTCGGCGAGGCGCTCTGTCTGAAGTTCGCGCGCGTACTGGCGAATCAGGTTCTCGATAACGAGGGTCTGCCCGTAGTCCATCCGTGAGGGCGAAACGGTCAGACTGGCCGAGGCTCGGTACACCGGGGTCTGGACCCGCGAGAAGACGAAGCTCGCCACGACCGCGGTTACAGCCACCGCGAGAACGACCCACCAGCGACGGCGAACGATCAGCAGGTAGTCTCCGAGGAGCACGACCGGTTGCTTCGCCCCCTTACTCGGCGTGACGCTCGGGCCCGGCAACAGGGCTCTCCGCACGTTCGCGCGCGCGGACGCGAGATCGCAGTATACCACCGATCCCTCGCGCGACCGTTTTCAGCAGGCCCAGGAGCAGGAGAAGACCAAGCGCAAGGCCCAGGATGGAGATAGCGATCTCCCGGATCCTCTGCCCTTGGGCCAGGCCCGGTGGCGTGAAGCGCAGTTCCACGCGCCTATCTCCCGCCGGCACGTAGACGCCGCGAAGCAGTCCGTTCACACGATGGATCGGCACGGAAATCTCATCGAGCGTCGCGGACCAGCCCGGATACTCCCGCTCCGCGAGAACCAGCAGCGCGTCTCTCGGCGAGTATGTGTCGATCACCATCCGTTCGTCGTGGCGGAGGACTACGTCCAACCGCGTCTCCCCGCTTGGTGCGCCACCATCGAGAGGCGGCAGGGAATCGGTAACCGCGACCTCATTCCGCAGGTCGAGCGTCGGGACGACCGCGATCGCGGCGTCAGCAGCGCCCACGGTCACGACGCGATGGACCAGGCGTGGCGTCGGAAGCCGAAACTCCGCATTGGTCTCGTAGACGATCACCTCGCCTTCCTGGAGCACTCTGCGCAGCGCAGGGTGGTCGAGCGCGCGACGCGTGAGCACGAAGCGCACATTGAGAAGTCGCCAACGATCGACCTCTGGAACGATCTGATCGAAGAGTCGGTACCGCCCCAGTTCGAGCGGCGTATTCCCCACTACGTCGGGCAATCGGAAGAGGGCACCGGCATTGCCGTTGCCGGGCAGCAGTCCCTCGCTGGCGATCCTCTCGCCAGGCTGAAGCTGCTCGCGAAGCATTCGCACGGTAACGGTCGGGGCTAGCCCGTCGCCGGGAGCGCCCTGCCGTAGATTGATCGAGCCGGGCGTCGTGAATAGGTCCAACGCCACCACCGCGAGCAGGCCGACCGCGATCAGGCGTGCGGAAGAGTCAGCCCTCCGCACAGCGCCGAGTAGCGCCACCGTGAGCCCCCCGAAGATCGCGACCAGCCCGAATCGGTCGGAGAGCCATGTGAAATGGGACCGCGCCACGCCCTCGCTCATCGCAATGCCGAAGTCGATGCCAAGCGTCGCCACGGCGAACAGCGCGGCGATCGCCGCGCCGGAAGTGACGATCCTCCGATCAACCGCCACGCTCGCGTGCGTGCGTCGGGCAATGCGATCGATTCCCGCCGAGGCGAGAACGGCGACGGCGAGGACCACCAGAATGGACACCCGCTCGTGATTGCGGAAGTACTGCAGCCCAGGAACAAGGACATAGAGGGCGGAGTAGAGGAACGTATTGCCTCCCATCGAGAGGACCAGGCCAAATCCGGCGGTCCCAACCCAGAACGCGCCGCCTGACGGACGGAGGGAGAATCCGATCGCGGCGAGCAGCAGCGCCGATAGCCCCACGTACAGGGGATAGCCGACACGATCGGTCCAGACGATCAGACCGAGTAGTTCGTGAGGTTCGTGGCCCGCGGTAGTGAACGCGTACGCGACGTCCGTACGTGACGTCTCCGCGAGATGGCTCAGAGCGGGCAGCAGCGCTGGCGCGGCCAGTCCAAGGCCGAGTGCCGTCCCCGCCAGCGTGAGCGCCGCACCGAGCAGCGCGCGCAGAGCGAGCGCCCGATGCAGGCCGAACGCGCCCGCGAACAGGAGCGTCGTGGCCAGGGTCTGTGGGTGGCCGACAAGAGCGGCAAGAGCGACCGACCCCGCGCACAGAGTTGCGGCCAGCAGACTGCGTCGCCGTACGGTGAGCTCGACCGAGAGCAGTATCCAGGGGAGCCAGGCGAGCGTCTCGAGGATGATGATCTGCTGAATCGGAAACGTCACAAGGTAACCGGCGTAGGTGAAGATCAACGCGCCGAGGAGCGCGCCGGTATGTCGGCGTCCCAGTGCCCGAAGGAACAGGTAGAGACCGGCGGACGCGATCGACAGATGGGCCACGACGTGGGCCTGCAAGTGAAGGACCGAAAGATCTCCGCGGGCGAGCACTGCGGTCAGCCAGGTGGGCGGATACTGAAGCCCGAACTGGATGTCGCCCAGAGCGGGATGTCCCGCGGAGACGAAGGGATTCCAAGTCGGAATGATGCCCTGCCCCAGCCATTCGACCGCCCAGGATCGATAGGGGAAATGCAGGTCGGTGAAGTCCCCGGCGACGATCGTCATCGCGTCGGCGCGGCTGGCGATGAAGAGACGCCAGTAGCGCAGGAATGGCAAGCATCCTAGCAGCGCAATGAGAAGGAGATCGAGAGACAGAGATCGCGCGCGTGTGGCGAGTCCTCCGGACTCGCTCCCTGACATCACTGCGACCGATTCTACCGGGCCGCTCCGCGCCTCACGCGGCGCGCTCCACGATCGCCGAGGGATTCGAGGGACGCGTCTGTGGCGAGTAGACTCACGCCGATGGCCTCATTCGCCACCGACTCGGTCGCCTCCGTGCCCGGGGGGAGGATCGGCGAGGTGATCGCGACAACGACCGAGGCGTTCTCCGCACAGTGCCACGCACTCGACGAGGCGCCCCCGTTCGCGTCGTTCGTACGCACCGATGTCGATGGAGTGATCGTGCTGGCGGTCGTGGCTCGGGTGACCACCGGACCGATCGATGGCTCCCGGCGGGTGATCGCGCGGGGCGCGGAGCACACCGACGCGAGCGAGGTCTGGACCAGCAATCCGGAACTCGAGTTGCTCCTACGGACGGAGTTCGAGGCGCGCATCCTCGGGTACCTGGAGAACGATCGCGCCTGGCTCCAATACCCGCCGCGGCCGCCGCGTCTGCACAGCTTTGTGTACACCGCCTCTTCGGCGCAGATCGCCGCGCTCGGCGAGGACCCGAGTTTCGTTCGACCGCTCGCCGACGCGACCGCACGCTCCGACCAATTGATCGGCGCAGCGATTCGCCGTGTCGCTGACGCCTCGGGCGATCAGCGGACCTACCTTCTCCGGGCCGGAAGAATGCTCGCGCCGCTCATCGAGCACGACATCAGCCGCCTGCGGGCGATCCTGGGCTACGCCACCCAGTGATCCATCACATATCCGGCCGGCGGATCGGCCGCGTCAACGGGGGATCGCTGACCCGCGGCCTGGAGGTGCGCCTGCACCCCGACATCTCGGTCGAGGATATGGCGGTGGGGCGCTACGTCGTCGTCGAGGGAGAGGTGCAGAGGTACCTCGGAATGGTGACCGACGTAAGGCTCGAGGCGGCCCATCCGCGTGTGCTGGCGGACCTCGGTGACGAACAGAATGCGCTGCTCGACGAGATCCTCGCCGGTGGAAGCACCTTTTGCATCCTGGAGGTCCGCCTGATGCTGGCACTGCCGCGGTCCGCGACAAGCGGCGAACTGGCCGGGCCGCGACCGATCAAAACGATCCCCTCCCACTTCGCGGGAGTTCGAGATGCGACAGACCAGGACGTCCAGGAGGTGTTCGGGCGGGAGGATGAGACGCATTTCCATATCGGCGAACCGCTCGATATGGCCACGCCGATCTGCATCGATCTCGGCCGCTTCGTGGCACGGTCGAGCGGCATCTTCGGCAAGTCCGGGACGGGCAAGACCTTCCTGACGCGCCTTCTGCTGGCGGGAATGATCCATAAGAGCGTCGCCGTCAATCTGGTGTTCGATATGCACTCGGAGTACGGATGGTCCGGCGTCTCCGAGGGCACCCAGCAGTCGGTGAAAGGGCTGAAGCAGCTTTTCGGCTCGCGGGTGAGCGTCTTCAGCCTCGACGCCGAGCATTCTCGACAGCGGGGCATCGCTCCGGACCATCTGGTGGAGATCGGCATGAATGAGGTCGAGCCGGACGACTTCGAGCTATTGCGCGACGCGCTCGACATGACGACCGCGCAGATCGAATCGATCCATCGCCTGTTCAATCGCCTGGGATCGCAGTGGTTGACGACGTTTCGGAACTCCGAGGCAGCCGAGCGGGAGCAACTCGCCGCCGAGTTCGGCCTGAACGCGGGCACGCTCAACGTGTTGCATCGAAAGATCGAACGCCTGGGCCGCCTGCCGTTCATGAAGAGCAGTTCGAGCGCCGACTCGGTGCGCCAGATCCTCCAGACTCTGAAGCGCGGCCGGAACGTGGTCCTCGAGTTCGGTCGGCACAGTTCACTTGATGCGTACATCCTCGTCGCGAACATCCTCACACGGAAGATCCACGAGAGTTATGTCGAGGAAACCAATCTCGCCCTCGCGGAGGGTACACCTCGACCGCGACCACTGGTGATCACGATCGAGGAGGCGCACAAGTTCCTGGCGCCGGAGATCGCGAGCAAGACGATCTTTGGCACCATCGCCCGCGAACTCCGGAAATATTCGGTCACCCTGCTCGTCGTCGACCAGCGCCCCAGCGAGATCGAGCCCGAGGTGATGTCCCAGATCGGTACTCGGGTCACTTGCCTCCTCGACGATGATGCCGATGTCGGCGCGGTCCTCGGCGGCATTTCCGGTGCGAGCGCGTTGCGCTCGGTGCTCTCGCGCCTCGAGACCCAGCAGCAAGCGATGATCCTAGGGCACGCCGTGCCGATGCCCGTCGTTATCCGGACGCGTGACTATGGCGAGGCGCTGTACGCAGCGCTCCACGCCCCCAGCGCCGGTACCCCCGAGGGGGACGGCGCGGCGCGGATCAGGAGTCTGTTCGGGTAGCCAGTTGCAACTTCTCGCGCGCCTGCAGGAACCCCGCGAAGGTCTGGACGACGGCTCCGGCGGCGAGGAGCAACTCGGCCGTATCGGTCGCGATCGCTGCCGCGGTCACGGGCTTCTCCGTAAGGTGGTCGCCCCGGACCGCGTCAACCGCGCCCGCGACGCTCGCCACTCCCGGACCAACGTACCGCCCCACGAGTTCCGCCCCGCGCGCGGTCGCGAGATCGCCCTGCCCAACCGCAGACAGTGTCTTCCGGCCGGCGCGGCTGGTGAGAAAGACCGTCAGGATGCGAGCGATCACGATTGGCACCACGATCATTACCAGCGCACGACCCGGACTTTTCACACCCACTGACCTCCGCTCAGGTCCCAATTCTGTCATAGACAATTCCTGTCCATGCATATCGTCCACTTCGCGGACGCGCACATCGGCACCGAACTGCACGGGCGCCTCGATCCCGAGACGCTGCTCAATACCCGGTTGCTCGACTTCACGCGGAGGCTGGATGAGATCGTCGACTTCGCGATCGGGAACGAGGTCGATCTCGTGCTCTTCGCCGGGGATGCGTTCAAGAGTCGCGATCCCTCGCCGACGCACCAGCGGGAGTTCGCACGCCGTATCCGACGCCTCTCGGAGGCAGGGATCCCGCTGTTCCTGCTCGTCGGCAACCACGATGTGGCCGCGGCCTCGGGGCGCGCAACCTCGGTCGATATCTACGCGACCCTCGGGGTCGAGGGTGTCACAGTCGGCGATGTCCCGAAGACCTACATCGTGAGCACGCGTGCGGCGGGCCCGCTCCAGATCGTCGCACTGCCCTGGCTTCGACCGTCGGCCATTCAGGCTTGGCCTGCTTATCGCGATCGTTCGATTCAAGACATCCGCGAGGGGCTCGAACAGATTGCTTCCAATTACATTGATGAGGCGTGCAAGCGGCTCGATCCCGCGATGCCGGCGATCTTCTGCGGACATCTGACGGTCGATGGAGCCGTGCTCGGTAACGAGCGGAGCGCTATTCTGGGCGACGATGTGTCGTTGACTCGATCGACCATCGCCCGTCCTCAATTCGCCTACGTCGCGCTCGGGCACATCCACAAGCACCAGGTACTTCAGTCGGATCCACCGGTGGTGTACGCCGGATCGATCGATCGGGTCGACTTCGGAGAGGAGGATGACGCGAAGGGGTTCGTCGATCTTCGTCTCGAGGGTGGTCGGGCCAGCTGGCAGTTTCACGCGATGCCGGTACGCCAGTTCGTGACGATCCGCGCCGCACCGAGCCCGTTGGACGCGACAGGCTCGATCCTCGAGGAGATTCGCAGGCATCCGATCGACGGGGCGATCGTGCGCCTGTACTACGACACGGACCCCGACCTCGATCCGCAGATCGATCGCGCCGCGATTCGGGCGGCGTTGATCCCGGCGTTCTCCATCGCCGGGATCATCCCTCAGGTCCGACGATCCGACCGGCGCGCCGGGGGCGCACAGTTCGAGCGGCTGACACCAATCGACGCGCTGGACCACTATCTAGCGCAACGCGACCTGGCAGCGGACCGCCGGGTCAGACTGCGGGCTCTGGCAACCGAACTGGACGCGGAGATCGACCGCGCGTGATTCCGCTGCGCCTGCGCCTGCGGAACTTCATGAGCTACGGCGAGGAAGGGGCGACGCTCGATTTCAGCGCGTTCCGCATCGCCTGCCTCTGCGGCGACAACGGGCACGGCAAGAGCACCTTCCTGGACGCGATGACATGGGCGATCTGGGGCCGCAGCCGAGCCAGGACCGAGAACGAACTGGTCCACGCCGGAAGTCAGGACATGCAGGTCGATCTCGCCTTCTGCGTCGCGGGCGAGGAGTACCTCCTCATCCGCAAACGGTCACTGCGCAACCGTGGGGGCACGGGGGCACTGGTGCTTCAGCAGGTGGTCGGAGACGGTACGGTCCCGATCACCGCGGACTCCATGAACGCGACACAGGACCTCGTTCGGCGGCTGATCCGCATGGACTACGAGACGTTCATCAATTCGGTCTTCGTGCGGCAGGGCCATGCCGACGAGTTCACGATCAAGACGCCGACCGAGCGCAAACGCATCCTCGGCACGCTGCTCGGCCTCGACCGATACGATGCGCTGCAGCAGCGCGCCAGAGAGCGGGCGCGCGAACTTGCCGGCAAGCGCGCCACGGTTGATCGCCTCATCGCCGACGCCGATCGCACGCTGAGCGAACGGCCGGCACACGAAGCGAACCACGCTCGCGCGAGTGCAATCCGCGCCGAGACGGAACAGGTGCGAGACACGCTCGACGAGCAGTTGAAGGTCCTGCACGTCGAATTCACCAGGTTCGAGGGTATCCGCGCCAAACACGTGGAGGCCGTGCGCGCGCGGCGACAGATGGAAGGAGACGGCGAGCGACTGAGGCAGGAGCGCGCCAGGCTCGATGCGACGATCGCCGAGGTCGAAACGCTCCTCGCCCGCTCTGAGGCGATTCACGCGAGCGTGGCGCATCTCCAGAAACTTCGGGAGCAGAACGCCGCGTTCGACACTACGGCCGCGGAGGAGCGGCAACTTCGCGAGCAGCGCGAGCGCGCGCGCGAAGGCGTGCAGGTCGAGCGCGGGAAGATCGAGGCCCAGATCGCCTCGCGGGCTACGGAGATCGAAGGTGTCCGCGCGGCCGCCGCGCTCCTGCCCGACCTGGAGCGCGCCCGAGCACAGCACTCCGAGCGAGCCACCGCTCTATCCGGGCTCAGAGAGCGCCGCGACGCCCTTCTGGGGGAGCGGTACGCGCTGGAGGTGGAGCGGACCAGCCTGGTCCGAGAGCGGGACGACCTGAAGACGACGATGGAGGGCCAGCGGAACAAGGTGCGCCTGATCTCTCAGGAGGGCGCACTCTGCCCGATCTGCGGTGGAGCGCTCACCGGTGGGTTGCGCGCGCACGTCCGCCAGCAACTGATCGAGGAAGGACTTGAGATGCGCGGACGCAGCGACGCGGCGGAAGCGCGGGTCAAGGCGATCGGCGGCGACATGCCTCGCCTGACCGAGGAGATCGGGGCCGTGGATCGCGCGATCGCGGTCGCCGTGGAGGCCTCGGACCAAGTGAATCGCCTCGATGCGCAGATCGACTCAGCGCGCGCCGCGCGCGAGTGCCTGCCCACCCTGGAGTCGACGATCGAGGCGAATCGCGGGAGCCTGACGCGAGAGGAGTACGCGCCGGAGGCTCTGGCCGATCTCCGCGGCGCCGAGAGCGCCCTCGCCGCTCTCGCCTATGACCCCCACCGACACCAGCAGATACGGGCGGAGATCGAGTCGCTGGTCGAGGTCGAGCGAGAATTCGGACGCCTTCAGACAGCCGCCGAGGCTCTTGAACGCGATCGGCGCGCGCGGGACGCCGTCGACGCATCCATCGCCGAACGTGCGGCCACGCTGGCGGAACACATCGCGCGTATGGATGGGTTCGCACGCGAACTGCAGGCGGTTCCCGTCGTGGAGGAGCAGATCGCCGACCTCACGGCGCGGCGCGGCCAGGCGCAGAGTGCGATCGATACGGCGAACGTGGCTCTCGGCGCGCTGACCCAGAAACTCGCGCAGTGCGGCGAAGCGGCGACACAGCGCACCGAACTCCTCGCGGAGTCTGCGGCCATCGGAGAGGATGCCGCACTCTACGGGATCCTCGAGGAAGCGTTCGGGCGCAACGGCATTCAGGCCGCGATCATCGATGCCGCCCGCCCTGAGATAGAAGATGAGGCGAACCGTCTCCTGCATCGCCTCACCAACGGTCAACTGACGCTGACGATCGAACTCCAGCGCCCGGTTCTGAGCGGCCGGGCAACCCAGGACACCCTGGAGATTCGGGTCAGCGACGGCGCAAGCACTCGCTCCTACGAGATGTTTAGCGGCGGCGAGGCGTTTCGGATCGATCTCTCCCTCCGCATCGCGTTGAGTCGGGTGCTCGCGCAGCGCGCGGGCGCCGACCTTCGGATGCTCATCGTCGACGAGGGGTTCGGCACCCAGGATGCGACCGGCCGGGACCGCATCGTCGAGGCCTTCAGTGTGATTGCCGAGGAGTTCGACAAAGTGCTGGTGATCACACACGTGGATGAACTCAAGGATGCGTTTCCGGTGCGCATCGACGTCTGCAAGGCGGGCGGAGTGTCGCGGATCGTGAACGTCTCCGGCGCTTAACCGCCGGAGATCGCCCCAACGACCATGACGCGGTCGGTCGGTCGGATGGTGACGTCGAGCGGACGCGCCTTCACGTCGTTGACGAAGATGGCGACATGCTCACGAATGCGCTCCTGCTCGTCGACGATGCGAAAGGCGATGCCCGGAAATCGCTCGTCCAACGCGCGGACCAGCGCGGCCAGCGTCGCGGCCTCGGCCTAAGCGGTCGGCCCACCGGTGTAGTGACGGAGGTGGGTGGAGAACCACACCTCCGTCACGGGGAGACTCCCGCCTCCACCGAGTAGATCTCCGGAAGGGGGGAGACGACGCATGTCCAGTCGTCGCCCTCATTCGCGCTCGCCCAGAGATCGCCCGAGCCCGTTCCGAAGTAGACCCCAACGGGCTCGGCAGCGTCGGTCGTCATCGCCTGGCGCTTCACAGTGAACCACGCCCGACGCGGCAGGCCGCGATCCTGTCGACTCCACGACCCGCCCGCATCGCGCGTGACGTACACGGCGGGGCGCCCATCGGGATTGGTGCGCGGCCAGACGCTCGTACCGTCCATGGGATACCCCCAAACGACGTCCGGGTTCCGAGCGTGAATCTCCAGAGAAAAACCGATGTCGCCAACCGCCGGATTCATCGTCTCGCCGATGCGCACCCACCGGCGGTCCGGTCGATCCAGACGATAGATGCCGCAGTGATTCTGCTGATAGAGCCAGTCGGGTCGAAGCGGATGCAGGCGGACGCAATGCGGATCCTGGCCGTATTCCGGGTACTTCTCTGGGAGGAAGTCGGCGAGCAGTCCCTGGTTGAGGGGCGACCAGGACCCACCGCGGTCGAGGCTCTCGAACACCCCCCACCGGAAAGGCCAAGATAGAGATGGTGCCGATCGCGCGGATCGACGATGATCGAATAAGTCATCTTCCCGCCGGGTGGCGCCGCCTGCTCGTCGCCGGACCAGTCCCAGTAGTTGGGATGCTCGTTGAACCCCGTGACGCTGTCCCAGGTCGCGCCCCCATCCTCGATGCGGAAGAGCCCGTGGGGAGATGCCCCGGCGTAGCACACCCCGGGTTCCGATGTGTGGCCGGGCGTCAGCCAGAAGACGTGGGCGACGCTCAGAGCCGGCTTGCCCTTGGCCGCTCGCGGAAAGGCCGGCGGTCTTGCGGCCTCCTGCCAGGTGACGGCCCCGTCGGCCGAGCGGTAAACGGTGGGGCCGAGGTGTCCGGTACGGGTGACGACCAGGACGTTCCGCGGATCGCGTGGATCCTGCACTGCGTGGCAGATCGTCTGCCCGAAGAAAGCGGGCTCATCCAGTGCCTACGCCCGACGATCGGTCGAGCGAGCGATGCGCAGTCCCTTACGCGTACCGAGAAGGATCGCCTGCGTCATGGATCGCCTCCTCCCGCTAGGTTCCTGAAAGTCGGCACGTCAACCAACCCGCGTGATGGCCGCTTGCTCGGGCAGGGTTACCTCGACGGTCCCCTCGCCGACGACGAGATTGATCTCGGACCGCACGCCAAACTCGGGCAGGTAGATCCCCGGTTCGATCGTGACCGCCACCCCGGGCGTGAGAATACGGACATCGCGCGTCTCGAAATCATCGAGATTCACGCCTGGCCCGTGGACCTGCTGGCCGATGGAGTGGCCGGTGCGATGCGTATAGGCAGCACCGTAGCCAGCATTCTCAATCACCGCGCGCGCGGCACGATCGACCTCCCATCCTGCGATCGGCCGGGCGAAACCAACGGCCGCGCGCACGGCATCGACCGCTGCGTCGCGGGCCCGCCGTACCACATCGAAAACCTGCCCCTCCACGGGACGCGGCTCACGCCCGACAGTCGCCACCCATGTCGAGTCGGCATAGACCGTTCCTGGTCGATCGACCCGCGCCCACAGATCGATGAGAAGCCAGTCGCCGGGGCGGATCGGCGTAGGGCGCGCGGCGCCAGGTTCATAGTGCGGGTCGCCAGCGTGCGCATTCACCGCCACGATTGGCGCGTCATCGGTCACAAGGCCTCGGCGTCCAAACTCCGCCCGTAGGAAAGCCGCGACCTGGTCCTCGGTGAGTCCGCGGCCCATATGTGCCGCGACGTGTGCGAGCGCCGCGTCGAGCGAGGCCATCAGTTCCCGCGCGGCCTGGCGATGGTCGGCCAGATCCGCCGTGGACCAGCGCGCCACCGCCGCCTGCACGAGATCGGCCGAGGAGACGACCTCGATGCCCACAGAACGAACCCACTCGACGGTCCCTGCATCTGCCCGCGAGACCACGGGGAGGACACACCCTGGCGAGTAGTCCATCGCCACACGCCGACACGATGAGAGCAGCGCCGGGAGCGCATCGCTGAGTTCGCGCCAGGTGGTATAGATGCGGAGAGGCAAACCGAACGGCGCCAGGGCCGTGACGTCGATTCGGTGGCAGAGGATGGTCGCCTCGCCGTTGGCCGCGACCAGTACGTACGCCCGCCGGGTGGCATGCCGTGTGATCCCGAGGAGCTGCCAGAAGATGGGGTTCTTGCCCTGGAAATCGTAGAGTAGCCAGCCGTCGACACCGGCGGACCGCATAGCTGTCCGCGCGCGGGCGAGCCTATCCGCCAGACCATCAATCGCCACGGGACCCTCCTGAAGAAGACAACCGATCCGCGCAGATGTCGTTGAGCGCGCACGCTTCGCAGCGCGGGCGCCGCGCCACGCAGGTCGCTCGACCGTGCCGCACCAGGCCCACGTGAAGAACGTATGCATCGGTCGGCGCACAGAGGTCGGCCAGAAGGGCGTGGGCGCGGGCGAACGTTGCCCCCTTCGGCAGAATGCCGAGGCGGATACCGACTCGCCGAACGTGCGTGTCCACCGGGACAGCCGGCATTCCGAGCGAGAACAGCAGGACGCATGCGGCGGTCTTGGGACCCACACCAGGCAGGGCGGTGAGGAGGGTGTTGATCTGGTCACCGGTCATCCCGTCGAAACCTCCGCCGTCGCGTCCCACGGTGCTCTGCGCCGCGAAGAGGGCGCTCAGTGCCTCCTGGATGCGCCGTGCTTTGACATTCGCGAGTCCTCCGTGACAGATCGTGCGTGCAAGTTCGTCGCGCGGTGCGTGTACCACGGCATTCCAGTCTCGATAGCGCTCACGGAGGCTCCGCATCGCCCGACCGGAGTTCACGTCGCTGGTGCTCTGCGCCAGGATTGTCGCTACGAGGGCATCGACAGGGTCGCGCGTGGGGATCTCTGGAGCATCGATTCCGTACAGAACCCTTAGACGCCGCACGATCTCGTCGATCAGCGTCCGGAGACCCTGCCCTTACCGCGGCACTTTGGACACTTGCCCTCGAGACGGTGCCATCCACCCTCTTTTTTGGGATCGGGCCATTTCTCGTCCACGAGCCCGGTGCCCTCGCAGCGCGTGCACAAGAGTCTCGGCTGGTTAAGGAATCGCGTGACAGCGTAGGCGCCCGCGATAAATACCAAGAGCAGCAGCCCGCTGCTCGCCAGCTCCACTAGAGCACCTCGAGACCAAAAGTATAGTTCGCGAATGACGACCTCGACGCTGGCTGTCGATCTGAACGCCATGCAGCGGCGGGCGGTCGAGTGGGTGGACGGTCCCCTTCTCATCGTCGCCGGACCTGGTTCGGGCAAGACCCGCGTCATCACCCATCGGATCGCCCATCTCATCCGGCGCGCCCGCGTCTCTCCGTTTCAGATCGCCGCCGTCACATTCACGAACAAGGCGGCCCGCGAGATGGTCGAGCGCACCAGCGCGCTGCTCGATGGCGAGATTCGCGGACTCACCGTGGGAACCTTCCATGCTGTCTGTGCGCGCGTTCTCCGGCGCGACGGCGAACCGATCGGTGTCAACCCCAACTTCACAATCTACGACGACACCGATCAGATGGCGATCGTCCGTGAGGAGCTTAAGAACCTCAATCTGGACGACCGCCGATTTCCGCCGCGCGGCATCCTGGGCAGCATCTCCCGCCTGAAGACCGAGCTCAAGAGCCCTGAGCAGGCGGCGCGTGCGGTCGGATCGTACTGGGACGAGATCGTCGTGCGCGTGTATCGAGGCTACCAGGATGCGCTGCGGCGGAGAAATGCCCTGGACTTCGACGATATCCTGATCGAAACGGTTCGCCTGTTTCACGATCAGGTGCCCACGCTGGAGCACTACCAGGAGCGCTACCACCACGTCATGGTCGACGAGTTCCAGGACACGAATGCCGCACAGTACGACATCGTAAGGCTCCTCTCGGGGAAACATCGCAACCTCTGCGTCGTCGGCGATGAGGACCAGAGCGTGTATTCGTGGCGCGGCGCCAATTACCGCAACCTTCTGGATTTCGAGCGGGACTTCCCCGACGCCGGGGTCGTCATGCTCGAGCAGAACTACCGCTCGACCCGCAACATCATCGACGCGGCACAGGCAATCATCGCACCGAACACACAGCGCAAGGCCAAGCGGCTCTGGACGGACAACGGACCAGGAGAGCCGCTGCGGATCTTCGAAGCGTACGACGAGGATCAGGAAGCCGCGTTCCTCGTCAACGACATCCAGCGCCAGGTGACGCAAGGCCGTACCTATCGCGACTTCGCCGTGCTCTACCGCACCAACGCGCAGTCCCGGGCGGTCGAGAAGGCGCTGGTTCGATATCGGATTCCGCACACCGTCGTCGGCGTGCGCTTCTTCGAACGCAAGGAGATCAAGGATGTTCTCTGTTACCTCCGCCTGGTGCACAATCCGGCCGACGACGCGGCGCTCGAACGGGTCCTGAACGTTCCCCCGCGCGGGATCGGCGACAAGTCGGTGACCGAGATCGGGCGCGCTGCGGCCGAGCGGGGCATCGGCCGCTATGCACTGCTCCAGAATCTCACAACCCTCGATTCGTCGCGCGCCATCTTGACGCCGCGTGCCCAGAGGTCGCTCGTCGAGTTCGCCGGCATCGTCGACCGCGTGCGCGCCGCCCGATCGGAACTCGATGTCGCGCGCCTGCTCGACCTGCTGCTTAAGGAATCTGGCTACGAAAAACACCTCCGCGACGGAACGCCCGAGGGAGAGGAACGCTGGCTGAACGTGCAGGAACTCGGCACGGTCGCGAACCAGTACGCCGGACTGGACGGCGAGGCCGGCCTGGCGGCCTTCCTGGAGGAGACTGCGCTCGTCAGCGACACCGACGGAGTGGACGAGACCAATGACGCCGTCTCGCTCATCACCTTTCACGCCGCGAAGGGGCTCGAGTTTCCTGTCGTTTACATGATCGGAATGGAGGAGGGCATCTCCCCGCACAGCCGATCGTTCGAAAACGAGGAACAAATGGAGGAGGAGCGGCGCCTCGCCTACGTCGCCGTCACGCGGGCAAGGGAGCGGCTGAGCCTGGTGTATGCGGCGCGGCGGGCCCTGTTCGGCAGCGCCATGCGCAATGCACCCTCCCGCTTCCTGCTCGATATTCCACGCCAGGTGGCCCGCGGACCGGGACTGGGCGAGGTCGCGGTCAGCCGACGTGCACCGGCGATCGACGTCCGCGAATCAGACGGTACCGCGAATGTCGTCGCGCTTCAGGAGCCGTCTTTCGGCCCGGGAGATCGCGTCCACCACGCGAAGTTCGGCGAGGGTATCGTTGTCTCTGCCGTGCTGGCGAAGGGCGACGAGGAGATCACGGTCGCGTTTCCCGGGATCGGCGTGAAGAAACTGTTGCAGAGTTACGCCGGCTTGGTGAAGCGGTAGTCGCGGCTGACCTGAGCCCGGTGGAGCGCAGGAGAAGTGTGACCTCCGC
>Ga0194131_10003045_pt1 | contig 26833 bp, 21 predicted proteins | sample TA2KigO120mmetaG_FD_148631 | JGI IMG/M metagenome (GOLD analysis project Ga0194131, IMG submission 148631) | Freshwater microbial communities from Lake Tanganyika, Tanzania - TA2015053 Kigoma Offshore 120m | ecosystem: Environmental > Aquatic > Freshwater > Lake | place: Tanzania: Lake... | reverse complement strand
TCAAAGCAAGGACTTCAGGCGGCAGCGATGCCAACACTTCTGCCGATACTGTCGGTGGAGCATCCATGCCAACCGCAACAGTACCCGAAACCACGATTCCGAGCTATATCGACCCGTGACCGGTTACCCACGAAGGACACAAAGAACACGAAGAAGAGGAACTCGAGCCGGCTCACAGATCGCTTTTTTGTGCTCTTGGTGGTTGGTTTCTGATGTCTTTGTCACCGTACAACGCGTTTGAGGCCGTCCTTTAGGACGGGACGTGGAAGTTGATGAGCAAGCCAAGGCGGAGATCGGTCGCCTCAGATAGGAAAGCAACTGCGCGTGGTGCAACGGATGCAACTCCGTTACCGCCTTGAGTTCCACGATCACGCGCGATCCCACCAACAAATCGAGCTGTTGGCCGAGAATCCGGATGTCCTTGTAGGGAACAAGAATCTCTTGCTGCGGTTGGCACTCGATGCCATGAAGCATGAGTTCATGGCACAAGGCCCGCTCGTAGATCTTCTCCAGGAATCCGGGTCCCAGCACACGATGCACCTCGATTGCGGCCCCGATGATTCTGTGAGCCAGGTCTTCATCCTCCGGCGGGATCGGTGCATGGTTCATGCGTTGTTTGCCTTCGTGGTCTTTGTGTCCTTTGTGGTTGATTCGAGGCGCAAATCAGCTCACATTCACCGCTGCTCCGCTGGCGTTCGACTTGCGGCAGGCGTCGATGAGCGCCACGGCGGCGCGGCCGTCTTCGCCGCTGACGGCCGGCGGGCGCTTCAACCGTACGCTGTCGATGAAGTCCTGCACCTGCGTGTAGAACGCCTCCAGCCGTTCGGGGGCCAGCGGCTTGTTGATGTAGTCGATGGTCGGCTGTTGCCAGATGAGTTGCCAGGCGTTGCCGTCTAGGGCAGCGCTCAGCTTGCCGAAGCCGTCGATGTCGAGCATCCCCGTCTCGCCGACGACCAAGGCGCGGAAAGCGGAGTCGGCGAGCCCCGGCTTGGGCAGTTCGAACGACATCCAGGTGTGGGCCAGCACGCCGTTCTGAAACTCGACGTCGGCCATCGCCGTGGGAAACGGATAGGCGCAGTCGCCGTAGGTCTTGACCCGACCAAAGACCGTCCTGGCTTCGCTGCCGGCGTACCAGCGCATGAAATCGAAGTTATGCGCGCCCTGATCGAGAATCAGGCCCCCCTCGCCCGGGTCCTGCGTCCAGTGCTTGCTGGTGGTCGGAACCCACTCGAAGAGGGTGCGCAGGTCGATCATGCGGACCTTGCCGATCTTGCCCTCCTGGATCATGCGCCAGCCGCGAGCGACGGTGCCGCGAAAGCGGACCGTCTGGATGACCGATAGCGTGACGCCGGCCTTGCGGCAGGCGGCGATCATGGCGTCGCATTCGGCGGCGTCCAGCGCCATCGGCTTCTCGACGAGCACATGCTTGCCGGCCCCGGCGGCGCGCGTCACCTGGTCGAGATGCACCTTATGCGGCGTGGCGATCAGCACAGCATCGACATTCGCACGCGCCAGCAGGTCGCCATAATCGGCGACGAATGCCGCCTGGTAGTCGGCGGCAAGCTGCTCCGCGCGACTGCCGCCGGTGACGGCCGTCATCTGCCCGTGCTTGGTGTAGCTCTTCAGGCACTCGGCGTAGCTTCGCCCCATGTACCCGGAACCAACCATGCCGATGCGAACGGTTTGCATGAGATTCTCGACGGTAACGATTGATGCGTGACGGCGAAAGGGAATATCCTATCGGGTCGTGGGCGACGCTGCCAGCGTCGCGGCGACCCTGGCAGCGTCGTCTACGAACTCAGGAACCCGTCAAGCAACCGGTTGAATCCGCGTGGATCTTCGATCGGCGGCGCGTGGCCGACATCTGGCATGATCTCGAGGCGCGCGTGCGGCAGTCGCTCGGCGAGTTGCCGCGAATAGCGTGGCGGGGCGATCGAGTCATCCGCGCCGGCGGCGAGTAACACCGGGCAGGTGATCGACGCGAGCCGATCGAGCGTGTCATGGCCGCGGATCGCCTCGAACTGGCGGAAGAAGCCTTCGATCTTCTGCGGATGCGGGTTCTGCGCCAGCAACGCCTTGAGCCATTCCACACGCTCGGGTTGCTCGAAGTAGCGATGGCTGACCAGCCAGGGCAGCAGCACCTGGAAGAACTCGGACGTGTCGCGGACCTGGCGGCGGATGCAGCCATAGGCGTCGAGCGTGGCGCAGAACCAGTCATCGGCCTTGGCCACCGTGCCCACGAGAAACAGGCTGCGCACGCGCGCCGGATGCCGCAGCGCCATCTCCTGGGCGATCATGCCGCCCAGCGACAGCCCGACGATGTGCGCCGCCGGCAACGACAGTTGCGCCATGAAACCGGCGACATCGTCGGCGAGGTCCGTAATCGTGTACGAGGCTGTCGCATAGCTCGACTGTCCGGTGTCGCGGTTATCGAGCGCCAGGCAGCGAAAGCGATTCGACAAGGCGCGGAGCTGCCCCATCCAGTACTGATGATCGCCGGCGAGGCCGTTGAGGAAGATCAACGGCACGCCCTCGCCGCGCTCGGCGTAGAAGAGGCTGACGCCGTTGTGATTCACAGCTGGCATGGTTGGTTCATTGTGAGACAGACAGGTGCGGCGGACAAGTGGACTTGTTCAGCGCCCGCGCTTGTCGCGCAGCAGACGCTTCGCCCAGGCGGAGTCGGCGGCGATCAGCGGCGGTTCGGGCTCTTCGCGGTAGTCGACGGACAGGTCGTAGGCGCCGCGCTCGTAGGCGGAGTTGAGCACCCTCTGGAGATCCAGGGGCACGTCCGGGTCCGGATGGCGCAGCGGGATGCCGACGACGGGCAACGGCTGGCGCATGCTGACGGGCCAGTATTTCGCCCGCGTCCGCTGGCCGCCGCGGGACACGAGCACGCGATAGTCGCTGGGCTGGAGCGGCGGCCGCGTGACGGACGGCAAACCGGCACGCAGCAGGTCGATCTCCACCCAGTTCATGTCCGAGGACAATGTTTCGTGACGTTTCTCCATGAAGCTTGCCCGCCCGCACGAACCGCGAATCTTGTTGGCGGGGCTCAGTACCTCGATCACCGTCACCAGTGCGCCCGTTTCCAGGTGGCGAATCTCCAGACGTGCTTCCTTGATCTCGTCGTCGATCAGAATTGGCACGATCAGCGGCTCGGCGACGGCCAGGCTGGCGCTGTTCTTCGCTGCCTTGATGCCGTTGCCTTTCTTGCCGTTGCGCTTGGTCTTCTCCACTCTGACATCCGGGATAATCACTTCGCGGCCGGGATCGTCATCATCCGAGATGTACACGCGCAGTTCAACCCGCGCCACATATCGCGGACGAACCTCCGGAGTCAGAACCGCCTGTATCTGGCTGACCAACCCGTGATGCACATCGGGCCACAATTGCGGCGTCTCCAGATACGGGTCCATTCCAGGAAATGGCGATGGCATGAAGCGTTCCTCCCGCAATCGATTGTACATGACGGCGGTTGAGACGCGAATGCTCAATTGCGGCGCGCGGCGTTGCCCCATCCAGCATCGACGATCGCCAGCCGGGTCGTTGAGGAAGATCAACGGCACGCCGCCGGCGCGGTGGAGCCGAGGTTACTTTGGCTTGATGATCATTTCAGATTGGACAATTGGTTTCTGACCCGGTGGAACGGCGGCTGCCGGTGCGGCACCTGAAATGCATTCCGGGACCGCACTGGGCTGGCTGCCCTGCCAGGCGTGATGGGGATACATGAGAGATGTATCGACTCCCTCGAAGCGAATCGTCCGATGACGCTTGCGAGGGCACATTCTGTCACATAGGCGGCCGACACAGTCCAGAAATGGCAGCGACACCTCGCCGACGGGATGGCATGTCATCTCGTTGCGGCACTTTAGCCTGGAACTGCACGTCCACAGCGGTTGGTGCGGCGGCTGACCATGATGATCGGCCGATTGGGCAGGCAGCCAGACAGAGGCCAGCAGATAAAATGCGCTCATGCTTGCCTCCTCGGTGTTCACCCACCTCCGAATCTCGACATGATTCATTTCGGATGGAAAGCCATCTCCCCTTTAGCATGTCTGCCAGTTGTACGATGTTTGTCGAATCTCCGGAAAATACGAGGGAACTGGCAGGCTGGGAAAGCAGCACAGTTTTGAAACCAGAACCGTGCAAGGCCGCTCACGAATGTCGTGGATGCGTGCTGGTCGGATGATTCGGATCAAGCTGCCGCCGCAGCGGCAAATCGTGCGTCCTTTTTCGCAATTCCCTCTCCTGTCCCGAAGTGACCGGGCGATATCAGTCGTTGGATCATTCCGATGTTTGATCATGAAGGATGGTGCAGATGCGACGCCGGCAGACAAGTATTCTTGTTTGCGCACTGACTGTGGCCTGGGCCATCGCTCTTCCAGGGACGTCTGACGGCGGCCAAGGCGTGCCGCGATTCTATGTGCCGCGTCCGCCGCATCATCGCGGCGGCCATTTTTTGACTCGACCCGGCCTGCATCGCTCCAGGTGTGCGTGTGAACCTGCCGGTCCCGGCCAGGCGTTCGGCATCCTCGATCCGAGCGTGCACATTCCCGCCGACTATGGCATCTTCTCCGGCGCGCCACGGGACGAAGCCCGTTTGCTTCACCTTGGCGCCGACGGACCGCATTCCGGCAATCCTGACATCATCAACTTGATCACGGGCGATGCACCAGGCGGCACCTGCGGTCATTGATGCCTTGTCCGGCCCGTGTTTCATGTCGCGCCACATTCTCTGTCGAGCGCCGTTGTCAGCCTGGCCGTCACAGCGCAGGAATTGCACGTCACCGATCCTGTCTGCCTGAATTCTTGGCGGACTTGAATATGATGGAAACCACCGCTTTCCTGCATGTCCATGCGAGGTGGCCGCAATGCTGACAGGGATCGACGGCAATTCGCCGGCTGTTGAAGTGATCCTGAAAGGCGATGAAAAATGCGAGCGATCCTGGTCGTGACCGTTCTGATGTGTTCCGCCACGCTTCGGGCCGATGATTCAGACGTGCGTGCCAGGCCCGACGCATTTCCCACGCTGGTCAATCCAAACTGCTCGCACTGCGTGGACGAAATGAAACGGCGTGCCGGGGAACTGCGAGCGAAGGATCCGGTTCTCGTGTGGACCCGCGGCTATTCCGATGGCGGGGCCATTCCCATTCGCTTTTTTCTCAACTCGTACCGCGTCATCTCCGATAGCTACGGCGTTTTCGTCCACGATCCAGATGCCGGCTTTGCCCGTGGCTTCGCCGCCAGCTACCACTTCAGGTTCCATGGCTGGCGCAAGGGCGTAATGGTCATGAAAGATGGCCGCGACGGCACGCTCTATTCCTGCTTGACCGGTCTGGCCTTTGCCGGGCCGAAGCAAGGGACGCGGCTTGGCAACGTGCCGACACTGGTCTCACAATGGGGGGAGTGGACGGAGAAGTATCCGCACGCCGTCGCCTATCACATGTTCGCGAAGTACAAGCCGGTGGAGATGCCCAGGGAAGTTCATGCCGATTCCTTGAAGTCGCGTCTCAAGAAGATCGATCGGCGCCTGCCAGCAGAGGAAATGGTATTCGGACTCTGGACTGGAAAATCGGCTGTCGCCCTGCCCATCTCGCAGATGAGCAAGGCACTTCAAGTCATCGAGACGCTCGCGGGCCCAGCCGTCGTACTGAGGGAGCCGCGGACAGGGAGCCTGGGCGCCTACTGGCCGAAAGCGCATCAGCCCCGCAAGTGGAATGCTCCCAGGCCGGACAAGGACGGGATTTCGCCGCCCGACCGCGGCGTGCCTTTGCCGATAGGCGCAGCCGTCACGCCACCGGTGCCCGTGAACCTGGAAGTCGTTGCTGGCAAGGTCCGCGACCGCCGCACCAGGACAATCTTCGATGTCGCCGGCCGGGGCGTTGACGGGCCGCTCGCCGGCTGGACTCTCGAGCCGCTCGACGCGGTTGCCTGCAAGTGGTTCGCCTGGAGCGCGGAGTATCCGGGAACAACGATTGCCGAGTAGCAGCAAACCTGTCCTGGCGTGCAAGCCCCGCCGGTCTACACCAAGCTCTCCAGCAGGTACTTCAGCTTGCGTACCTCGGCGTCCATGGCGAAGGGGGCGTCGGGGATGTCGTGAATGGCGACGGTGAGCAGACGGTCGTAGCCGAGACGTTGCAGTTGCGCGATGACCCGGCCATACTCGATCTCGCCCTGGCCGACCCGGACCTGGAACTGTCCCGGCGCCCGACCGGTGTCGCGCAGATGGACGTGTTTGACAAACGGATAGACCTCGTCGTGGCTGGCGCCCTGGTTGGGGCCGGCCACGTAATGGCTGGGATCGAGCGTGAGATAGAGTCCGCGGACGCGCTCGCACAGTTCGCGAGCGCCGGCAGGAAGTTCGGTCAGCGTCCCGGTGCGTGTCAGAACGGTCAGGACGAGTCCCTCGGTCTCGGCCAGTTGCACGAGCGGCCGCAGACGGGCGACCTCCTGATCCATGCCAAAGCCGCTGGGCGATGCCGGGATCGTGATCGTGGATGCAGTGGAAAGGCGTGCCAGACGGCAAACGGCGCGGAACTGGTCAAGGTACTCGTCGGCAGTGCCGGCATCAATCTCGACGCTGAAGGCGGCGGGCGTCAGGCTGGGGCCGATGCGGATGCGCTGCGCCGCCATGGCAGGATCCGCCAGCACCTCGGAGGGCTTCAGGTGCGGGCCGCGCTCGTGAATGGCCACGTCCAGCTTGCCAAACTCCAGTTCTCCGATGATGCGCAGGGCCCGCTCCAGCGGAAAACGCGCGAAGCAAAGTGTCGAGCAGCCGACGAACATGGCTTCCTCCATGTGTGAGCGGAATTTCGCCCGCCAAGCATAATCAAATCCTTTGATGCGCCAAGCCGAACCTGTCCAGAGTACCCTGCGATCGCGTAGTCTGGGACGCCTGGGAAAGAGTCTCGACCTGGCATCGGAGCGCCGATACCAAACAGGCACGCCCATCCGCATTCCTGGTTGGCAATCCTCCGTACTCGGCGTTAGAATCCTCGCCACGAAAGATGTGAAGGCCCTGACCATCGCTCCCCACAAATGTACCCAGGAGTTGCCAATGTCCATCGAAAAGCCTGATTCGTCGTTGTGGCAGAAGGACTCGCTGCCGTGGATCGAGAAAGTGGTGGCGGAAGCGCTGGCCAGGGCACGGCAGCGCGAGGAAAGCTCGCCGGAGCTGGGATCGGCGCCCGACGACTTGGTCCGCCAGATCGAGGCCGTGACAAGACGGCTGCACGACTTTGCTGCGTTCGTGGACGCCCCCAAGCCGGCGATCTCCGAGATCGACGAGCAGTTCCACGAGGGCGAGGAAGAAATGCGCCAGTTCCTCGGCAATATCGAGTACCTGCGTGACAAGCTGGCGCACGACGGAAGCCAGTAGCTGTTCCGATTTTTGACTTGCGAATGCCGATTCCTTGTAAAATCTCGTTGTGGCATTCCGGGATCAAGAATCAAGAAGAAGTGGTGGCCCATGTCGCGCTTCGCCGTCATCCTCCCTGCCGCGGGCAGCTCATCGCGTTACAAGGACAAGGAGAAGAAGCCGTTTGTCATGCTCGACGGCCGCGCGGTGTGGTTGCGGTCAGCCGAGCTGTTCGTCACGCGTGCCGACGTGGTGCAGTGCATCGTGGTGATTGCGGCGGACGACGAGGAGATGTTTCGCCGCCGCTTCGGCGCCAAGCTCGCCTTCATGAACGTGCAAATCGTCATCGGCGGGGCCGAACGCTTCGAATCGGTAGCCAATGCGCTCAAGCTGATCAAGGACGAGGTCGACTTCGTGGCCATCCACGATGCCGTCCGTCCGTGCGTGACCGAGGCGCTCATCAGCGCCGTCTTCAGCAAGGCCGAGCAGACGGGGGCCGCCATCCTCGCTTGTCCGATCGCCGACACGATCAAGCAGGTCAACCAGGGGCAGATCAAGGCGACGACGCCGCGCGATGGACTCTGGCTGGCGCAGACGCCGCAGGTCTTTCGCCGCGACTGGCTGGTCGAGGCCTACGCCAGTCGCGGCAAGCTCGGCAAGGGCATCACCGATGATGCGCAGCTCCTGGAGTCGGCCGGCAAGTGCGTGCACGTCGTCGAAGGCACCCGCGGCAACATCAAGATCACGTCCAAGCCGGATATCGTCCTGGCCGAAGCCATTCTCAAGGCACAACCCAAGCCCAAGCCGGCCGGGCCCATTCATCCGTTTGCCGAGGAAGAGATGTGGGGCGGTCGCCCCAAGTAGCGAAAGTCCAGCTAGCCGAGGTGGGAGTCGAACCCACAGATATTCACCAGGCTCTCGACCTGGCCGCTTTGCCAAGTTTGCGTACTCGGCCGAAACATTCAAGAACGTCAAGTACCCTGGATGGGATTTGAACCCATGATCTCCACCTTGAGAGGGTGGCGGCCACTCCAGGCTGGCACCGCCAGGGCATCAACTCATCGTTTCCTGAGGAGCCGTGGGCGTCAGCTCCGCTAGAAACAACGCACATGGGACCAGCCGGACTTGAACCGGCACCCCACCGGTTAAGAGCCGGGGATGCTGCCGCTAACACCTTGGACCCGTTCGTACACCAGAAGGACGCTGCCGACCCGGACTGGTTCACGGCTGCATGCTCTTTTTTTGGAGCACGGCAGCGTGTCGCTACGTCCTGCCCGTCCGACTACAATGCGGACAACGAATCCTGGCGAGGACCGGACGTGGGGCTCGAACTGTTCGATACGCATGCGCACCTGGATGACGACAGGCTGCGGGAGCAGCTTTCCGAAGTACTGGTACGCGCCGGAGCGGCAGGCGTGATCGAGATCGTCACGATCGCCACGACGGCGCACTCAAGCGCGGTGTGTGTGGCCCTGGCCGGACATCATCCGCAACTGTCCGCCAGCGTCGGCATTCATCCCAACCACGCCGCCGAAGCAGCCGACGCCGACTGGGACAAGGTTGCCTCACTGGTTGACCGGCCGGAGGTCGTGGCGATTGGTGAGACGGGTCTCGATCGTCACTGGGACTTCACGCCGTTCGCGGTTCAGGAAGACTATTTCGCCCGGCACCTCGACCTGGCCCGTCGGTGCGGCAAGCCGGTGGTCATTCACTGCCGCGAAGCGGAGGCGGACGTGCTGCGCATGTTGTGCGACGACCATGCGCGGCACGGCCCGATCCGCGGCGTCATGCATTCTTTCACCGGCGTCTGGGCCACCGCCGAGGCCTGCCTGGCGATGGGTTTGCATGTGTCATTTGCAGGCATGGTGACGTACAAGAACGCCCAGGACCTGCGCGACGTGGCCGCCAAGGTGCCGCTCGAACGCATGCTCGTCGAGACGGACAGCCCGTATCTATCCCCCGTCCCATTGCGCGGCAAGGTCAACGAACCCGCCCACGTCGTGCATACGGCCGCTTGCCTGGCCGGCGTCGTGGGCTTGCAACCCGAAGTGTTCGCCCGGCAGACAACGTCGAATGCCCGGGCGCTCTTCGGCCGCAAATGAGCGACCGATGCACGGCCAATGGTACGGCTCAGCTTGCTGGCCTGAAAGAAAACAGGTGCACCTCCCATCGGGTCAGCGGGCTCTCCCCGGTGCGTCCGTAGTGAGCCAGAGCGGCCTGGGCCGTCATGCCGGCAGGCTGCGAACGTTCAGGCTGCGAACGATCGGGATGCCGGAAGTCGTAGGCCAGGCCGCCGCGCCGTTCCTCCGCGACGTACAGCCGTAGATTGTGCATGCGGTCGGGCCGCGCGAGATCGAACGGCACCCAATCGGTGCTAGCCAGTTCGCCGCCATGAACGAAACCGGGGGCTTCAGCGCACAGGCGGCGGAGTCTCTCCTGGCCATACTGGATCGACACCATCAGGAAGACCACGCCGCCAGGGATCAGGAACCGGCGTGCACCTTGCAGGACGAGCCTTCTGCAGCCGAATCCGTCATCGCCCTCGCTCGAATGGGGATTGGCCAGGATGACGTTCACACGCCCCCGAAGCTCTTCGAGAGAAGCACGCCCGGCCGGGTGCCGCGGCATGTAGGAGTCAGACAGCAAAAAGCTTACCCTGTCCTGAACGCCGTTGCGCTGCGCATTTTCACACGCGGCGGTGACGTTTGCCTCGACGATCTCGAGGCCGATCACGTGTTGCACGGCCGGAATCTTGGCGGCAGCGATGGCCAGGCAGCCAGTGCCGCTTCCCCAGTCGAGGCCGTTGCCCGTCAACAGGTCGCGGTGCTTGCCGATGGCCTGGAGGGAGATGAGGCTGCCGGGCGTGAGGGCGAATGTGCCGGCTGGTTGGCGGATTGTCAGTTCCGCCAGGCCGGAGCACATCGCTGCCGTCACGATCGTTTCTTCATTCGGCAGCGCCATACGGCGGCTCCATGTGTCGTGGCTGCCAGGCCAGTGACTCGCGCGGCGGTAGCAGCCGCTGCAAGGCGGCATCGGCTTCCCTGGTGAGGTCCGCGTCCGCAGCGCCACGGGCCCAGGCTTCGAGTAGTCGCCGCGCCGAAATCGTCGCCATGCGCTCCAGCACTTCGACGGCTCTCAGCTCGCGCATCGTCTCCGAACAGGCGATCGGGTTGCGCAGCTTTCCGAGCAGCCGGCGCAGGTCCTGTTCATGCCGGGGGCCGGCCGCCTGCATGATCGCCGCCGACACCGCCGGAATGGCCTGGCAACGCACGCGTTCCAGGGCCACGCCGGCTTCCAGGCGCACGAGCAAGCGGGGATGGTTCAGTTCGTCGGCCAGCCAGCGCAGCTCGCGCGGATTGCGCTCGCGAACCGGAGGGATGCGCGCTTGCAGAAACCTTGGAGTTTCTTCAATTCTCGCCAATTCGCGGATCGCCCTGGCGGCGCTGTCAACGCGTCCCAGCTTTTCCCAAAGTTCTTCCAGCTGGGATTGCCGTTCCTGACGAGCCGAATGCCCCAAGCAGGGCAGCGCCAGAGCGGCGACAACGACAACGAAGCCGCGGGCGGCGGCCTGACTCTTGGGACAAAGAGATGCGGCGGCATTCATACCGGTCCACTCCTGGAAGCCGCGATCTTACCGGATCAAACCTGCGAATCGCAAGGCCGATAGCCGCCCTTGGCGGACGTCTCTGTCATTTTGACTACAATAATCGCTCGTTCGAGAGCCGTATCATCCCGAGGATCGAGTTCACTCATGGCCAAGACGCGAGCCATCGTCAAGCGCCGCAAGGCGATTCGCAACATTCGCAAGATCACGCGGACCATGGAGCTGATTGCCACGGCCCGGTTCAAAAAGGCGTTCGACCGCGCCGTCGAGGCGGAGGCGTACACGCGCAAGATCGCCGAACTGGCCGCCGACCTGAGCGCCAACGCCGCCAACATCACGCATCCGCTCCTGGAAAAGCGCGAGCAGGTCAAGAACGTGCTGGTGCTGGTCATCTGCTCGAACCGCGGGCTGTGCGGCGGCTACAACGGGTCCATCTTGCGCGAGGCCACCACGCGCATCCGGCAGATCCAGGCGGAAAACCTGGGCCTGCACCTGGAACTGTCCGGCAAGCGGGCCATCGCCTACTACCGTTACCAGGGCGTGGCGGCGGAGAAGACCTACACCCACTTCGAGGACAAGCCGCGCTTCGACGAGGTCGATGCCCTGGCCAGCCGCTACATCGCCGACTACATCGCCGGCCGCGTCGACCGCGTCGAAGTCGTGTACATGAAATTCCTGAACGCGGCCCGGCAGATGCCGGTCGTGGACACGCTGCTGCCGCTCTCCGAACTCGACACGGCGAGCAAGCCGGCAGCCGCTGCCTCGGTCGAGTACGAGTTCATCCCCAGCGCCGGCGAGATCCTCGAGGAGATCTTGCCGGTGTCGTTCAAGATCCGTCTCTTCAAGTGCTTCCTGGACGCCGCAGTGAGCGAGCAGATCGCCCGCCGCGTGGCCATGAAGGCCGCCACCGAAAATGCCGGCGACATGATCAAGAGCCTCACGCGGCAGTACAACCGCGCCCGACAAGCGCAGATCACCAAGGAAATCTCCGAAATCATCGGCGGCGTGGAGGCGCTGAAGTAGTGCGCGCGGCTACCAGAGCTTCATTCGCACGACAGCACCTCGACGCGCTTCTCGTCGCCAGCGAGGTCCGCGAGAACATCCGGCGCATGTACTTCCCCAGGACCGCCTCGATGCAGCCTGAAAAGGTTATCGCGATCCTGAACAAGGCCAAGGTTCGCTACGTCTTGATGGGGACATTTGGCATCAACGGCTATCGCGACGAAGCGCGCGCCACGCAAGATGTCGATGTGCTGGTGCGTTCCAAGGACCACGAAAGGGCCGTGAAGGCGATCAAGGCTAGCTTCCCGAAACTTGAAATGGAAGACTTTCCGATTGTGACTCGCTTTCGCGATCCAGCGAACAAGAAGCCCTTGATCGACTTGATGAAGCCGCGTCATGATGCGTTGCTCGCGGTCTTCAAGAACTCAATTCTCGTCGGCAAGTCGCATCGGGTTCCCACATTGGAAATGGCGCTGGTGTCCAAGTTCGCCGCCATGGTGTCCCCGTTTCGCGACGACGACAAGAAACTCGTGGACGGCGGCGACTTCGTGAACATGGTTAAGCACCGGGCGAAATCCATCAACCTGAGCAAGTTGAAGAAGCTCGGCGAGAAGGTCTACAGAGGCGGCGGCGCCGAGATTTCCAAGATGGTCGCGGACATCAATGCCGGCCGACGGATACAGTTCTAACGTGGGAAAATGTCTTGTCGCTTGCTACAATCATCGAGACGCGTGGAGATTGTCATTGGCTAGCCTTACCATGCATCGTCGCACCTTCCTGAAGGCGTCTCTTGCCGGCGGCGGCCTGACTTTGCCGGGCTTGCTGCAGCTTCGGGCGGAATCCCGGCGGCGGGCGGACACGGCCGTGATCCTGCTGTACTGCCATGGCGGCATCAGCCATATCGACACCTGGGATCCAAAGCCGGATGCCCCGGAGGAGTATCGCGGCCCGTTCAGGCCGATCCGGACGCGCGCGACCGGGATGCTCATCTCCGAGTTGCTGCCACGTCAGGCGGCCATCGCCGACAAGTTCTCCCTGCTCCGGTCGCTGTCGCACCAGGCGAGTTGCCACGCCAACGGGCCGAAACGGCTCTTCTCCGGGCATTTCACCGCCAACCAGGAATTCCGGCCGCAAGACCCCGATTGCCTGTCGATCGCCAACTATCTGCGCTGGCGTCCGGGCCGGGCGATCCCGAACTACATCGGCATGACCACGTACGGCCTGGAGCCGGGCCCTGTGTCGGCGATCGGGCCGGCGTATCTGGGCAGCAAGTACGCTCCGTTCGCAATCCTGGGCGACCCGAACCAGGCCGGCACGGTGGGCGGGCTGCCGGTGTCCACCGACGGCCGGCTCGATGCGCGCCGCGCGCTGCTTGGCGAGTTCGACCGAGCGCGATTGGGCGCCAACGCGGCGGTGATGGGCGAGTTTCAGCAGCAGGCGCTCGATATCCTGTCCCGGCCTGATGCCAGCCGGGCGTTCGACCTCGGTCGTGAACCCGCCGCCGTCCGCGACCGCTATGGCCGGACAGCATGGGGTCAGCAGTGCCTGATTGCGCGGCGACTCGTCGAGGCCGGCGTGGACCTGGTCACGGTGACGCTGTGCGGTCGCGAGGCCGGCGGGGCCGGGAACAACTGGGACGATCATGCCGTCAACTGTCACATCTTCGACGCTCTGAAGAAACGCTCCGAGAACTTCGACCGCTGCGTCAGCGCCCTGATCTCCGACCTGTTCGAGCGCGGGCTGAACGAGCGCGTGCTGCTGATCGTCACAGGCGAGTTTGGCCACACGCCGAGCATCTCACGCGCCGTCGGGACGATCGAGCGCGTCGAGCAGCCGGGTCGCGACCACTGGCCGCAGGCGATGTCGATCCTGTTCGCCGGCGGCGGCGCGGCCGGCGGCCAGGTCATCGGCGCCACCAACGAGCGCGGCGAACACCCCGTCCGCCGCCAGGTCGATCCCTGGGACTTCATCGCCACCGTCTACCGGCATCTCGGCATCGACGCCAAGGCGATGATGATTCCCCATCCGACCGGCCGTCCGGTGCCGATCCTGCCGGAAGGGGAACCGATCCACGAACTGCTTTCCTGAAACGGCGCACGCCAGTGTCCGCCGATCAGCGCTTGCAATTCAAGTGGAATGGAGAACTCCGACATGCTTTCTCAGCTCAGTCAATGACTTTCAATTCAAACGTCCGGCTGGCAAATTTCACTGCATTCCAACCGGGGAAAAACAAGGTTACCGTGGCTATGCCCTTGCTTGCTTGGGTCGGGACCCTCACGGGGCCGTGAAAATGAAAGTGTCAGCAACGCCACGGCAATTCGAAGCATTCCTTGCGCGGGCCGCCTTGTGTCGGCCAGTTAATCTCTACCACCGGTCGAATGGCCAGCGGAAGCGCCTGTTCTCCGACGTAAGCAAAGGAATGGCTCCCAATACCTGGTGTGCCGATGCAGAAGTGCAGCTCTCGATCATCCGCGCCCTTGATGGCAACAGAACTGCGGATGAGTTTGGCAACAACCGGGCCACCGAAATGGACAACGGGCGCCGTGTCGCGGCTCGCGCCAAACAATGGGCCCCACCCCGCGTATTGCAACGTGGCGCCGCCGACCAGGACGGACAATATATGATGGGCTGGCTCATCCTCGCTGCGGTGCCGAGTCAACTTGAAGCCTGTGTGTTTTGTCAATCCGTTGTTTGGCGTGACATCGCCGATGTAATAAGTCCAATCGCGATGTTTCCGAAACGACTTGCCATCCACACTGGCCATGTGGTCGCGACGCTCGCCCGGCGCAAATGCCTCGCCAGCTTCCGTGAGATCGCCATTCGCGTTGCGGTCAACGTACAGTGTGTCCCCATCCTCGATGATCCAGACGCAGGTCTTGGCCTCAGGACCGAACACGAGCAAGCAATAACCCGGCTTGACAAGGCCTGCTGGCTCGACCAGGCGCCGATCCACCTTGGACAAATCCGGTAGAGCAATGAGCGGCGGCAGGTCGCCATCTCCGGTGCGCGGTTCGAGTACACGGATGGGCCTGTCGGCTGGTCAATGGGATAACGGGGGAAAAGATAACGGCGAATCGAAATACCAAAGCAAACCCACTGCCACGGCGACGAGAGCGGCCGCAACTCCCAAGACCAACGACCATCTCATGGTCCATCCTTTGTCTGGTGTGCCATTCTGTGGCAGAGGTTCCTCTCAAACACCTTGCATGTACGATGGTAGGTCAATTGTAGCGTCTTCCGCGCAGCAAGCTATCCCGTAGAATAGGGTTGGGTTCTCAAGCCTCCAGTGCTAACAGCAACTCGACGACCACGATAACCAGCTACTCGGGCCTTGAAGCAGCTCCGCTGTACAGTGCCTCACGGCAGATCGCCGCGAGGGCGCCGACGAATGGCAGGAGCGCCATCGTGGCTGTCGGAGCGAGGTGCGGTGACGCAAACGTCCAGGCGTGGCCGGCAGGACCGTGTTCGGTCACCTGCTTGCTGAAGCTGGCCCCTTCAAACAACTCAAAGGCACAGCGTCGCTGCTGGATGCCGCCTTCGCGGATCCCATGAGCTGGTTGAAAATCTGACGAGCTTTACGCCACGTTCCACGGCCGCGCGACGTGTTGCCGAAGCACAGAAGCATGATCACGGTGCCTGGGTCCTCGCCAGGCGGAAGCCTTTGTCAAGACTCTTGAGGCTTGGTGGTTCATTCGTATAGCCGCGATGACCGCAACGCAAGGTCGCGGGTCCATAATGAAAACTGCCTCCGCGGATTTCGCGCCGTTCCTTATCGAAGACGATTGGTGAGCCCACGCCCTCGTCATCAAGGACTTCGCCGAACTTGAATGAATGGTACTTGTGCTGGCACCATTCCCAGACGTTGCCATGCATGTCGAATAGCCCGAAATCGTTCGGCTTCAGCGAACCGACAGGATGACTGACGAACTGGGAATTGCCTGAGTACCAAGCGTACTGGCGAATGAGATCTTCCGGGGGGTAAAGCAAGGAAACCCCGTGAGTGGGCAGGCCAAAGGAAAACCCAACTTGCGGTCCGGCCCCGGCCCGGCATGCAAACTCCCATTCAGCCTGGGTAGGCAAGCGATAGCCCGTCCGGCGCAATAGGTCCGGGGCCAGCTTCATTCCGTTGGCGTATTCTCCCTGAGTGTTGGGCTCGTAACACCACTGGTCCCTGGCGATTCCCTCCTGTTCATTCAGCCAATTGCAGTATGCCGCGGCATCATACCAGGAGACACTATTCATCGGGCAATCATTGCTGGGCGTGCGGAGCTTTTCCAATAATGGATGATCCTTGCGAAATCTCTGGAATTGCTCGACTGTGACCTCCTTGGACGCGATCAGGTAGCTCCGCTTGATGTTCTGCTTGTGTCTATCCTGATGAATCCCCATGTCAAACTGCACCGGCCCCTGGATGAGCATCAGCGCCTGTCCCTGGCGATTGATGTACCAGCGCCGCTGGCCATGAATTCCTCCGGTAGCCAGCTTGCCATCGATGGCCTTGATCCTGTCCGCTGCCTGCCATTGCCGCAGCAACCATTCAGCGGCCCCATGAATGCCTGGGTCTGGATCGTCCTGGTATAGGCTCAGGATCGTGGGTAGGAGTTTCTGCCTTTCCGCCAACGGCAAGCCGTCCAGGTCGTATCGCCCCAGGCTCAACAGAAGTGCCCGCCTGGCAGAGACATCCGTCTCCTGTCTCAAGCGCGCCACCAGGACCGTTGGATCGACCCCCCCTGGCCCAATGCGCTCGATCAAGAAACTGCGGACGGTCGGATCGCTGCGGTGTTTGAAAAGCGGCCATACCTTGTCGCCGCGCTCCATTAGTAGCAGCGCCACGGCGGTATTCGACTGTGACTGTCCCGCGGCTGTTGCCGCCGGATCCGGCGAAATCACCTCCTCTAGCTTCTTCTCCAGCGCGGCGAAGACCGTCGCATCGTCGTGGGCGTAGCTCTTGTAGACCTCGGCGATCAAACGCAACTTGGACACACTTTGTTTTTCATCTTCAAGCAACGCTGCCAGATGTGGGAGCAAGAATGTCTTCACAGGCCGCAAGGCTTCGGTCCACTTGCCGAGAACGAGTGGATTACTCTTGATCAGCATCGCGGACACGTTACCGCTGACCTGCTCCCAGCGCCGGTTGTCGGGATCGTAGTCGGCCAGGGCGCAAGCCGCACGCAGGCGCTCATCGTGATCGACTTTCGGGTTCTCCAGGAGGTTCCACAAACCGCCTTGAAGGTCGTGTTTGTGGTCGCCCAGTGCCGCTCGTATGGCAACGACTTCTTCCGGCTGCCCCTTTAGCAAACGGCCAGACAGGTAGTCCACTTGCGTGTCGTCCACCGGCAGCAGGGCAAGACTGGCGTGGAGCTGTCGGCGGCGATCTTGCTAGTTTCCGGAGGTGGTCAAGGCCTCGAACAGCAGCGGATCGAGCCAGCGGCGATAGGAAGCCATCTCACTCACGATGGTCGAGACATCGTTCGTGTTCGCATCCAGCAATCGATCACGCAGGGCGTGAGCTTTCAGCGTTCCCTGAGTCTCGTAACCAGCCCAGGCAATGAGCAATACCAAGCCCAAGGCAATGACTGTCCTGAACACGTGATGACGTGTTGCTTTCCGCATCATCTTCCTTTGCGGCGGCGTCCAGTGTTTCTTTGCCGTCAGCCACTTGATCTGCACCCACTGCAACAGTGACGGCAGCTGCCGGTTCTCCGGTCGGGCGTTCCACACCGCGGCTCGGTCCGCGAGCAGCAACTCGGCCCGGCCGCGCCGCGTTTCCTTCTGCTTGCGCGTGAGCCAGTCGCGCAGCGCCGGCACCATGTAGTCATGCGTGAGCTGGTAGTATTGCCCGCCGCCGCCAAGCGCCGGCGGCGCGAGATCGTCCTTGCCTTCCGGGTCGGTAGGGGTGATGAGGCGAATCTCGCTGTCCAATATGCGGAGCAGGTCGTCGAAATCGCGGGGCCGCCCGGTATAGCCCGAGACTTCGAGCAGTTCCTGCCGCGAGCGCATGTGCCCCTTGATGTCCGTGCCGGCTTCCGGCAAGAGCGCCTTGAGGACGGCCTGGGCCGCCTTCTGATGCAGGCGGTGCGGCGGCGGCGCTGTTGCCGCGGTGAACGTCTCTTCCAGGAAGGAGACCCCGACGCCCGTGGCGCCGCCGATTTCCTTAAGCGTGGCCGGCGTCCAGGACTTGCCCTTCACCATTTCCGCGAACAGGGCCAGCCGCACCGAGATGACCTTGTCTTCCTGGGCCAGGCCGGTCACTGCCTGCTCGACAAATTGCCTCTGCTCCTTGCTTTCCTGCGCCGCCTCGGCCGGAAGTTCGCCAAAGGCCCGACCGAAGGCAGTCAATACTTTGCGGGCATGGCGAACTGGAAACAGGTCGATTGCCGCGCAGTTGTGCCCTTCCACGAGGCTGATTTCCAGGTCACGCATGAAGCGCGTGGCTGGCATCCAGAAATCATCCCGAACCATGAAGACACACTGGACGCGGGCGCCGTCGCACTGGCGCAGCGCCTGCACCAGCTCCGGGTTCTCCAGGTTGCGCCAGGCATGTAGCCATTGCTCGAATTGATCCAGTACCAGCAGCACCTTCTGTCCCGAAGGGACGAATTGTCCACGCCGCAAGGCCGCGACTGTGTCCACAAGACTGAGATCGCCCGAAAGGTTCGGCAACTGGCGTCGCAGCTGCCGGAGCAGGCGGGCCTCGGTTTCGTCTTCCGTCGCCTCGATGTACACGGGGGTTACCGATTTGGCCAGGCGCGGCAGGAGGCCCGCCTTGACCAGCGAGGATTTGCCGCACCCGGACGGCCCATAGATCAGTCCCACGCTGAAGGTGCGATCCGGGTCCGTCGCTTCCATGCGCGTCTTCCAGAAGCGAATGCTCTCGGGCAATCCATCCCGGTCTCGTGGTCCCGGCAGCAGATCGAGGAAGAAGTCGGCATCGGACGCGTCGAACGAGCGCAGGCCCTTGGGCACAATCCTGAGCACTTGAGATGCGCCGGAGGTCGGTGCTGGCGTGGGGGGTGGCGTGACGACATCGACCTCGATCTTGTGGCGTGTCGTGGCTGCGCTTGCCACGGCTGGCGCTGCTGCCAGGAATTGTTGCAGGTCCTCAGCCAGATCCTTGGCTGAGGAGTAACGCTCCGAGACTCGCTTCGAGAGGGCTTTCAAGCAGATGCGCTCCACTTCTTTCGAAATGGTGTCGTCGATCTGTCGCGGCGGGCGGACTTCGACGAGGGCGATCTGATCGAGAAGTGCCTCGTGGGAATCGGCCCGAAATGGTCGACGGCCCGTCAGCAGTTCGTAGAAGACGACACCAAGGCTGCAAATGTCGCTACGGCCATCGACCCGATGCCCCTCGCCACGGGCCTGCTCGGGACTCATGTATGCCGGCGTCCCGGCAAAGCGCGGTCCCTTGCCCAGGTCCCGCTCGCGCAGGGCCAGCCCGAAGTCTCCCACGAACGGTTTGCCGTTCCGGTCGAGGAGGATATTGCCAGGCTTGACGTCGCGATGCACGAGCCCATGTTTGTGGGCGTAATGCAGCGCCTCGGCCACGGTCGCCACCAGTTCCGCCGCCTCGTGCACGGTGAAGCGTGACTGCTTGAGTCTCGCAGCGAGGTCGGTGCCGTCGATGTACTTGGAAACGACGAAGCACGGGAACCGCACGGTGCTGCCGACATCGAACACCGGCACGACATTGGCATGATCGAGACTGGCAACCGTGCGCGCCTCCGCCAGGTACGCTTCGGCGTCGGTGGCACGGGCAACGAGCTGGGCATACGGAACTTTGATCGCCACGAGCCGCTGTAGCTGTTCGTCATGGGCGAGATAAACCAGGCCGAAACCGCCCTTGCCCAGCAGCCGTTCGATCCGGTAACGGCCAATGTGCGTGGGCGGCGATTCAGCTGGTGCGGGCGACGCCGGCATGGGGCGCGCGCCATGCTCGTCGCCATTTTCCAGGGCCTGATGCTGCAGCGTCACGGAGCGATTGCCATTGTCCGCCGCGGCAAGGTCCAGCGCGTCGAGGCGGTTTCTCAGGGAGGCCCCGAGGCGCGGAAAGCGGCGCAGATACTCGGCAACTATTACAGGTCCTCGTTGCGCTCGTAGCCGGAACTCGGCTACGACCAGATCGGCCAGGACATCATCATCGTGAAACAGATCAGGACAGGCCTCGAAGTAGTCCTCGACGCACACCGGCAATCCCGCCTTGAGCTTCCGTTCCAGATCGATGTGCAGGAGTTCGCGCACGACGATCCCAGCGGGCTGGTCGGCAACGTACTTCCTCCAGTCTGGCACGGCCCCTTGCTCCCAGGCTTCATCGAAGCGGAGCAGGGCATCCTCCTGTTCCTGGGTAAGTTTGGCAGCGGGTGGAATGGTGGGTGGCTTCATCGTCGCAGTCGTAGATCCGTTGGCGTGTCTTCGCAAGGATCATATGAGGGAAAGAGGCTTGCATGCCCGAGGACGGCGCATCTGCATCTTTCTCGCTCGGCCTTGTGACTGACTACTTCGCACACCTGACGCGCAAGATTGTACCACGAAGCGGCTTTGGAGCAAATCAGGGCGTGGTCAGGATCGGCTCTCGATGCCGGCAGCGTGACTCTGCCATTCTTGTTGCGTCAAGTAACCGCCTCCGGCCAGAATGGCGCGAGACTGGTGGCCCACGGTCGGGCGAACCAGCCTGCAGGCGGCACAAGGTCCCGCATCGCCATTGCTCCCGTAGAATAACAACTTAGACGTCATCTCGCCCCTCGCAAGGAGCCGCGCATGGAAACCGTTACGGGATCACCCCCCTCACCCTCGGCCCCTCTCCCGGAAGGAGATGGGAAGGAAGTGAGTTTCGCCGAGGCTGCGCTGCGACTCGGCGGCAAATCCGAGGAGGAGGCTCGCCGGCTCGGCGCCGTCGATCGGGCTGATGAGCAAGTCGAAGCGCTGTTTGCTGCGCAGTACCAGACGGTCAGCAGCCCGGTGCACAAGGCGGCCTGGGATGGCCGGGCGCCGCTCGACCTGTTCGCGCCGCCGCCGTTGCCGGAATCGGCGCCGTGCGATGCCGCGATGCAACGCTGCCTCGCCGTGGTTCGCCGCCGCCGCGATGAGAAAAAGCTGTTCGACGACAAGGGCAAGATCACGCCGGAGACGATCGCCGAACTGGCCGAGGCCGGCTACTGGGGCATGCTGATCGATCCGAAGTACGGCGGCCAGGGCGCGCCCTTCGCCCGCTTCGCGCCGTTCGTCACGCGCATGGGGTTGATCGATCCGACCGTGGCGGCGCTGTCCTCCGTGCACGGCTGCATCGGCGCCGTCGATCCGCTGCGGACCTTCGGCAACGCCGAGCAACGCGGCCGGCTGCTGCCCATCCTGGCACGCGGCGAGCGCATCTCCGGCTTCGCCCTCACCGAGCCGGGCGCCGGCTCCGATCTGACGGCGCTCAAGACGACCGCGACCCCGGCCGGCGACGGCTTCGAGGTCAGCGGCGAGAAGCTGTTCATCACCAACTCCATCCCCGGACGGACCATCGGCCTGGTCGTCATGCTCGAAGGCAAGCCGGCCGTCCTCATCGCCGAATTGCCGCACGAGGAGAACGAGCACTTCCAGCTCGTCACCTATGGTCTTTACGCCCTGCGGCACACGTACAACAACGGCCTGCGCTTCAATCGCTTCTACGTGCCGCGCGCCAATCTTCTGAAGCCGCCGACGGGCGACGGGCTGACGATCGCCTATCACGGTCTCAACCTGGGGCGGCTGTCGCTGTGTGCCAGCGCCGCCGCCAACATGCGCGTCTTCCTCGCCAACATCCTGCCGTGGGCGGCGTTTCGCAAGACGTACGGGCAGCCCATTCTGCAGCGCGAGCTGGTGAAGCGGCGCATCTCCCGGCTGGCGGCGCTTATCGCTGGGGCGGATGCGCTGGTCGCCTGGGGCGGCTGGCTGATCGACCAGGGTTTTCGCGGCGAGCTGGAGTGCATCGTCGCCAAGATCTTCGGCAGCGAGGCGCAGAAGGAAGCCGCCATCGAGCTGTACATGAAGACGCACGGCGGCCGGTCGTTCCTGCACGGGCATCTGTTCGGCGACAACGTCCACGAGTATCTCGCGCCCTGCATCTACGAGGGCGAGGGCGAGATGCTCGGCATGGCGTTCTTCAAGTCGCTGGTGAAGGAACACGGCCGGCAGTTCTTCGAGCCCATCGGCAAGAAGCTGCAGCAGGCCGGCATCAAGAACTTCAGTCCCATGAATCCCATCCACCTCTGGAAACTGCGCGGCGAGCTGTCGTCGTACGCGAAGTGGTCGCTGGGCAGAAAGCTGGCGTCGCGCGACCGGCAGACTGTCCCCGGCATGGACGCCCGGCTGGCGGAACATCTGGCGTATGTCCTCGACCAGTTCCCGCGCCAGGCCAACGAGATCAGCCAGGCGCTGCGCAAGCACCAGCTCAAGATCGCCGATCGGCAGTGCCGCATGGCCGAGTTATCGCAGCGCATGCAAAACCTGGTGGTGATGCTGGTGACGCTGATGTGGGCTCACGGCAAGCAGGGGAAGAAAGGCGCCGAGGTCGCGGCAGGCGCGGCCGACATCCTCTGCCAGGACCTGCGCCGCCAGCTCACCGGTCAACGGCCGTCGGACCGCTACTTCCGCGATTTGAATCGTCTCGCCGATACGATCATCGACGGCGGGTTCGAGGGACTGGCGGAGGTGCCGGCCGAGGAGATTCTGATGCGGTATTGATGTCAGGACGCAGACGCAGATCAACTTGATAGCGCCGGTGCCACATGAAGAATACATGCCCAGCCTGCGGGTACGGTCCCATCGGTCCATTCAGCGATCAGTGTCCGATGTGCGCCGAACCTGTCCGCGGCGTCCGCAGCTTGCGCAGCGGCGCTCGCGCCGGCGGTGTCCCGTCCTGGGTATGGTGGTGCCTTGGAGGCCTGCTCGTCGCGGTTGTGCTGGCGGGCTGGTGGGGTCTCGAAAGGGCTCGAGAATGGATCGAAACGGAGAGGCCGCAGGCGGGCGCTGAGCGAAAAGCTGATCGCCAGGGCCGAACCGTTGTCACCACGGCCGCGCAGCTCCTGCAAGAGTTTCAGGACGACCCCGCGGCCGCCGACCTGAAGTACCGTGACATGTCATTTGAGCTCACCGGAGTGGTGGAACGACAGGGCCGGTTCGGGGGCGACGTTCCGTTCGTCATTCTGCACGCCGGCGACGACAATGCCAAGGTCAAGATCGAGTGCTACTTCGACGGCGCGGACCCGGCCGCCGAGACCAGGCTTCAGCGGCTCACCAAGGGACAGCGCATCACGGTAAGCGGCGACTACGACGGCCAGGTGAGCAACCTGCAGGTTGGTGCTTGCGTACTGCTCAAGTAGCCATGGTCGTACTGGCGTGGTCCGGACGGTGCGCCGGCAGCCGAACGGCACATCGCGCCAGTATGCCGAAAGGAATCGCATGGCAAATCCCCCCATCCGTGGTTATTCATTGCCGACGATTCTCCGGCACGGGCCGGGCGCCGTTGCCGCGCTGCCGGATGCCGTCGCGGAGCTTGGCCTGCGCCGGCCGATGATCGTCACCGACACCGGGGTTGCGCGAGCGGGGTTGCTGGAGCGAATCACCCGGCCGCTGGATGCGGCGGGGCAAGCATTTCTCGTCTTCACCGAAGTCGTGCCCAATCCGCCGGCGGCTCTCGTGGACCGGGGCGCCCGGGTCTATCGCGATGAGCAGTGCGACGGGCTGATCGGTCTGGGCGGAGGCAGTTCGCTGGACACCGCCAAGGCGATCGGCGTTGTTGCCGCCAATGGCGGGTCGATCCTCGACTATCGCTGGGCCGCTCCGCAGCCGATCAGGCGGCGCATTCCGCCGACCATCGCGATTCCGACAACGGCCGGCACCGGTTCCGAGGTCACGCTCTGGGCGGTCATCACCGATCCGGAGCGCCAGGTGAAGTTCAACGTCGGCGGCACGGCGGACATCGGCCCGTGGCTGGCGCTGCTCGACCCGGAGCTGACGCTGGGGCTGCCGCCGCGCATCACGGCCGCCACCGGCATGGATGCGCTGGCGCATGCCGTCGAGTGCTACACCTGCGACTACGCCCAGCCGCTCACGGACGCGACGGCGCTGCTGGCGATGGAGTATGTGGGCCAGTATCTGCACGTCGCCTTTGCCAGCGGCAATGACATCGAGGCGCGTTACAAGATGATGATGGCAGCCATGCTCGGCGGGATGTCGTACGGCACGGAAAGCGCCGGGGCGGCCCATGCCATGAGCCAGTCCGCGGGCGGCATTCACGACGTGCCGCACGGCGACCTGACGGCCCGGTTGCTGGCGCCGGTGATGGAGTACAACTGCCCCGCCGCGCCGCACAAGTTCGCCCGCATCGCCCAGGCCCTGGGAGAGGACATCCATGGCCTGACGGTCGAACGCGCCGCCGAGAAGGCCGTCGCCGCCGTCTACCGGCTGACCGAGGAGTTACGCATTCCCACCCTGCAAGATCTGGGCTTCACGGAAGAAGAGATACCGCACCTCGCCAAGATTGCGGAGGAGGACCCGCAAACCATCGGCAACCCGCGCCCCATCGACCGCCAGGGGTACGAGAAGCTGTGGCGACGTGCCATGTCTGTCCGGCCGTGATTCTCTGCGGCTCACGCAGCGTCAGCGCTGCTGTAGCCTGACGATACGCCTACATGTCGTCGTTCATGATCGTGCCGATACCCTGACCGTCAGACAGCCAGGCATTGACGGCGGCGCTCAGGTTGACGAAGAAGTTCTCCATCGGTTCCGGGGTCGAATTTCCCTGAACCTGGATGGTGACGGTCTTTTGCAGTTCGCCGGGGTTGAAGGTAAGCGTGCCGCTGCTGGCGTAGTAATCGTTGCCGATCACGGTGGCCGTGCCGTCGGCCGTCGCGAAATTGACGGTCACGGTCTGGGCGCTGGCCCCAGCTGAGGCTGACGGTGAACGTGAAGTAGGTGATGCCCGCCTGGCCTTCCATCATCGTCACGTCGTTAATGGACAGGCTCGGCTGCTGCACATCGTCGTTCTGGATAGTCCCCTGTCCCTGGGCGTCGGCGATGGTCGCGCCGGAGGCGCCGCTCAAGTTGATGACGAACGTCTCATTGCTCTCGAAGACCGTGTCGGCGACGACGGCAATGGTGATGGTCTTGCTGACCTCGCCGGGATTGAAGGTGAGCGTGCCGCTGGCGGCCGTGTAGTCGCCGGGCGCCATGGCCGTGCCGTTGGCGGTCGCATAGTTAACGGTGACGGCCTGCGCACTCGGGTTCGACAAGGTCACCGTGAACACGAAGTTGGTCGTCCCCGTGTTGCCCTCCATCATCGCCACGTCGTTGATGGCGATGGCCGGCTGCGCATCGTCATTGCTGATCGTGCCGATGGCCTGACCGTCCGCGACTAAGGCGTTGACTGCGTTCGACAGATTGACCGTGAAGCTTTCGGTCGGTTCGTAAATCAAGTCGCCCACGACGTTGATCGTGATTGACTTCACGATCTCGCCGGGATTGAAGGCCAACGTCCCGCCGGCGGAAGCATAGTCTCCCGGGGCGCTGGCGGTGCCGTCGGCCGTGGCGAAGTCCACGGCCACGGTCAAGTCGCTGGCATGCGACAGCATGACCATGAAGTTGCAGGCCGTCGTACCTCCGGCCCCTTCGTTCTGCGTCACGTCCATGATCGTGATGGCCGTGTCGTCGTTGCGGATCGACCCCAGGCCCTGCGGATCGACGATGGTGGCGCCAACCGCGTTGAACAGTCCGACGCTGAAGGTCTCGTGCCCTTCCGGCATGGTATCGCCCACGACGCTCAGGGTGATGGTCTTGCTGGTCTGGCCGGGATTGAAGGTGAGAGTGCCGGTCGTGGCGGCGTAATCGCTGCCGGCAAGCGCGGAACCATCCTCCGTGGCATAATCAACGGTGATCGCCGACCCGGCGGCCGCGGACAGAGTTACCGTGAACGTGTAACTGGTCGTTCCAGCATTGCCTTCGTTCAGTGTCACGTCGTTGATTGCCAGCGTCGGCGGCACGGCGAGGATGATCTGCGAGAATTCCGAGGTGTTGCCTTCGTCATCGGTGGCTGTCGCGGAGATGTACGAAGCAGCCCCAGGCAGATCGACCGTGAACGGCCCCGGCCCGGTGACGGTCAACGAGCCAAGATAGATCTCGCCTTCCCCATAGCCGGATGGGTCGGGGGTAGTGTTGTCGAAGAACTCGACGATGATCGGATACACCGAGTTGCCGGCCAACGAGTCAATCGTCCCGGTCACGCGCGTGATGCTGCCGCTGACCGTGGCCGAGGTCAGGACTGGGTAGTTCTGGAGGTTGTTGGCGCCTGTGTCGGCATCATCGGGGTCATGCGCCAATGGAACGCCCGTACCGGTTAGATCAATGCCAAGGCCGCCGTTACCAAAGATCAGATTAGGATCTTGGATGCGGTTCTTCGCGCCTGCACCAGCTGGGTTTACGCCGGCACCCTGGTTGAAGACAATCACGTTCTCCTTGACAACATTGTTGGTCGCGCCGTTTAGAATCCGAACGCCGGCACCGCCATTGCCGAGTGCAGGCTCGGCGTTCTTGGAAGCTTCCTTGTTGGTGCCAATGTAATTGGAGAGAATCTTGTTTGAATCGACCTTTGCGCCATCCAGACTTATGCCATTGACGCCATTGTTCGGTATTGGTTCACGGCGCGGGCAATAGAGATATTGCCCTTTGTTGATTGTGGTGGGCTTGGACTGCCTCGACAAGCCAGTCGAAGACGTTGCAGGATTGGCGGCGGCAGGTTTCGATGACAGTCAGCAGTCGCTCGACGAACTGACTGCCGGACGCTGATTGCGTGCCGAACGAGAGCTTCCGCCAGATGACCGCGTGCCGCAGCGCTTGCTCGGCGGCATTGTTGG
>Ga0194131_10003043_pt1 | contig 26840 bp, 24 predicted proteins | sample TA2KigO120mmetaG_FD_148631 | JGI IMG/M metagenome (GOLD analysis project Ga0194131, IMG submission 148631) | Freshwater microbial communities from Lake Tanganyika, Tanzania - TA2015053 Kigoma Offshore 120m | ecosystem: Environmental > Aquatic > Freshwater > Lake | place: Tanzania: Lake... | reverse complement strand
GACGACGGCATCGCGAAAGTGTGCATGCTGACGACCGTCGCTGCCGGAAAGAGAAGTAAGTGATCGGAAAGTCAGCGTGCCCGGCGAAAGATATTTCATTATCTCGATGACACGCTGCTGGTCACGCGCATTTTGTGCAAACTCTTCCAGCAAAGGTGCCATGATCTTTTCGATACCCGCCTCGGAGCGAGCGACGCTCAGATAGTAGGCCCGACGATTCATATCGCCCTGCAGATCCGGATGATCGAAGAACCACCGGTCACGTTCGGCGGCGATGGCTTTATCGGCTTGCTCGGAGGCCTCGCGTAAGGTGGCCGTCAATTCGACACGCGATGGCGGCGGCATCACAGTCCCTGCGATGAGGTTGGTAACTGCGGGGAACAGAATGACGAAAACCAACCATGCGCCAGCGAGACGCGTTGCCGCTGCTTCTGAACTACCCGCACCGGTGCTGACTACGAGCGCAAGCGCACACCAAAGAGCCAAATAAATGATGCTTGTCAGTATCCACCCCGCGAGGACATAGGCGGTCGTTGCTGTCCAAGCAGGATCTTGTATCCATGCTGCGAGCACAATGGAAACAGTCGTGACTGCTGCCAAGAGCAGAAATCTTGTCCACCACTTATGCCAGATGAAACGCCCGGCACTCACGCCCGCCAACAATGCCAACGATAGAACACCTCGTTCCCGCTCCCCGATAACGACATCAAAAAGACAACCTATCACCAACAATGGCAATACCCAGACGACGAGAAACGCGACATCAAAATTACCGGAAACAAGCCGCAAAGAGTTTTCCGGGTCGGTTTGTCCGAGAAACGTATGCGCCCCGCGTGCGCTGAGGCGGTAAGTATCGGGCAGCAAGTCACCTTGACCGATCGCCAATCCCTCCAGCGGCGTTGCCGTTTTGCTCACCGGCATCGACAAGACACTGTACGCGACCGCACCCGGGGAGCAGGCGGTTTCGCTACCAGCAGCCGCTTGCTGCTTCAGCGAGTCGATGAGCACGCGCGCCTCGTCACGGGCGCCAAGAGCTCCCGCACGTTGTTCATCGATGATCATCCGACCGCTGAATCCCGCAAATATCGTGGCGAGCAACAGACCAACGAGTACCCAGGGAACAATCTGCTCGCGACGTAGCAGCGTGAGTTCGCTGAGGAGAATGTCTGCCGATCGCATCAGCCGAGCTTTCCAAGATGGCGAGCTGCAACCCAAGCGAGCGCACCAATCAAAAAACTCCACAGCACCAGCACCGTCAGCGGCGCACCGCAGCGTGCGATGCTTGCGCCGAGTCGCTCCGGAAAAAACCGATATTCACCCGCTTCACGCCAAAGGGCGGCGCTGGAACGATAAGCGTTATCCCCCGAACGCGAGTTAAGCGTGATGTCGCGATTCAGTGTTTTCATAAGTTCGCGTCGAAAACCTTCAGCGCCGTCTGCAAACTGGCGCTGATGCCCGATACTGGTTCCGGAAATTTCTTGTGATACGAGCATCACCGCCATGCGCGGCGACAGGATGCTCGCCGTCTCGAAGATATCCACCTGACGATCGATTGCAGCTTCGAGCGCAGAAAAGTGTCTGTCATAGACGACGTCGGAGATTTCATCCTGGATGCCGAAGATCACACCCTGAATATTGATCGGTAATTCGGCATCAGACGACACTTTGTACAGCGCGTGAAGTTGACGTCGCCTTTTTTCGATCTTTGCAGCTGGCGTCTCGCCATCAATGCCCGCCGCGAGATCATCTTCAATGGCGCGCAACAACGCGTCTGCAGACGGGGTCGGCGAGGCAAGCCGACCCATATCGGCGGCGATCCTCGGCACCACGAAATTTCCGAGTGCCCAGATCACGAGCAGAATCAATAGGGCCACACGGGCCGTCGAAGCAACCGCCGAAACAAGCAGCGCGAGGCCGAGCATCAGCGCCATGAACCAGAGATAGAGCACAGACAAAAAAACGGCGTGCGCCAGCCAAGTGGCCCCCGATGTCGACCCAAGCACTAGAAAACAAATCCCGATGATCGGCAGCATCAGCAACAGCACCGATGCCGAAAGACCGACAAACTTGCCCAAGAATAACTGCCCACCCGTGACCCCGCTTGCCATCACTTGACGCAATGTTCCCGACTCGCGCTCTGCCGCGAATGATGGATATGCAATCAACAACAAAATCAGCGGTAATAGAACTTGCAGGATGTAGGCGATCGAAATTTCACCAAAACGCGCAAGGGGTGACATGTCGTCAGCAGGTCGCCCAGCCGCGTAGTTACGCTTGTGCGCCTCGAGCCAGATCGATACCCCCTCGAAGGCCTGAACACCAGAATCGAAAAACGCGAGCGGCAAAGCTGGACGAAAAGCGTATTGTCCGTAGTGTGCCGCAGAGTGCGGATTTTTTTCGCCCTGCTCCATCCACTGCGACGCGACTTCCTTTTGTGCACGCGTCCGCTCTGCTGAGAGTGACTGATAGCGCAGCGCTGCGGTAACAAAGGCCACTGCGGTCAGCATGATGAAAAGCACAGCCGCCAATCGAAACCGACCGTCGCGCATGGTCTGCCGAAATTCTTTGGTAGCGATGTCGATAATCACTGGTCAAGCTTCTCGAACACTTCCACCAAAAGTCCTTTCGGTGCGAGCAGGCTCGCCGCCGTTATCCGACGCGACTCGCGGGCGTCTTGTGCGCTAACCCGTCGAACACTCTGCAGAGAGAGGATCGTCGCCATGAGAACCTCCGTGTTCTCGCCTCGCCGTCTTCAAGTCAGGATGATCCGACTCAGCGGAATTGGCAACTTGCACAATAGACCTGTCCCCGCCTGCTTGGGTTCGAACCAAGGACCAAGGGATTATGAGAAGACTGTACTCGGCCATCCTTTTTGGCCATCAATGACTTACGCGTGTCACTGAGCGGTGTGAAAGAGAATATAAGTGAGTGTGAGAATGGGGTGTTAACACTCCCTATAGGACGTCACGAGCCTTATCGCTGTCACCTTGCGAGCCTAATTATCTCTCTTACGACTACAGAAGACCCCTTTTTATATAATTGTCTCGGCGGCTCTCTTTAACGAGAAGAGAAAGACTATTCGACCAGTCCCCCCCTCTTGTCTTGGCTTGATTTTTCGTTGAGGAAGAGCGGAAACTTATTACTCGTAAAAAACGTCACATATTGAAGAGCTATATGCACGTGAGACCAGTCGTCCATGGTTCGGTATAGCCTGTCGCCTCCGTTCTATTGCCTAGCGAGAGGAAAAAACCTTGTCGACCCCCAAACCGCCCACGAAATACGAAAAGACCGCCTGTGTAGTTGTTTGCCGAGACGGTCCGAACGGCGCTGCTGTCCGCGCCTCGCAAACGCAGGCGCATCTAAACTATATCGAGACGATCCTCGATGAACTGAATATTGCGGGACCCTTGTTTGCCGAGGATGGCAGCGGGCCGATTGGTAGCCTCTACTCGCTACACACTAAAAGCCTCGGCCGCGCCCGAGAAATTATCGATCACGATCCCTATGTCAAGCACGGAGCCTTTGCTTCCATAGAATTCTTTCCTCATGTACCCGCTGCTGGTCGCTGGATCTGTGGCAAGATTTGGTAACGGTGGGCATTGAGACGGGACTAAAAAAACTTTTCATTACTCATCTGTGTTCGACCTTAAAGTGGTCGAGCCGTTTTTTGATGAGTGTCAGATAAGATTTTATTGTGTCAAGTACTGATCAGCACCACCCCCCGACGATCTTGCACGTTTTACGACAATATTGAAAGACCGCGATGCGTCGGTCACGACAGTCCTGGTTCAATATCGCTCGAAAAATAAGATAAAGGTAAGAAAGAGAAGAGGAAGCATCTGTGGGAATTTATGCCGTCACCCTCATCACGTTTTTCGTGATGATTCTCAGCGTTGTTCTAAGTTACAAGCTTGCAAGGCGATTTCTGCGCCCGAAAAAGACGGGTTCGACACCACCCACCGATAATTGACTGTGGGATCGATGAGCGCGATCACCCGCTTTGATTGGTCTAGATCTAAAGTACGTTTAGGTAGCCCTGTTGGGGATTGTACTAAAGATTAGAGGGCTTGGGACGAGCCCTCAGACCTCGGGCGCCGGGAGTCGATCACCCAAGAGCGCGGCGATCGCTTGATTAAGCTGCGGCGACTCGGGCGTAACACTGCTGTTGAAGTACGCGCTGACTCTGCCGTCGGGTGAAACTAAATATTTATTGAAGTTCCAGCTCGGCTCGCGCTGCTGACGCGCTAGTTCCGCGAACACCGGATTCGCATTGCGCCCGGTCACCGTTGTCGGCGAGAGCATCACGAACGTCACGCCGTAATTCGCATAACAAACTTCGGCCGTTTCAGCTTCGTCTTTGGCCTCCTGCCGAAAATCGTCAGAGGGAAAGCCAACGACCACAAGACCCTTACTTTTATACCGCTCGTGCAGCGCTTGCAGTCCATTAAATTGCGGCGTGTAGCCGCAGTGGCTCGCCGTGTTGACTAACAACAGCGGCCTGCCTGCGAAATCGCGACAAAGATTGACCGTGCTACGGCTGCGTAACTTGCGGAAGTCGTGATCGAGGAACGCAGGACACGACTGGGCCACGGGCTGCGTGACTGCAGTCTTGATGCCCGCCTGCAGCGGAGCGGCGGCGGGATACGCCGTGATCACCAGTGTTAAGACAACTAAACTGCGAGAAATTCTGTGCATGGCTGCTCCCGTCCTTTAGCGGAGGTTCTTAAGCGGATCATACGCCCACGGCCTCCCCGAGGCAGCACCCATAACCGAATTTAGATTCGATCAACTCTGTTCCGTCCACTTTGATCGATTCAGCAACAATGCTTATCAACGCTGCCTTTTGGGGTATTGGCATGGAGATCCGAGAGGTCGGGGATAAGTGGACAGATTGTACTTTTCGGCACACAGATTACAGGTCATACCGATCACATAGGTAACACTTTCTGGCCTTTTCGGGAGACACGCAGATGTCATGGCGGGAGGCGGCGCTGCTCGAGTCGCTGTCTCCCTTGCCCGTAACCCGCGCATCCTGCTTGACCCAACCGCCTTTCGTGCTCGCCGATCCGCCGAATTATCTCGAGAGCAAAGCATGCGCACCGCCAGACCGAGCCAGCGCCACCCTCTGCCGCTTGAGCTCCGACGTATACCGGACCGTCCTGTCTGTCATCGTGAACTTCTACTTCGATAAAGGAGAGGTATCCACGATACCGGGTCAACTCCATCCACTAAGAGTTCAATTTACATTCTCGCTCTTAATCTTCATTATTATTTCCTCCTTGGTCGTTAAGTGTAACAACAACTCGATCGAGCATTTTAGGATCTATTCCGTAATCTTTGGGGTCGTGCTTCAAGAGCAAATATTTTTTCACCGTAGACCCAATCCGCGATTCGACCCTCGATAAATCAAAGCGCTCTGCGCAACGGCCGAGCGACCTACTTGTCAACGATGCCGAATGACCACTTTCCCGAAGTGGTTACCGTGCTCCATATAACGATATGCCGCCGGGGCATCGGTAAAATCGAATACACGATCGATCACGGGCTTGATACGGTGACGATCGATGAAAAAATTCATTTTTTCGACATCGGATCGGGACCCGACGAATATCCCCGATACGTTCATGCTACGGCCGATCATGTTCGCTGCCGGAATGTCTCCGCCGAATCCGCCCAGACCGCCGATGATCGCGATATGACCGCCGTGAGCGAGTACGGCCAGTGATTGCTTGAGCGTGCCGACACCCCCAACCTCGAGGATATGGTGGACACCAACACCTTTTGTCGCGGCGAGTACGGCCGCGGTCCAATCGGGCGTCTCCCGATAGTTGATCAGATGAGTTGCACCAAGGTCGCGAGCTCGCGCCAATTTGTCATCTTTTGAGCTGGTGATGACGACCTGCGCACCGAATGCCTGCGCGAACTGCAATCCGAAAATCGACACGCCGCCGGTCCCCTGCAGCAGCACATGGTCCTCTGCACGCAGCCCTCCTCGAGTGACGAGACCGTTCCAGGCCGTCACGGCTGCGCACGGCAGCGTCGCGGCCTCTTCAAAAGAAAGATGCGCCGGGTAACTCAATACACCATCTTCTCGGAGCGTGATGTACTCGGCCAACATGCCGTCGCGGGCGCCGCCGAGTGCGGACTCGCCGGTTGAGGACAACCCTCGACCATCGAGCCAAGTCTGAAAAAACTGACCGACTACACGATCGCCCGGCGCGACACGCGTGACTCCATTACCGACCGCGACGACTTCCCCCGCGCCGTCCGACAGTGGTACCACCTTCTCGCGGCCTGCAACGGGGTAGTCGCCCCGTAGGATCATGATGTCCCGTCGATTGATCGACGACGCATGAACCCGAACCAGCACTTCCTGCGGTCCCGGCTCACGTACGACTGCCCTCTCGATGAGCTCGATGCGATACGCTTTCTCTTGGCGGGTGAGTTGATACTGTTTTTGACTGACGGGAATATTCATGAATTTGATTATACGGCGAGCTGATGGCCCGATATCGAGTCTTCAGGAATCACGGAGCGGGATGCCCTAGTGTCCCCGTAGAACGTCGTACGCTGACGCGATAGCCTTCCGATCGAGCGGACCGATTCGATCATCGAGTCTGCCGTCAAGGTTTGACCATTAACTCCACCAGCTCGGGCTCGTCGAGAAGATCTTCCGGCGTATCGATGTCGTGCGAGAGCCCCGATATCTCAATTTGGATCGCCCGTAGCGACCGAAGCGCTGCGATGCCGAGATGCAGCTCGGCGCTATGGGGGCCGTATTGAGGCGACACAGACAGGGCAGCCTCAGCCACAGCGCGTTTGTTCCCTCCCCTCGTCGATCAGGAACGACGACCATGTCGTATCCCCTCGCCTGATTCACGAGCGAGTCGATTTCTTCCGGGGAGATATACGGAACATCCGCCGCCACGATGATGGAGGCATCAAAACGCGAAGCAAGCGCGTCCGTGGCAAGCTCCACCGCTTCATTGAGTCCGAGACCCTCGTCGTTCAGAACCTCGATATCGTCGGGTAATCCCGTCTCACGCTCGGGGGTCACGACGATGATGTGATCGACACACCGCGCGGAACGAAGAGCTGTCAGCACGCGGTCCAACATCCGACGGACCAAGGCCGAACGCTCCGCCATCGACAGTACGCTCGCCAGCCTTGACTTGCCCTCGGCGAAAGAGCGAACCGGAACGATGGCGGCTACACGCATCAGTCCATCCTCTTGAGAGACTCGTCACGCAGGGAACTTGAGCGCACCGGAAATACGGATCCCGGCCCCATCCACCGCGTATTGCTTGTTGATGAAAATCAGGATCGACGTCATCGCCTCGGCGACTGCAGAGTTGGCCAGGGTACCGCCATGGATTCCTCGAAGACCACAGACCTGCACCAGACGAATGACGGACTCGCGCGCTGCCTTGTCATCTCCAAACACGAGCACGTCGTAATCGACCGTCGCATCGGATGCGAGCTTAGATGCGGCGACATTGTGGAAAGTCGATACGACACGTACGCCCTCACCGAGTATTTTTTTGGGCGTGCACAGCGGCACTACCCTCGAGCGGCAATTGCACTCGCATGACCTTCGGCGGTACCAGCGGGACGGTGGTGTCGACCACGATCTTGCCCGCGACGTGCGGACTGATGTCACCCAGCGCCGACTCTTGCGAGGCGAAACGCACGGCGAGGATGACGATATCTCCCTGAGCGGCCGCCTCCACGTTGGTGGCAGCACGAACATCGGTCTTGCAATCTGCAGTGAGCCGCTCTGCGGTCGCCTGCGCCTTGAGTATGTCGCGCGATCCGATAATCACCCGCTCCCCTGCTTTGGCAAGTCATCGAGCGAGTACAGAACCCAAATCGCCCGTTCCGCCGATGACCGCGATGCATTGACCCTGATCAGACATGCCGAACTCCCGAACCAAGACCGCTAATTAAGGGTTTGCCGACGCCGTCTGCCAGGCCAACTCGGCCAAGGGCTCCACTTGCGCCGCGTATTTCTTTCCTTCGGGACTCACTGCGGTCCCACGCTGTACGCGGCCTGCGATCCCGTGACAAATGGCGGCAAGTCGGAACATGCAAAACGCCAAGTAGTAGTTCAGGTGCGGAATGTCGTCGAGGCCGCGCTTGGCGCAGTACGCGTCGACGTATTCCCGTTCCATGGGCAGACCGAGTTCCTGGAGATCTCTTCCCAAGAGACCCCGAACACCACCAGAGGCCATGCGATAAGCCATCAAGTGATACGCGAAATCGGCGATGGGATCACCGATCGTGGACAGCTCCCAGTCGAGAACGGCGATGATTCGAGGCTCTTGCGAGTGGAACATAAGGTTGTCCAATCGATAGTCCCCGTGAACGATCGTCGGAGCCGATACGGTGTCCGGCGTGTTTCGAGGAAGCCAATCGATCAACTTTTCCAGATATTGAACGCGTCCGGCGGCCTCGACTTCGATCGCGTATTGCTTCGACCATCTGGAAACCTGACGCTCGACATATCCCTCGGGTCGGCCAAAATCTTCGAGGCCGACTGCCCGGTAGTCGATCGCGTGCAACTCGGCCAGCGTGCTCACCATCGCCTCGTAAATCGACCGTCGCTCGGGCCGAGACAACTCAGGCAGTGCCGGCTCCCAAAACAATCGTCCTTCGACGAATTGAACAACGTAGAACGCCGTCCCGATGACGTTGACGTCTTCGCACAGCACTAATGGCTTGGCCACCGAAAAGTTGGCATGCGTCGCAAGCGCAGACATCACGCGGTATTCCCGTTCGATGGCGTGCGCAGACGGAACGAGATTTCCCGGGGGTTTGCGGCGTAGAACGTACGATGCGTTTTGTCCATCCAGACGATACGTCGGATTGGATTGTCCGCCCGGAAATTGCGTGACGTGCAGCGGCGACGAGAAGTCGGATATCTTCCCCGGCAAATAACGCTCGAGAGCATCTACATCGAACTCGAGACCCTTGCGAAATTGATGAGCCCGAATCATGCGTGAGTGCGGTCGTCGACGCGACTCAAATCAGACCGCACGAATGGCTTTCTGGCGCTTCAACGTCTCCGACGGCGCTTTGTTCTCAAGCCGGATTTTCAGATCTGCCTTGAGCTGTCTGAACATCGACGACAGTGGCATTTTGGAATTGGCGAGCCACTGGTAAATGATTCCCACCATCGAAGCCGCGTATTGTTCTGCCACTCTCATCGGATCCAGATCCGGATCGATCGTTCCGGCAGTCTGTCCCGCTTTTACCCATTGCGCCACATCGCGGCGTTGCGCCTTGTGCACGATCGTAATGTTCGATTTGTACTCAGCAGACGGATCGATACTCAAAAACCAGAGCAAGTACATGGCCCGAACTTCCTCCGATCGTTCGCGAATGAACACCTCGGCCGCATCCGTAGCCGCCATGAGCGCATCGACGCCGACTCGCTCACCTACGGCCACGTGTACGCGATCCAGCCAGTCAACGCTCGCTTCCTGCAAAACCTTAGCGAATAGACCCGCCTTCGATCCGAATCGATGCGTCGCAAGACCTCGGCTGTAACCCGCGAGCTCACCGACCGCTTGGAGCGTCGTGCCGCGGATACCCACCTTGACGATGAGTCCGATGGCCGCATCCATGAGTCGCCGATCGGAAAGCGCGACACGATCTGCCTGACGACGTCGTGCAGACGGCGGAGAATCGGTTGCGGCTTTTGACATCAGTGAGCTCTTTCTTTGACCGCTTCAAAGCGCAGCGCGAACCTTGGGCAGCACGTTCTTCGCGACATATTCGAGTCGTCGCTGGCCTGCTGCGACGGTTTCGCCAGGTAGCCGCGCCCATATGTGCAAGTCACGGATCTGAGGATAGTCACGGAGCAGTTTGATGAATTCCGTCACGGCGGTATCGGCATCCCACAGTCTGTACAACCCTTGGGACAGCGCCGTCTGCGCGTCAGGGAAACGCGGCGTCGTGTCGGGCGGTCCGAATGCACCCCACTCGATGTATTGATTGCATTGATAAAGCGCGTGCGGTCCCACCGCAGCTGCTTCCCGCTCGGGGTCGTCCGAGATGATCGCCCAGCTTCCCGCGATGATCACGCCATCTGCAGGGTCCTTGCCGTGCTTTTTAAGGCACTCGAGATAGACATCGTGACCGATTCCGCCGGTCGATAAAAATCCGTCGGCGACCCGTGCGACGCGATCGATCGCCGGCTCGGCCATCGCGCCGAGATACAGCTTCGGCGTGTGTTCGGGTACGGGCGTCACGCGCAAGTCTCCCACCTGAAACCGCTTGCCTCCGAAGTTGATCCGCTCGCCAGCCCAGGCCCGACGAATGATCGTGATCGCCTCCTCGACGAGACTCGGCCGATGCTTGAGTTCCCGGCCGAACTGGCGAAACTCGAGGTCCCGGTATCCGATGCCGACACCGAGGTCGAAACGCCCTTTTGTCAGCAGCGACAACGTGGCGGAGTCTTCGGCGATACGAATCGGATTGTGCAGCGGCAGCACTATAAGGTTAGTGCCGATGCGCATTTTCTTCGTTCGCGCACCGATCGCACCTCCGATGACGAGCGGCGATGGTGTGTAGCCGTCATCACAAAAATGATGTTCGGTCATCCATACCGAGTCGAACCCCAATCTCTCGGCTTCGACGATCTGCTCGAGACAGTCTTCATAAAGAGTCTCGAAGGATACCCTCCACGGATCGGGATTTCGAAAGTCGTACCAAAGACCGAAGTTGACGTGACGTGACATGGCGTATCCCGGGTTCAGTTCAGACTATTGAGGAAGTCGAGGAGCGCAGCGCGATACTTGGGCCCTTCTTCGATGAATGGCGCATGTCCGCAATTCTCGAACTCCACAAGCTTGCAACGCTTTGCGTAATTAGCGATCGAACGACATACGTCAGGCGCAACCACCAAATCTTTGGCGCCAACGAACCCGAGCACCGGGGCCTCGATTTTGGCGAGGATCGCGCGCTGGTCGAGGACATCTAGCTCAGCAAGTGCATCATCGGCGACAGGTGATGTTTGCATGAAGAGCGACCACATCCAGGTGTTCATCGCCGTCGACTGAGGCGCGGCACACACGGCCTTGGTGAGCCCATCAAAGAAATTCGCACGATCTTCGCGCATGATTCCGACGGTCGCCGATGCACTGCCCGGCGCGCCACCGAAAGCATAGTCGGGCGCCTGCACGTAACGCGGACTCGCAGCGGCCGTGAGCACCAATCCGGCACAGCCACCTCCAAGCCGGCTCGCGGTTTCGACCGCGATGGCGCCGCCGAGCGACCAACCGTTCAGAACGGCGCGTTTGATACCGAGATGCTCGAGAATCGCGATGGCATCGGCAGCCCCCAGTCCGATTGAGTTTTGGGCGAAATCTTTGTCAGACATCCCGCAGCCGCGCTGATCGAAGGAGACGACGGCATGACCCGCCGATCGCAGCGAAGCGATCGTGGTATCCCACACTCTCGAGCTGGTGCCCCAACCATGAATGAGTACGACTGGCACCTTGCTGCCCGCGTAGTGCTCGCAGTAGATGTTTTTACCGTCTTCGCGTTTGATGATTGCCATGTTGACCCCCATCGGTCACTCAGCCGGGCGGCGCAGTCATTTGCGCGCCGGGGATTGGGTTGAAGTAATGGATCGTCACGTCTCGACGCTTGATTTTCCAGATTCCGTTACGACGGACGAAATGATCCCTATAGGTGGCGCTGATCATCTGAACGCTGTTGTCGGTCAACGCACCCATGCAGTCCACATCGCACTCGCCAGTAGCCTCATCCGCACCTTCAAAACGGACTTGGAGATTGCTGGTGAGATGATGCGACTCCCGCCAGACGGGCCACAACACCTCTTTAACGGCGCGATTGATGCCCGCATGCCCCTCGAATACTCCGAATGGAGGGCCGATGTTCCAAATACAGTCTTCCCACCAAATGGAGAGGAAACGGTCGAAGTTTCGCTGATCGAATCCTCGACAATAATCGGTCACGAGATCTCGCATAACGTGCCGACTCTCAAGCCGGTCGAGACGAACAAGCAGGTCGTTCACCGTCGCGTCCATCGCTGATTACCCCCGTTAACGTCGATCAGCAGTACTAACCTCTTCCGTTACCCACCTCGAGCTCGATGGCCCACGCGAGTTTTTTGCGCGCAGCGTCCATCGCCTCAGGGAAATAATAATCCGGGAAAAGGCTGGTGCAGCCCCTTCGATCACGCAAAACCTCTTTTGCGACGCTGATCTTGTGGACCTCAGTGGGCCCATCGACGATCCCCATCTCCGGAACGGTCGCCCACATCGACATTAGCGGCGTCTCGTTGGTCATGCCAAGAGAGCCATGCATATGAAGCGCCCGGTAAACCACGTCTCGAAGTACGGCCGGCATGGCCGCTTTCACCGCCGCGATCTCGCGCCGTACTTCTCGGGTGTAGGCCTTGTGCTTGTCGATGAGCCAGGCGGCGTAAAGCACATGCAGACGGAACTGTGTGATCTGGGTGTAGGAATCGGCGATTTTTTCCTGTGTAAGTTGCTTTTGCGATAGCAACTCGCCCTTCGTCTGACGGCTCAACGCGCGCTCGCACATCATGTCGAGAGATTTGTTCAGCAACCCGACCGTGCGCATCGCATGGTGAATGCGGCCGCCACCGAGCCGCGACTGCGCCACCTCGAACCCCTGCCCCGGCTTGCCCAGAATATTCTCGCAAGGCACTCGGCAATTGTTGAACCGCAAGTAACCGTGCACTCCCGAGCCGATTTCATCGCGCATGCCGACGGCGACGTTCCGTATGACTTCAAGCCCGGGTGCGTCACGATCGACAATGAGGATGGATGCGCCCTCTTGAACCGGAACGCTGGAATCCGTGACGACAACGACGAGCAAAAAGCTCGAGAAATCGGCGTGCGAGGCAAACCATTTCTCGCCGTTGATGACCCACTCATCACCAACGAGATCTGCCTTGCACGTGAATTGCCCCGGATCCGCCCCCGCCTGCGGTTCAGTCATTGAGTAACACGAGGCAATCTCGCCTGCGAGCAGCGGCTCGAGATACTTCTTTTTCTGCTGCGGAGTGCCGTACCGCGCCAGGATTTCCATGTTGCCGGTATCCGGAGCCTGACAACCGAACACCGTCGGACCAAAGCGACTGCGGCCGAGGATCTCGTTCATCAACCCCAGCTTGACCTGGCCGTACCCCTGACCGCCGAGGTGAGGATCCAAGTGGCACGCCCAAAGCCCCTGATTTTTAACGATTTTCTTAAGGGGCGTCATGGCGGCAGCAGCCCCCGGACGAGCCGGATCGAAGGGATCGGCTGGCCCGCGAAACACCAGATCGAGAGGCTCGATCTCCGAGCGGACGAATTCGCTCATCCAATCCAGTTTTTCCTGAAAGTCCAACTCGGTTTCGAAATCCCAAGCCACGTTCAGATCCCCCCTCTCGGTCGGCTTCAGCCACCCCGGCGACGCAAAAAACAACGATTTCAGAGTGGCGATCGGATGATGAAGATCCGATGCAAACGAGTATACGGATTCACTTGCTAGTCAACAACAAGAGGATTATCTTCAGCTCTGACTGGGAGAGTGCGGCGATATTTCTCGTGCGAATAAACCCATCGGACATTCAAATTTGGAGGGGACAAATGTCAATGTCTAAGTCAAGTTTGCTGGTATCCGTTGCCGTCGCAGTGACGTGCGGATCATTTAGCGTGACGTCATTCTCAGCGGACGAGGCGACCAGCCAAGGCACGCTCGAAGAAATCACCGTCACTGCAAGAAAGCGCGAAGAAAATCTTCAGGATGTCGGTACCTCGATCAGCGCTCTCGGTGCAGTGGATATTGCGCGCCGCGCTGACGTCGATCTGCAGTCCTTCGCCAATACGGCGCCGAACGTCATCATCAACGATCTTCAGCAGGGTCCGGGCAGCCCGGCCGCGATTTCCATTCGCGGCATCGGCACGACGGACGTCGAGAAAAACTTCGATCCGACCGCTGGCGTGGTGGTCGACGGTATCTTCATCGGCGTGAACTCGGGCGCGATGATCAAGGCCCTCGACTTGCAGAGCATCGAAATTCTTCGCGGTCCGCAGGGAACGTTGTTCGGTCGCAACTCGATCGCCGGCGTCATCAACATTGCGCGTAAGAGGGCTTCGACGGACGGTGTCTCGGGCGCCGTGCGAGCCGGCGGCGGCAATTACGGCGAACTCGCCGTTGATGGTTACATCAACCTGCCGCTGTCTGACACATTCGCGTTCAAAATTGGCGCTGCCAAGCGCGATAACGATGGTTGGTTCTTCAACAAGACTCGCGGCAAGGATGTGGGCAAGGTGGAGTTTACGAGCTTCAGCCCCAGCTTCACGTTCAAGCCGAACGACAACTTCGAGTTCACCTATCGCTACGACAAGACCGAGCAAGATCAGGATGCGAACACCGTTCTCAACATCGCTCAGGGCAATCAGATCTTCTGTCTGGCCTATCGTGAATGCGCCAAGGGCGTCCAAGTTCCGCAGTCGGGTGATCGGTACACCGTGCTACAGAACGGCGAGGGCGCTTACCAGACATATTTCGACAGCGAGATGCACATCGCCACTGCGAGCTACAGCATCAACGACGGTAATACGGTCGAGTACGTCTACGGAAAATTCTCGACCGATGAAAAGGTCTTCCAGGATTGGGACGGTACGGCGCGTACGCTCTACCACACCGATCGCCCTGCCGTTTGGAACCAGTCGAGTCACGAAGTTCGCTGGATTAATTCGGGTGATCGCCTCGACGTAACCGCGGGTCTCTACCTGTGGGAGTCGGATTACCGAATCGACCTGCGTAGCTACATCGGCTTCATCGACGTGCTGTTCGGTGCTCCGCCGGGATCCGTCGCCGTAATCGATCAGACCGTCGTTCAGAACACCGATTCGAAGGCTGCGTTCCTCGAAGCGGACTACAAGCTCACCGACGCGCTCACGCTGACGGTTGGCGGTCGATACACGAAGGACGACAAGGACAGCGGCCTCATCGACGCCGGGATGCCTAAGCTCGCCACGCTCGGTAGTCTTGCCAAGCCGTTCGAGAGGTCGTGGAGCGAGTTCACGCCGAAGCTGAACCTGCGTTATCGCACGAGCGAAGACGCGATGGTTTACGGTCTCTACTCCAAGGGGTTCCGCGCAGGTGGTTTCACCGGTCGTCCGGGCACATATGAAGCGGCCTCGATTGCGTACAACCCGGAAACGGTCGACAACTTCGAGTTCGGCTGGAAAACGGAGTGGATGGACGGTCGAGTTCGCCTGAACGGATCTGTCTTTTTGATGAAGTACGACGACAAGCAAGAAGAGCAGAGCGTGCCGACCTCAACGGGTACGGGTCAGCAGACCCTGGTGCTCAACGCGGCGCAGGCCGAGATCAAGGGTCTTGAGATCGACCTCACTGCTCGTATCACCGAGAACTTCACGCTTTCGGGCAACCTCGGCGTCATGGATTCGAAGTTCAAAAAGCTGATCGACACCGATCCGGCGACTCCGGTCAACAAGCGTGACTTGTCTTACCTCAAGTTGCGTCGTGCTCCGGATCTGACCGCGACGATTTCGCCTAACTACAACTGGAACGTCGGTAACGGCTCCGTGTGGTTACAGGCGGATCTGCGCTATGTGGACGATCAGGAACTCACCTTCCTGAACTCACCGCAGAGCAGCGTGAAGGCGCACGAAGTCATCGATGCCTCCATCGGTTATCGCCTGAACAACACGACCGTCTCCTTGTGGGGTTCGAACCTCACGAACGACGATTCGTGGACCCAGGCCTACGATGTAGGCACGAGCGTAACCTTCGCCGGTTTGTGGACTTATGGCGCTGCGCGCCCGCCGCGCACTTACGGCTTCCGGATCACCCACAACTTCGGGAACTGATCCTCGCTCCGCCTTCCTCCGCGACGGTGCCACGCTTCGGGTGTGTACCGTCGCCGGGGACGGCTCTTTGCTCCACGCGGATTCGACGCGGGAGATTCTTTGATGACAGCCAAAACATGGGTGGTGACCGGCGGTTCACGTGGTGTCGGTCTCGCCACGGCCCGAAAGGTTCTGGCGCTCGGAGATCGTGTCGCCGTCATCGCTCGCACTATTGACGAAACCCGCCTTCGGGCAGCGCTCGGTGACGAGCGTGTCCTATTGATCTCGGCGGACGTTGCCGATCCGGTGTCGGTGCGGTCTGCTTTCGATCAGATCGGCGATGCATGGGGCCGCGTCGAGGTATTGATCAACAACGCCGGACTGCACCGGGGTCGTAAACTCGCCGGGCTCGATGAAAAAGACTGGAACTCCGTCATTGCGACTAATCTCTCGGGCCCGATGCACTGTATTCAGGCTGCGCTGCGCCTCATGCAGGACGGTGCCTCAGTCGTAAATGTCGGCGCAGTCGTGGGCTTTCGCGGTTTCCCGGGGGACAGCCCCTACGGTGCAAGCAAGGCCGGACTTGCCGGATTGACCCGAGTCCTCGCCGTCGAACTTGCACCCAAAAGAATCAGGGTAAATCTCGTCATCCCCGGGCTCATCATTACCGAGATGACCTCGCAGCTCGACGAGAAGGCAATGCACAAGCTCCTCGAGCGCATTCCTCTTGGTCGCGTTGGGCGCGAGGAAGAAATCGCAGACGTGATTTGGTGGGTCGCCGGCTCCACCTACATGACTGGCGCCGTAATTCCGACCGACGGCGGCATGATGGCCCAGTTGTAACGCCCTCCGAGAATCGCTCATGGCCACTCTCGAATCCTTAGCCCGATGGCTCGAGTCCGAGTTGGGATTCGTCGAGATCGAAATGGGTCCACGGCTTGGTGGCGGAAACTCTAACATCACGCAGCTCATAGATCACGCGAAGGGCCGGGTCATTCTGCGACGTCCGCCCGACGACACGATTTCTTCTACTGCAGGGGCGGGCGTCCTGCGCGAATACGGCATGCTGAAGGCGTTACACGGGCGTGTGAAAGTTCCACGCCCACTCGGATATTGTGCCGATGCATCGATAGTCGGCCAACCGTTCAGCATCATCGAATACGTTGATGGCGTCACCATCACCGAATCCCTCCCCCCGGCGTACATGGCGGATGCAGCTACTATTTCGGATCTCGGCATCGAACTGGCCGACGAGCTTGCCACACTACATGCGGTGGATTGGCGATCGCTCGGAATTAGCTGTCCGAAAATGCCCGAAGACTACGTGACCAAACAAATTGCGCGATTGAGAAAGCTCCGCACGGAAGAAACGGGTCGTCCGTTGCCGTTGATAGAGGATCTTGCGGTATGGCTGATGTCGAATCTCCCGCCACCGACCCCGGCGACGGTGATGCATGGCGACTTCCATCTCGACAACACTCTCTTCTCGCGCGACGCACCACAGCTCAACGTCATCATCGATTGGGAGCTGGCGACGATCGGAAATCCCTACGTCGATCTGGCCTTGATGCTCGCCTTTTGGGGGCCAAGATCAGTCGATCCTCCGGGATTTTCGTTCGTACAAAAAGTGTCTCGTGACTTCGATGCGGTGATCGATCGTGACGCCTTGGCTGCGCGATGGTCGAAGCGCACGGGGCTCGACCTCGAACATTTCAGGGTGTACCGAGTCTTCGCCCTGTGGCGGCTCGCCGCCATCGTAGAAGGCGCGTACCTGCTTTTCCTGACCGGGCGAGTCGACAGCGACTACGCTCGAAAATTGGAATACGACGTGCCGGCCCTGCTCGAGGAGGCCGCCGAAATTGCCGCGTCAAATTGAGAAGAAGACTCTTTCCGGAGCATCCTAAATGCTGACAACGATGATGGATTTTCCGCTGTCGACCCAGATGATCCTGCGTCACGGAAGTCAGATTCACGCGGGTAGCCGTGTTGGCACGAGTAACGGCTACGCTTTTCAGTTCACGTTCTTCGCCGACATCGCGACTCGGATACATAAGCTCGCTGGCGCCTTGACGGCCTTGGGCGTAACGCGAAACGCGCGCATCGCAACCTATTGCTGGAACCACCAACAACATCTTGAGTGCTACCTGGCCATCCCTTCGATGGGCGCTGTGTTGCACACGCTGAATGTCAGACTATTCCCGGAGCAGGTCGTCGGCATCATGAATCACGCGGAGGATAGCGTGCTGATCATCGACGGCAGCCTGCTGCCGCAGATCGAGGCAGTTCTCAAGAAGGTTCCATCGCTTCGGCACATCATCGTGATCGGCGACGGATGGAAATCACCGTCGAAGAGCGACGCCATCGAAATCCAACGGTACGAGAGCTTGCTCGAGCGCTCCGCGCCGATCGACGCTTGGCCCGAACTCGATGAAAAACAAGCCGCTGTCGTGTGCTTCACGAGTGGCACGACAGGTGCTCCCAAAGGCGTGGTTTACAGTCATCGTTCGATATTCCTGCATACCCTCGCGACACTCGGCCGCGATACTTTCGGCATATGTCAGTCAGATCGAATCCTTTTACTACCCTCGATGTTTCATGCCAATGCTTGGGGGCTGCCCTTCTCGGCCTGGATGTCAGGCGCAGATCTCCTGCTTCCCGCATCCCACCTCAAAGCTGCCGATATCCGCAGCGCCATCGTACATGAGCGTCCAACTTTCACGGCGCTCGTACCGACTCTGATCAATGATTTGCTTCTCGCCGATGTCGACTCTCCGATCGATATGAGCTGCTTTAGGGTGATCGTATCGGGGGGGTCTGCAGTCTCGCCTACGTTGATCCACAAGGTCCGCGAACGGTGGGGTATTCCCGTGCTTCAAGGCTGGGGAATGACCGAGACCAGTCCGATGTGTTGTTTGTCGATTCCACCACGAAAAAGCTCGATCGACGAGGAGCCCGCATGGCGCGCTAAGAGCGGGCGTCCCGTCCCTGGGATGGAAGTACGCCTCGTCAGCGATGACGGTAAGGTCTCACCGAACGACGGCATCACCGTCGGCGAACTGCAATTGCGTGGCCCGTGGGTAACGGGCGGTTATCATAATAACCCGTCATCCGAATCGTTCACGAGCGACGGCTGGCTGCGTACTGGAGACGTCGGCGTCATCGATCGAGCGGGTTACGTGCAGATCACTGATCGCACCAAAGACGTCATCAAGTCAGGCGGAGAGTGGGTCTCTTCTCTCGAGTTAGAAAATAAGCTCGCAGCTCACCCGGGAGTCGTCGAAGTCGGCGTGATCGGGATACCCGATCCGCGCTGGGAAGAACGCCCTCTCATATTTGTCGTAGGCAGCCCGAAACATGCAGCGCTCAACGCGCAGTCATTGCGAGAGTTCCTCATACCACTCGTCGCACGATTCGCAGTCCCCGAAAATTTCGCTTTCGTGGACGCACTACCGAAAACGAGCGTCGGGAAAATCGACAAGGTGGCTTTGCGTCAGTTGTACTCGAGCGGCAAGATCGAGATTATCCGCCTCAAGTGACGGGGTTATTCACCCGAGCTCGCGAATCTTCGGAGAGCTTTTGATTAGCTGATCGATTTGCGACGCTGAGTAACCCAATTCCTGCAAGATCGTACGATTGTCGGCATCGACTGCACGGGCTGCTTGAGGTGGTGTCGGAACCGAGCGACTGAACCTCGGCACCGGGGCGTTTTGTTTGATCCCATCGATCTCGATGAAAGCCACACGCGCCATGTTATGCGGATGGCTTGTCGCTTCTTCCATGGTCAGAACGGGTACGGTACACGCATCAGTCTCATCGAACAACATTCGCATTTCATCGAATGTTCGGCTCTTGATGGCAGTAGCGAGCTTAGCTCTCAAAGCTGGCCATATTTCAGCGATCAATTTTTCATACGGATGTCGCTGGAACCCTTCGCCCTCAAGAAACTCTGCATGGTCTAGCCCAAGTTTCGATAGTAGCAGTCGATGAAACTGCGGCTCGATCGCCCCCACGGCAAACCACTTGCCATCCCGTGTCTCGTAGGTGTCGTAGAAATGCGCTCCACCGGCAAGAAAATTCATGCCGGTCGCATCCTTCCATAGCCCGCGATTTTGTAGCCCCATCAACGGGGCCATGAAAGAGATGACGCTATCGATCATGGCGCTATCGATCACTTGTCCCTCGCCGCTACGCATCCGCTCGTACAGCGCGCAAACTATGCCGAAGGCAACCATCAAACCTCCGCCGCCGTAATCACCGATGACGTTGAGTGGCGGTACCGGTTTACCACCCGGAGGACCGATTTGATGCAGCATGCCCGTCAAGGCGATGTAATTGATGTCGTGACCGGCTGTTTTGGCGAGCGGACCTTCCTGTCCCCACCCGGTAATCCGGGCATAGATCAGACCGGGATTTCGTTCACGGCACGCTTCAGGACCGATACCGAGTCGCTCGGTGACGCCCGGACGAAATCCTTCGAGCAATACATCGCTTCGCTCGACGAGCTTCAAAACTACCTCGATCGATTCAGGATCTTTGAGATCGAGCATCATGTGGCGACGGTTGCGCAATGTCGGCTCAGTCTTACCACCGTCGAAAGCGCCCGGCCTCTCGATGCGAATCACGTCGGCACCTAGGTCGGCGAGCAGCATCCCCGCGTAGGGTCCAGGGCCGATACTTGCAATCTCGACGACGCGCAAGCCGGCGAGCGGCCCTCGACTCATCGAGGCACTGCGCTCACCACCCGATGCTTCGGGATTCGCCATCGATAGTCTATCAGGTGGCGCCATAGACTCGTCGTCCAGTCCGCGCCATCTCTAACAACAACTCGCACGGCTCGAATCGCGGCCCCGCCTCGACAGCGAGTCGCTTGCAAACCTCGACGAACTCCCTGACGCCGATCATGTCGATGAAGGACATCGCGCCGCCCGTATACGCAGGGAAGCCCCAGCCGAGAATCGACCCGAGATCGCCATCGACGCCGCTCGAGAGCACGTCCTCCTCGAGGCAGCGCGCCGTCTCGAGAGATTGGATGAACAGGAGACGCTGCTTAACCGCCTCGAGCGAGGGCTGCTTCGTACGCGCCGGATACTCATTGGCAAGCCCCGGCCAAAGATATTTCTTACCTTGCGAGGGATACTCATAAAAACCACCACCCGCCTTACGACCGACACGACCTAAGTCCTCCACGAAGTGCCGAAGGACATCCCAGCTCGGTGGCTCACGAAACTCTTTGCCGAGATCCGCTCGAGTCTGCTGCACGACGTGGTATTGCAGTTCGAGCGAGACCTCATCCATCACGGCGAGTGGGCCGACCGGCATACCTGCAAAACGTCCTGCGTTCTCGATCAGCGCCGGATTGACACCCTCTTTCAAGAGCATCTGCCCTTCATAGCAATACGTGCCAAATACTCGGCTCGTGAAAAATCCCCGACTGTCGTTGACTACGATCGGCGTCTTTCCAAGTCGTCGTGCCAAATCGAGCGTCCAAGCCAGCGTCGTATCGTCCGTCATCTTGCTGCGAATGATCTCGACAAGGGGCATACGCTCCACCGGCGAGAAGAAATGCATGCCGATGAATCGATGTGGCCTTTTCGATGCTTCCGCGAGTCCGGTCACGGGTAACGTCGACGTATTGCTAGCAAACACCGTATCAGCCGCGATGACCGCCTCAGCCCGACGAATGACGTCAGTCTTGATTTCACGTTTCTCAAAGACAGCCTCAATGACAAAATTACTCCCCACAAGATCTGCGTAGTCATCAGTCGGCCGAATACGCGAGAGTATCGCCGAGGCATCCTCCTCCGTCACTCGGCCTGCGGTCCGATCTTTCTCCAATTGCTGGCGGGTGTGCTCGACAGCTCGTCCGGCAACTTCACACGAGACGTCGAGGACACTGACTTCATACGACGCTCGAGCAAGCGAATGGCTGAGCCCCGCTCCCATCATTCCAGCACCGAGCACAGCCACCCGCGAGACGGCTTGCTTCGACACGCCTTGCGGTCGTCGCGCCAGCTTCTCCGCCTTACCCTTGTTGATGAACATCGTACGAATGAGATTTCGCGCTTCGGGTCTGCGAGCTAGCATCACGAATTGATGACGCTCGATGTCGAGTCCCCGATCAATGGGAACCTGAAGTCCCTCATAAACACATGAGAGGATGGCGAAGGGCGCAGGATAGTTTCGCAACGTCTTGCGCGTCACATCTGGTACCGCGGTCATGAAGATCTGCGAAAAATCACCCGCAAGAGCGCTGCGAGAAGATCCCTTAGATTTTCCGTCCTGGCGATCCCAAGGTTGAACCGGGCTGTCCGCAGACAACAGCCACGCGCGCGAACGCTCCTTAAGCTGATCGGGAGGAACGAGTTGATCTACCATCCCGAGTCGCAGCGCTTGAGCAGGACCGACGGGTCCGCCGTCGAGCATGAGCCTCAACGCCGGTTCAACGCCGATCAGACGGGGTAAGCGCTGCGTTCCACCTCCTCCGGGTAACAGCCCCACCTTCACTTCCGGCAAACCGAGCTTGGCTGACGGCGTGTCAGCGAGTATCCGGTGATGGCACGCGAGTGCGATTTCGAGGCCGCCACCCAAGGCAAGCCCATTGATGGCTGCGACTACCGGCTTGCCGCAAGTCTCGAGGCGACGAAGTACCTTGGAAAATCCGTTAGTTGCCCTGTGCAACGATCCAGCATCCCCGGAAGTATCGATCGCGTTCACGAGGTCGAGAAGATTCCAACCTGCAGCGAACGCAGCCTTGGCAGAGGTCACCAAAATGCCGCGGACGGCGGTATCCGACGAGAGTGCCCGAATGGACTCGTCCAACTGGATAACAAATTCGTCCGACAACATATTGAGCAGTGCGCCGGGGACGTCAAGTGCCAGCGTGGCGATACCGTCTCGGCCGATATCAAGTGAAAAATGTCGAGCCATTGACTTACACCCGCTCGATGATCAAGGCAGTGCCCATACCCGCACCTACGCACAAAGTGACTAGCGCGGTGTTGAGATCCCGGCGCTCCAATTCGTCGAGTACAGTTCCGAGAATCATCGCTCCCGTGGCGCCGAGCGGATGCCCAAGAGCGATCGCCCCGCCATTCACATTCACACGATCGGCTGGCAGATCAAAGTGGCGCATGAAACGCAGCGCGACGGCAGCGAATGCTTCGTTGATCTCGAAGAGGTCGATATCTTTGATAGTCATTCCCGTCCTACGAAGGAGTTTTTCCGTGACGAGGGCTGGGCCCGTGAGCATGATCGTCGGTTCGCTGCCGATCGATGCAAACCGACGAATGCGCGCTCGAGGCTTGAGACCCGATGCCTTGCCAAACTCCGCGCCGCCGACCAATACAGCAGCCGCGCCGTCGACAATTCCACTCGAGTTACCGGCAGTATGCAGATGCCGGATAGCCTCGACTTCCGGATAACGAAGCTGAGCAACCGTATCGAAGCCAAGTTTTTCGCCGGCCGTGACGAAGGCCGGCTTGAGTTGAGAGAGCGATTCGACCGTGGTGTCTGGTCGAATATGCTCGTCACGATCGAGTACCACCTCGCCGATCGCATTTCGTACCGGAAAGACAGAGCGTGAAAATCTGCCCTCCCGCCATGCTTCGACGGCTCGTCGCTGACTCTCCGCCGCGAACGCATCGAGCATCTCGCGACTGAATCCGTCGATCGTCGCAATGAGATCGGCACCGATACCTTGGGGCACGTAATAGGCGGGATACGACACCGCCGGGTCAGAGTACCAAGCGCCTCCATCGATACCCATCGCGACGCGAGACATCGACTCGACTCCGCCACCGATCGACGCGATCGCTTGTCCGCTCATAACTTGGGCGGCCGCAGTATTCACCGCCTCGAGCCCGGATGCACAAAATCGGTTGACCTGTTGCCCGGCCACACTCTCGTCGTACTTCGCGACGAGCGCAGCGACGCGAGCAATATTGGCGCCCTGCTCACCGACCGGCGAAACGCAGCCCAAGATCACGTCGTCGATCAAGGAAGAATCGAACTGACTACGCTCCCGGAGGGCAGACAACGTCTGCGCGATCAGGGTGATGGGAGTCACGGCATGCAACGAACCATCGGTCTTACCACGGCCCCGTGGGGTTCTGACGTGGTCGAAAATAAATGCGTCGATCATGTTCAAGGCTTGCCATCGGTAGGTAACTCGAAAACGTAGAGCGCATTTCCACCTGAGGGCTGATAGATATCCGGTGCCTCACGAGCAGTCATCAATTTGAACACCCCCATCCCCGTTGAGACGGCAATGTACTGTTTTCCGCCGACCGAATAAGAGATCGGATAACCGTGCAGTGGCGCACCGAGACGACTCTGCCACAGCACCTCGCCGGTATTCGAATCGAAGGCCTTGAAGTAGCGATCAAGATCGCCGACGAAAGTCAGATTACCCGCCGTGGTCAGTACTCCGGTCAAGAACATGGCGCGCTGTGTGTGGGACCACTTGGTCGATAAGTCGCGTAGGTCGATGGTACTTAAACGTCCGAGCATGCCGTTGGCCCCAGGCATCGGGACGATGCTCGACTCTCCGCCGTATCCACCACCGCCTTCGACGAAATCGACCTGTCGACCCGTGAATTCCATGCAGATCTGATGGAGCGGAACGACGAGGGTAGATAAAGTCGGATTGTATGCACTGGCTTGCCAATTGTGCCCGCCGTAGATGCTGGGGCACGCTGCAACCGTATCACCGATTCTCGCGTTGACGATGTCATCGCGGTAGACGAGCTTACCGGTTTTTTTGTCTAGCGGCTTGACGAAAATATCCTGGGGGAGCAGCTCGGTGAAGTCGACGAACTTACCCGTTCGACGATCGAGCTTCCAAAGAATTCCGTCCTTACCGACGGTCACGACATACGGCTTGCCATCAAGATCGACGAGCACCCGCTCAAAGCCGGTCTCCATGTCCAGGGTCTCACCAGGCATATGCTGGAAAAACCAGCGGAGCTTTCCGGTCTTCGGCTCGATTGCCAACGTCGAATTTGTGTACAGCGCAGCGGATCGCACACTCATGCCGCGGCTCGCAGCCACCCACGGCTTCGGCTGCGAGGTGCCGAGGAAAACAAGGTTCAATTTCGGGTCATAGGACCCGGCAATCCAGTTGTCTCCACCACCGCGCAGCTCGAGGGGAACCCCGCCCCACGACGCGTCGTTCGGATCGTCAGGGAGCGCGATGGTCGACGTTCGCCATAGCTCTTGTCCGGTATCGGGATCATGTCCGGTGATGAAACATCCCTCCTTCTTAAAACGTTCGCAGCCGTTGATACCGCTCACCACGACGCCGTCGGCGATGATCGGTCCAGCAGAATGGGTGTATCCCTTGGTGTAGTCGGCCTTGGTCGTTCGCCACAGCAGTTTCCCGGTACGGGCATCGAGCGCAATTAATGCGGCGTCGTAGGTCGCCACGAAGAGTCGATCTTTGTAGATCGCGATATTGCGAGTCGGTCCGCCTAAGGTGCGGGATTCAGGCGGGTGCGGGTATACGTACTCCCAGATCAGCGATCCAGTAGCCGCGTCGATGGCCTGAATAAGATTAGCTGGATGGGTCAAGAACATGATGCCGTCGTGAACGAGCGGCGTGACCTGGTTACTGCCGTCGCGCATGGTAATCGACCACGCGAGTCGCAGGCTGCGAACGTTGTCACCATTGATTTCTTTGAGCGGCGAGAAGCCCTGGCCGTCTTGGGTCCGCCGCCAGTTGAGCCAGGCCGACTCCGGCGGATTGCGAAGCATCTCGTCGGTGACCTTCGATAGCGGGGGTGTCGACTGGTTGGTCCACCGACCGGCCCGCGCCGCCGCCTCGGCCACGCCACCGGCGCCTTCCCAAGCCCGTCGAGCGCCACCTTCCTCGGTCTCGCTCCGAGCCGTCGTCGCGGCCGGTACAGCGTCACCCCGTTGAGGTTTACCCGGTGCCGCGCGCTCAGCAATCGTGAGAGGGCGCGAGCCTACGGGGAATTGGTTGATGCTCAGGATGTACGCCGCCATATCGGCGAATACGCGCTCTCCGGCAGAGGCCGGAACGGTGGTCGCCATCGAACTACGGATTAAACTGACCAGCGCACCAACCGGAAGATTGGCCCACTTGCCGACGAATTCGGAGCCGATAAGGCCAGGCCCGTGCCCGGTACCACGAAGGGAGCCGTGGTGGCATTCGACGCAATACCGATCAAAGGCACTTTTGCCGGCGGCTACTTGTGCCGAGTCGTAAACAGCCTCACTCCGAACCGAGGTGGCAGCGAAAACGAGGCTGGACAAGACGACGAGTCGGGCCGTGACCCCGTGGATGGTGAACATGGCGGAGCCCCCGAAATCGTGGTGATTAAGGCCCGCTATGTTGTCTTGCTTGACGCCAACAAGTCAATGCGGAAGGCCGCCTGAACGCCGGCCCGAAATGAGGTGGCACTTGCTAGTTACCAACAAGAAAACTAGTATCAAAATGCTCAAGTGGACTCGCACGAGCTCGGGAGATTTTTTCTATGACCGCAAAAACCGACAGCGTTAAGGCAGATTTCGACGTCATCGGCGTCGGTGCCGGTTTCGCCGGCCTCGGGCTCATTCACTACGTTCGTGAGGCGGGATTATCGGTACGGGTATTTGACAAAGCTTCCGACGTCGGGGGCACCTGGACCTGGAACCGCTACCCGGGCGCCGCGAGCGACAGCGAGTGCTACTACTACTGTCTGACGTTTTCCAAAGAGCTGCTGCAGGAATGGAAGTGGTCGATTCGGTATCCCGGTTGGGAGGAAAACCTGCGCTACATGCACTTCGTCGCAGACCGATGCAATATGTGGCCGCACATCACCCTAAACACTAAGATCGTCGGCGCCGACTTCCAGAAGGACACGGGTCTTTGGCTGGTCCGGACGGACAAGGGCGAGCAGTTCACTTGCCGGTATTTTGTCAGTGCGATGGGCATGATCTCCGAGCCGGTGATCCCGAACTTCAAGGGCCGTGAAAAGT
>Ga0194131_10003042_pt1 | contig 26880 bp, 15 predicted proteins | sample TA2KigO120mmetaG_FD_148631 | JGI IMG/M metagenome (GOLD analysis project Ga0194131, IMG submission 148631) | Freshwater microbial communities from Lake Tanganyika, Tanzania - TA2015053 Kigoma Offshore 120m | ecosystem: Environmental > Aquatic > Freshwater > Lake | place: Tanzania: Lake... | reverse complement strand
GCACTCGAGGGGTAGTGCCAAGCGGAGGGGTACTTCGGTAGTACGTGCGCCGCATCACGAGTTTCGGAGTATTTTTGATCGCTGCGCTGTGTGTCCTGATCGTCTGCGCCGATCCAGCGGACGTTGGCCGAGCCACCATGACAATCCGTACACCCGAGGACGACACTTGGATTGGCATGCATCGTCGGCTGATCGGTCTTGGTATGACAGTCGTTGCAACCCACGCTTTTGGCCGCGGCTTCGTCAAGCGTCTGCTTGGCCGGTGCCGGTGGCGCCGCCATGTAGACCCGCTCGACCGCCTTCAGGCCTTCTGCCGAGGTCGCGATATCGACGGAACCCGGCAACAAAATGAGGCCGGATAGCGTGAAGATGGCGGCAACGAAGTTTTTCATGGGTGAAAAAAATCAGTAAGTGAGTACGAGATTGCCGAGGACAGCGTAAGCCGTCTCGTCTTCGAAAAGGTCGCGATAGCCGGCGCCCGGTGCCAAGGTGGCCACGGACAATCGACCGACCACGTTTTGAATGGCCAGCGGTCGCCAGGTCACGGCGATCGACGCATCGAGGCCAATATCTTTGTCGATGTCGCCTTGCGCACGCGCAACCCGCAGGGTCGCCGTATCGACGAATTGCAGCCAGTTGACGTTGGTGCTGACGCGCAAGGTCGGCGTCAAATCGAAGTCCGCACCGACGCCGATGAGTTTGAGGCCAGGGTTGGCAAAATTCGACTGGCCGAATTCTTTGGAGGATCGCAACGAGTTCAACAAACCGTTGCGCCCCGAGAGCGCAACGCGTCCACCCGCAATCAGCGGGACCGGCTCGCGTATCCAGAAGCTAGTATCAGCACCTGCAAAGAGCGGGTTTTCGAAGATCGCGTCGAAGCCTTCGCCACGGCCGTCGAACGGATCGGCGTCGGCCGATCCCCAAGCCAGCGAGGCGCGCGCACGCACCCAGGAAAAATCCTTCGACAATTCCGCTGCGAAGAAGCCGGCGCGAATCTGCTGTGGGCGATCGACGAAGGTGCCTTTGTCGGCATGGCCCAGCGCGTAATAGGCCGACGTACTGAGATTCAGACTACCGACATGCCCGTCACCGGAAAGACCAAGATACGTGACGTCGTAATCCCCCGATCGTTCGACGCCCAGCGACGCCGGGCGCTGGATGATGCCGTTGTCGTCGTACTGAATCTGGCCACCCTCGCGATTGCGGTTGTGGATGACCGTGCCTTGCGTGAAGAAGCCCAGCGTTGGCCAGTCCTGAACATAAAGATTCGCGGCGAACACGTCGTCATCACGGAATGCCGCGAGTCCACGCGAGAACACGTCATTGAGACCACTATTGGTGTCCTTGTCGAGCCGACGGAACCAGGCGAGGTTGTACTGGAACCGGTTATTCGAGCGGATGCCGAACAAACGTGCGCCAAACATCGCATCGTTGAGCAGGAAGCCGCGGAAATCCGACGTGAAGGGTTGGATGCCGACGCGGATGCTGTCGAAATCGTAATTGGGCGACACATTGCGCAAATGGCGATCGACGAACGCCGCCTGCAGACCCACTGCGGAGTCGTAGCGCAGCTTCGACGCATCGGCTGGCGCGCGCAGCAAACCGCGCTCGTCGGCCGAAACTCGGGTGACATTGAGTGCGGGCGTGAAGCGAAATTCCCAATCGGGCGGCTTGAAGGTGGTGTTGCCCTTGTAGAGCACGGTTTCAAGCGCGAAGGTCTGCGCCCAGATTTCCGTCTTCGGACTGCCAAAGGTATTCAGTGATTCCGGCCTTGCAGTGACCGGGCCACCCACCGGCAGCGGAAACGAACGCGGCTCGAAAAGCGAATCGGAGATACCGATGAAAGCGAGATACCAGTCCTCACCGAACATCGGTCGATCACCTTTCAAGCGGTTATGGCCGTGATAGGGATCGAGAAGATTTTCTTTGATACCGATCGCTTCGACGATGCGCCAGCGATCCGGGAAGCCTTGCAAAGATCCCAACTCTTCTTTCGCTGCCGGCGCAATGCGATTCGGATCGCACGGCTCAGGCTCGTAGGGGACGACCGGAATGGTCGGACTACGACGGCCAGGATCGGCCGGTTGCGGCCGTGGGCAGGCCTCATCGGCCAGTGCTGATCCCATGAGGGCACTAGCAAGCAGCGCAGGCATCCACCAGCGATCAAAGACCACTGCAAGGCTCCTGTTCGTTCGAGTCGAGGAACGGCGCTTGCGGGCAACTGACGTAACGCAAACGCGCACCGCTCGGTACCAATTGATCAGAGCGACGATTGATGGGTGCATTCTGCGGCACCGAGCCACTCAAGCCGGAACGCGCGACACCGAGGAATGCGACCATGTCATCTTGATCGACGCCGTCACCGGAAACACCGATCGCGGCGACCAATTGGTCGCCGCGATAGATTGGCACAGCACCCGGGAAAATCTGTATGCCGTTGGCCAAGCCGCGCACTACCCCGCTCGCGGCAAAGCCCCGATCAAAACCGCTGACGCCACTACAGTTGCGTGGCGTATCGACCGTCAGCCCACGGACGAATGCGACGTGCTGAATGACGGCGTTGTACACGAGATCCATCTGCAAGCCCGTGTTGAGCGGACTCCACTGACCTGGCGCACGAGAGAGTGGGCCAAAAGGATTGCCGTCTACGCCGTCCGGATAATTCGGCCGCGCGAGATTGCCGAGCGCGCGGGCGGAAAAAGCCGTTGCCCCATCCGCCAAGGCATTCGGCAAGCCGAGAAAAACTCGCATGGTGGCAACGTACTGCGCGGGCGACTCTTCTCGCAGCCGTACCAAAACACGATCGAGATAGACCGCAGGTGGCAAAGCATTGAGTCTTTCCGCTGCCGTACGCGAGGAGAAGAATGCCGCACCGCGCGCCTTCTGTACCGACACATCGATGCCGAACACGGGTGCGTCACGGGTACGCACGAGGCCCAAAATTTCGCCCTGTGAATCGACGACGCTGATCGACACACGCGCCGGCGTATCGAGCGGACGCCGTATCTGTGCGCGGCTTCGATTGGCCACGCGCAACGCGCTCGACAGGATGGCGCGAACCTCGGCGGCAGTCAGGGCCGCAACCCCATCGGTACCGGAGCGGGGGCGATAACGCTCCTGGCCCGCTGCATCGACCAAGACGAACGCATCGAGACCCGCGTAGTCCTGACTGTCGGCGCGAATGCCGGAACGTGCTTGACCAAAAGCGGTTCCGGCACGCACCAGCGCATCGTTGTAACCGGGTACTGCCACGAGTTGTCCGCTGGCACCGAGCAGCGATGCAAATGCCGGTGGTGAATCGACTCGCGAGCGCAGATCTTCGGACCGGATGTCACTGAATCGCAGAGTCTTGCCATCCGCCGTGATGCGATCTGCGCGGCGATCTTCGGGCGCCGCCAACGGTCCCGCCGCGGCAAACGCCACGGCCTCGTCGGTATCGCTGTCGATATCGAGAATATTGCGATCGATCCCGTAAACAGAGTCGACCACCACACCGACGCCACCCACCGGCGTGCCCGAGCGATACAGCGGGAAACCACCCGGATCACCGGCGAGCCCCAGCGGCGATCGCTTCGGGCCCACATCCGCTTCGGCAGGTGTGAAACGTGCCGAAAGATCCGAGCACGGCAGCTGACTGAACTGCACGCCGAACAACGGCCCTCCAGGTGTCAGCAGTTCGCCGGGGTTGAAGTGCGATTGAATAATTTGGCTAGCCGTTCGCGTACTGAAAGCGTTGCCTTCACTCGAAAGATAGGCGCCGGTCACCGCTTTAGCGATGGCCGCCATCGTCGCCGGAATCACTTCAATGTTTTCGAGTCCGCCACTCAACGCCGACACCGCCACGCTCGTTTGCATCGTCACATTCTCGAGCGCGCCTGACATGCGAAACACCGCCAGAACATTGCCGACTCGATCGACCACGGCAATAGTTGCCTTGACCCCTCGCGCCTGCGCCTCGGCCACAGCGCGTGCGATGACGGTTTCGACATCGCTGTTGGACAAGAAGGTGCTGGCGCTGGCACAACTGCCATCACAGGCCGGCGCGCCTGACGCCGATGCCGCCCCACCATTGACGTTGGCGCCCGATGAGCCCGAACCGCCACCGCCGCAGGAAGCCACCACCGCGGCGCACAGCGCCGCCAACCAAAAACGTCTCATTGGCGTGCCGCCGCCTGTCGAATCACTTTCTGCACGACGGGCGCCCACAGCGACTCTTGCTGGTCGTGATAAACGTGGCACGAAGCGCAAGGACTGGCGATACGCGTCCGACCGTCTTCGGTTCCCTTCTCGCCACCATGACAGTCACGACATACTTTGATCTGCGGCATCAGCACGTCACTGGCCACTTTCGAAGTCGCTGCCGCATGACAAGTCTCGCAAGTCGCCTCACCCGTGGCGTGCGCGGCATGATCGAAGCGGGCCTTGGGCATGAACGTCTGCGTCAACTTGACCGGCGCCACCTGCCAAACCGGCTCAGCGCTCGTCCCCTCGCGAGTGACCATATGGCAATCCGCGCACACTCGACGCTCAAAGATATCGGCAGCTACTTGATTGGCCCGCTGCTTGGCAGTTCCCAGAGCTCGAGCGCGCGCCGCGGCACTCAGGGAAGCTCCTGGCGGTGTCACGCCTTCCGCAGGCGAAAACGCATCGCTGTAGCCACCGAGAAATCGCCGGCTGTAATGATCGACCAGCGTCTGCATGACGAGCGCCGGTTCGCCATGCGGCAGTTCGCGCTGCGGCTCCGCCGGATCGAATCCCAAGGTGTGGCAGGAGCTGCAATGCTGCTCCATGTTGATCGGCGTGAAGCTCGTGCCACTCTCATTCGGCGAATGGCAATCAGCACACTTCATCACGACTTCGCCCTGTGGGGCTTTTATCCCCCGCGGATCGAGGTGTGCCGCATGCGTGAATTCGAGATTGGACTTTTCGATGATGGGTGATTCACCGAGTCGGGCCCGCGTCACTTTCCAATCGGGCGCAGTCAACAAGCTGACCTGAAAATCCGGATGCTGCGCAGCAAAATCCGTCGCCGGCATGATCTTCGGTCCCGCACCATGGTTTTGCGGCTCCGTATGACAATCGGTACAGATTCGCGTATCGAGTTGCACGAGATTCGACGGCTCATCGTGCTCGACGTGGCAAGTCGTACATCGCTCTTTCGTCATGTCCGCCGCAGCGGGATGATCTGCAGCAACGTGCTGATGCAGAGTGCTCGAGTGACAATCAAGGCACTGTTCGTTGCGGACACGGCGAAATGGTTGTACGTGACACCCCTCGCACTTCACCTCGAGATTGCCGTGCGCAGAGTGCAACGCACCCGAAGTCCACTGCATGTCGCTCGGCAGCGCACTCGCGCGCAACCATGCGATCGATGCATCGCTACGACCCACGAAAAACCACGGCAGAATCAGACCCAGCAACAAGGTGACGGTGACGCCAGCCCACGCCCACGGGCGCTTGCGCCAACCCACCTGCTCGAGCGACGTCGCAAAGACCGGCAGCGGCGCATCATCGGCAACTGTGGCTTCCCGAGAATCGTGCTCGACGGAAATCGCCGCATCGAAGTCGGCCGGCGCCTCGAGCACTTTGATGAGCATGGGTCCGAGGCTGACCTCGTCACCCACGTGCAAACTCGCATCACGACACAGTCGACCATTGACCTCCGCCTGCGCGGGCGGAATACACGACAACAGCAAACCGGCGTCCGCGCGCGTGAACTTCGCCTGCTGCAAGCCGATGCGCTGATCGTTGCAATGAATGTGCTGATCGGTCGCGCGTCCAAAGCCGATCACGTCCGCATCGACGACTCGGTCGCGGGCGACTGCAACTCCCGTCGTCCCAATCTCGAGTGTACGAATCAGAATACGCATCGATTCACCAATAGAGGAAAACGCTGACGACGTGAGCGATCAGCGTGCCGATCAAAGCCAACGTCACTGGCACGTGTACATAGAGCCAAATTTCGAGCCAGCCGCGAATCTGGGCGTCGCGACGCAGCCGCCGCAACTGGTTGCGGCGCGTGGCGACCACGCTCAAAAGATCGCCGATCCGCTTCGTCAGCTCGCCATCGGTACTGCGCGCCAACTCGGCACCCAACCAGTCAAGCAGCGCTGCCTGCTCCGGGTTCGGCACCGCCTGCGAACCGCCGGCAGCGGGCAAGTTGATGGTCGAAAAATCGAGTCCGCCCAAGATCGCGCGGGTGCTGCCGCCGACGCGCGTACCCTCGCGATTGGCGCGCAGTACATCACCGAAACGACGGGGCATCTCGTTCGCGACGCGCAACGAGCGTTGATCGAGATCATTGATCTCTTCGAGCAGCACATCCGGCTTGGTGCCCGCCCTGTTGGCCGACATTGCTTGCGGGTATCGCAAATATACGATCACGCCGAAGATGCCGCTGCCAATGACGAACAACATCAGTACGTAGCAGAGCGTGTGCAGATTCCAGCCGAATTGGAATCCGGTATGCAGGGTCGCCACTACGATCAGTGCCAAGCCGAGATAGACATGGGCACTCGTCCAGCCACGCAACGTTCCGAGTGCTGAGGAGTAACTGCGCTTGCGAACGCCGAGAGCGGTCAGCCAAAGAATAAGCGCTGCGCCAATGCCACCCAAAGTGTAACCAAGCCAGGTTCCACCATTCGGTGGCGAGAGCGGGTCGTGCCATGCGTAAGCGACGATCGACAGCGCGCACAGTGCAATGGCGATTTTCAGATAGCGGCGCTGCGCATAATCGAGCATCGACTCGTGCATGATCAGAACCTCGATGCTTCTTGCTGCACGAAGGTCACGAACTCTTCAGGGCTGACGCGCAACGCCGCGCCCGTCGGACAAGCGCGCACGCAGGCGGGACCACCATCCTGACCTTTGCACATGTCGCACTTGACGGCTTTCTTCATTGCCTTCGGCGCACCGTGGCCATGGTCATGGTGATGGTGCTTGCGTCCGAGGCCCTGCACTTCACCAAAAACGTTCTCTTTCTGGCTGCCGAACATCAGCCAAGACGCCAGCGATGGCTGCTCCGGCGGTGGACCCGCCAACTGGATCACCCCGTAGGGACAATTACGTTCGCAATTGCCACAACCAATGCAGTTATCGCCGACGAATACTTCGCCATTGGGCGAGCGACGAATCGCGTCCGGCGGGCAGTCTTTCATGCAATGCGGATCTTCGCAATGCCGGCAGGAGGTCGGCACGTGAACGTTCGCAAACGTCGGCCCGGCAGCGCGATCGAGACGCGAGGTACCGCCATGGGTCGCTGCACACGCACGTTCGCAGTTATCGCAACCCACGCACAACGTCTCATCGATCAGCAGTACGTCGGTGGCCTCGCCCAAACCTTGCTTGAGCAAGAACGAGATCAGTGCGCCGGCGTTGTCCTGACCCTGCAAGCGCGTGTTGCTGGCGATCCGCTGTCGCACCGTATCTTCGAGCTCGGATCGCAGCGCGGGATTTTTTTGCAGCAACTCCGCGAAGGCATCGGCATCGAGACTGATCGTCTCGGTGACCACGGTGGCGCGCACTGTCGCACTACGTCGGGTGTTGCCCATCAAGCCCATCTCACCGACATAGTTACCGGCAGCCACATATGACGTGACGATCTCGCGGCTACCCACTACGTGCAATATGGCGAGCGAACCGCTGCGCACCAGATGCAATGCGTCGGCCTCGTCGCCCTCGCTGAATACGACCTGTCCCGCTTTGTAGCGATTCAATTTCGATTTCGCCGCGATCGGCAATAAGTCGGCGGTCTTGGCCTGCGGTGCGAACCCACTCTGGATCGCGCGCACGATGAAGGTCTGGTCGAGTACAGCGCGCGCCGCATCAACCGAACTCAGCAACTTCAGAGCGTCGCGCCGTGGAGTCTCGATCAAGACGCAATCTTTGCCGGCAAGTACCGTCGCCGTACGACGACGTCCCGACAACAAACCCATTTCGCCAAAGAATTGGCCGATCAACAATGGAATCCGCTTGGCCGGATTGTTGTCGTCGATCTGGATATCCACACCACCGTTGAAGATGGTGTAGAAGGAATTGGTGTAGTCGTTGCGTTTGAAGACGACTGCGTCCGGCTTGAGCACATGGATGGTGCTGCCGAGCAGCAACTCGCGGAACATCAGCGGATTCACCTCGGTGAACAAGGGAATACGCTGCTGCATGGCCTGCAGAGTTTCCGTGACCGAGCGATACCCCGGAATTCCGGCGAACTTCGCGGCGAGCAACGGCTCATCGGCAGGCGCTACCGGGTTGCCGCGAATGAACTCCACGACTTCATAGCCCTGGTTCATGGCCTGCTTGATGAGCGGATAGCCGCCCAAGGCGCCGATCACATAAATCCCGGGAACATTCGACTCGTAGGAAGTCGAAAGCACCGGCAGCGACGACGGATCATTCGATGGAAACTTGATCCCGCAGGATTCGACGAACTTTCGTGGCGGCGTGGCCCCCAGGCGCGCAATGATGCGATTGCAGGGTAACTGCATGTCGCCCGCCGCCGTATTCAACGCCAATAAATACGGCCGCTCACCGATCGAAAACGCCGTGGCGCTCGCCAAGCTAAACACCGTGCCCGGCGTCTCGGTCAAAGAAGCGCATTGCGTCGAATACAGGCAGGTGACCTTGCCCGCCTCGATGGTTTTCAAAATCAGCGCCAGATTGCCGTCTTTGCAGCGCGAGAACTCGCCCGAACGATTGACCAGATAGACGGTGTTTTGTTTGGCGAGCGCCACGGCGTTTTCGATCGCGGCATCGCCCGCGCCGACGACGACGATGACCTCGTCCTTGTATTCATCCGGATCATCGAGCGTGTACTGCACACAGGGCAGACCATCGCCCGGCACACCGAGACGACGCGGATTACCTTGCAGTCCGATACCGAGAATGACGTTCTCGGCGAGCACTTCACTTCCATCCTGCAATTTGAGGTGGAAATCGCCCTTGGCGCCACTGATGCCGACGACCTCGGCCCCGTAGCGAATATTGACCTTGTGCTCAGTGAGACCTTCAGCCCATTCACCGAGAATTTTTTCCCGGGTGCCCGCCTCGAAACGCATCGGACTGCGCAGCGGCAAGATGTTGGGCTCAGCCATCACGTGCTTGCCCTTCTGATACTTCTGGATCGTGTTCGAGTGCGCTGCCGTTTGCTCCAGCAGAACATGCGACACGCCCACCTCGGCTGCCCGGGCGGCTGCACTCAGCCCGCCCGGTCCAGAGCCTACTACTGCAATCGCGACCTTCGTCGTCATCTCAACCGCCGTCCGCAAACTCCGGATAGAGCGTCATGCCGCCGCAGACGAAAATCGTCTGGCCGTTGACGTAATCGGAATCGTCGGATGCCAACCACACGGCAGCCTTGCCGATGTCCGCCGGCTGACCGACACGACCGTACGGAATCAACTCGAGCAACTTCTCGAGAGCTTCCGGCGTTTCCCATGCCGGACGGTTGATCGGCGTAGCGATGGCGCCTGGTCCGATGGAATTGACGCGAATCTTCAGCGGCGCCACTTCCTGCGACAGACTCTGCATGAACAATTTCACACCGCCCTTGGACGCGGCATAGTTCACGTGACCCGCCCAAGGAATCACCTCGTGTACGGAAGACATGCAGATGATTTTCCCGGCCGCGGGGGAGCCGCCAGGTTGTACGCCGCGCTTCATCATTTCGCGCACGGCGCGACGGCTACAAAGAAACATGCCCGTCAAATTGACGTTGATGACCCGGTTCCACTGCGCAAGGGTCATATCGTGGAATGCGGCATCCTGTTGGAGCCCCGCGTTGTTGACGAGTATATCGATGGCACCGAACTCCGCCATCGTTTTGTCGAACATCGCTTCGACTTGCGCTTCATCCGAAACGTCAGCCTGCACTGCAATAGCGCGACCGCCGGCTTCTTTGATGGCGGCAATGACAGGCACCGTGCCCGCCGCATTGCCCGCGTAGTTCACGACGACATCGGCGCCCGCTTGACCAAGCGCGATGGCAACCCCGGCGCCAATACCGGAACTCGCGCCAGTGACCAGCGCTTTCTGGCCTTTCAATGGTTGATAAGACATGAAGTGACTCCTGCTGTCTGCACAGCTCAATCAGTGGGAACGCCATTCGTCGATCAACGAGGCAACGAGGCCGGTCCAACCCGTTTGGTGGGATGCACCGAGACCCACGCCCGTATCGCCGTGGAAGTACTCGTGGAAAGTGAGGTAATCGCGCCAATGCGGATCCGACTGGAATTTCTCGATGTTGCCGTACTCCGGCCGACGACCATTCGCGTCGCGGGCGAACACGGCAATCAATCGATCGGCTTGCGTTCGAGCGATCTCCTCGATCGTCCAGACCTTGCCGTAGCGATCGGTGATCGTCAGATCTTTGCCGTGCGCCTTGGCAAGCTTGCGCAACGACTCAATCATGAGGAACGCGGTCGGGAACCAGATCGGTCCGCGCCAATTCGAGTTACCGCCCTTGATCTTGCAGTCGGCCTCGCCCGGCTCGTAACCCACTTCGTTGCCACCCAAACGGAAGGGATGTGCCAAATGCGCGCGCGAGAGACTGCGCAGACCGTAATCCGAAAGGAATTCTTCGGGGTCGCACAACCACTGCAGCATCCGCTCGAGTTGCTGACGATCGACGATGGTCATCGCCAGCGTCTCGCCTTCCGGATTGTCGATCCGCGAAATACAGCGCCCCACAAGCTCAGAACGGTTATTCATGAACCAGTTGAGGTTCGAACTGAATTCCGGGAACTGCTTCAGCCAATCGGTTTCGAGACGCTCGGCCGCGTATAGCGGAATGAGTCCGACCATCGAGCGCACACGGATTTTCTCGTAGTGCCCATCCGGGTAACGCAGCACGTCATAGAAAAAGCCGTCAGTATCGTCCCACAAATCGTGATCACGACCGCCCTGCCGCTTCATCGCGGCACCGATATAGACATAGTGCTGGAAGAACTTGGTCGCCAGACTCTCGTAGGTCTTGTTTTCTTTGGCAAGCTCGAGCGCGATCCGCATCATGTTCAGACAGAACAAACCCATCCATCCGGTGGCGTCGGACTGCTCCAACACCGCTCCACCCGGCAATTTCTCCGAGCGATCGAACAAGGTGATATTATCGAGCCCGAGAAAGCCACCCTCGAACACGTTGTTGCCGCGGCTGTCGACCTTGTTGATCCACCACGCGAAATTGATCAGCAACTTGTGAAAGCAGCGCTCGAGGAACACTCGATCCGCCGTGCCGGATCGAATGCGATCCATGTTGTAGACCCGCCAGACCGCCCATGGATGCACCGGGGGATTCAGATCGGAGAATTCCCACTCGTAGGCAGGAATCTGTCCGTTCGGATGCTGGAACTGCTCGAACAACATCAGCCAGAGTTGCTGCTTGGCAAAGTCCGGATCGATGATCGCGATGGCGACCGTATGGAATGCGAGATCCCAGGCGGCGAACCATGGGTATTCCCACTTGTCCGGCATCGACAACACACGCATCGAGTTGAGATGACGCCAATGCTGATTGCGAATGTGATTACGTGACTCCGGCGGCGGCAACTTCGGGTTGTCACCCTTCAGCCATTGGTCGACGTCAAAGATATAGTTTTGCTTCGACCACATCATGCCGGCGAATGCCTGCCGCTGGATGCGACACTCGTCCTCGGTCGCGCCCTTCGGATGAATGGTCTGGTAGAACTCATCCGCCTCGCGACGTGCGCGGGTGATCACCGAGTCGACTTCGCTCAGTGACGCGTTGCCGTCATCGGACAAGCGAAAATGGAACACCACGGAACCGCGCGCCGGTACCACGCGGCGGTAGTGAATACCCGCCTTCGTGCCTTCCTGCCCCGGGTTGGTGGCCACGGTCTCACCGTGAACGATGTGCCGATGGAAAGCGTCCTTGTAGAAGCGGCGCCCGTTTTCCGGCATCGCGCCATACAGACGCTCGACGTTCGATTCGTTGTCGGTGAACAACACTTCGCCATCGGCTTCGGCTGACATGTAGCGCTTGCCGAGCTGATATTTGAACGGCAAATTGGTGAGGCCATCGGCCTCGCTGTCATCCGCAACCAGTCGAACCTGCTTGCCACGCTGTGCGCCAAGCTTGATGTTGGGCGGGCGTTTTTTGTGCTCGCCCCAGCCCCAAATATTGCGGAACCAAAGCTGCGGAATCAGGTGAATTTCCGAATCGTCCGGGCCGCGATTGCAGACTTCGACACGCACGCAGAGATCTTCCGGACCGTCCTTCGCATACTCGACAAACACATCGAAGTAGCGATCCTGATCGAAGGTGCCGGTATCGAGCAGTTCGAACTCCGGACCGCGGCCGTGTCGACTGGCGTTCTCGCGCACCAACCACTCGTACGGGTACTCCGCTTGCGGGTACTTGTACAAGTACTTCATGTAACTGTGGGTCGGAGTACTGTCGATGTAGAAGTAGTACTCCTTGAGATCTTCGCCGTGATTGCCCTCGGCCGGGATCAAACCGAACGGGCGCTCCTTCAATATGGGATCGCGCCCGTTCCACAGCGCCAAAGAAAAGCAGAGCAACTGATACTGATCAGATACGCCAGCGAGACCATCCTCGCCCCAGCGATAGGCCTTGCTGCGCGCCATGTCATGGGTCAGGTGATTCCAGGCAGCACCATTGGCGCTGTAGTCCTCGCGAACCGTTCCCCAGGAACGCTCGCTCAGGTACGGGCCCCATCGATACCACGGCGAACCGCCTCGGGCTTGCGACAGCCGCTCATGCTCGGCCGTCTTCTTGGCTTTACCCATTTAACCCCCTAAATGAGAACGTCCCACCAACTCTTGTTGGCTGGTCGTTCGTCGTTGTTGTTACCGCGGAGCCGCCTAGACTCCGCGTCTATACATCCACATTCAATTCAGAATGGATCTTTACCAAAATGAAAACAAGCGGGGAAACACAAAATTCTGATAACCCGTGAGCGCGTGACTAGTCTGTAGGCTGGGTCTTGCTCTCAAAGGGTTTGACGTTGGTCGGCTTGGTGCAACCGAGTTGCCAACTGTCTCAGCAAGCGCAGTGCTTCCTCGGGATGGGCACCAATAAGGTGCTCGAAATTTTCGCGGGTCAGCGGCTCGACCTCGAGATCGGTCATCGCGACTACGGACGCCGAACGCGGCAAATTCAGGAGCAGCCCCATTTCACCGACCCAATCCCCGGGGCCGAGCTGGGCAATCACCACCTCTTGTCCGTTGCTTTGCGCTTTTCTGACGTCGACTTCACCGCGGCGAATCACGTACGCACGATCGGACTCGCCGCCCTCGCGCAACAAAATCGTACCCGCAGCGATGCGGCGGTACCCGCAGCCCTCGAAAAGGCAAGGATATTGATCGGTGTGATGCAATTTGGCGCAACCCGTTGCCGTCTTTTCACCACCGATACCGCGGTATAACCCGACGGCCAGCACCGCACCGGCAATCGGCCCCACGAAGTACAACCAAAGGTGATCGAAAATCCCCATGAGGGCGGCCGGTGCGAGGCTACGCGCAGGATTCAAACTCGTGCCGGAAATGGGCGCCTCGATCATCACCAAGAAAGCGATCAGCACGCCTGCGAGATAGGGTGTGAAGGGTGCAACAGAACGTCGATCGACCGCCCAAAACACCAGGAAAATCAACGAGAAAGTGATTACCAACTCGGCCGCCAAGGCCACGGTAGCCGAGTAGCCAAGGCCCGGGGTCGTCATGCCGAGATTGACGGTCGCCGCGGCATCGCTGGCAACCGCATCGACGATCAGCACGCCGAGCACCGCACCCAAAGTCTGGGCGAGCACATACATCGCCGCGTCCGTATGAGTGATCTTGCCGCGCAACCAAAACGCCAAAGTCATGGCCGGGTTGAGATGCCCGCCACTACGCTGACCCAAAGGCGACAAAACCACCGCGGTGCCGCCACCGGCGAACAAAACACCGGTGGCCAACCTGCGCCACGGCTCCGAGGGAATGACCTCGGTCATGACGCTGCCCGCGGACCACATGAAAACGACGGCGCCGATGCCGATCGCCATCATGATCGCCGTGCCGAAAAACTCGCTCAGGTACTCGGACCAATGCAGTTTCATCGCGTTGTCATCCTCAGAGACGATTTTGATGGGCTCTTAACTCCGCAGCCGGACCCGTTGAAGAATCCGCCGGGTTATGGCCTCCTAAGGATCGCTCCAAAATGGATTAATTCAACTAGAAAGGATGGAGCGGAGGGCTTTCAAGTGATTCGCAACGATGTGGTGGCCAGCCTCGAGTTGCCGCGCCGCACCGCGGCGATCGTGCTCGCCGGCGGTCGGGGCAGTCGACTCCTCGATCTCACGGCCAACCGCTCCAAACCGGCAGTCCACTTCGGCGGCAACTTTCGCATCATCGATTTCGCGCTCTCGAACGCCGTCAATTCGGGCGTCCGGCGAATTGCCGTACTCACGCAATACACCAGCCATAGTCTCATCCGGCATATCCAGATGGCCTGGGGCTTCTTGCGCGGCGAGCTCAATGAATTCGTGCAAGTTCTGCCTGCCAATCAAAGAATGGGCAGCGACGTCTGGTATCAGGGCACCGCAGATGCCGTTCATCAAAATCAGGAAGTCATCAAGAGTTTCAACTGCGACTACACCATCGTGTTAGCCGGCGATCACATCTACAAGATGAACTATGCGATCGCCCTCGCCCATCACGTCGAACACGGACGTGAGTGCACGGTTGCCTGTGTCGAGGTCCCAAAAGAGCAAGCCTCCGGTTTCGGGGTTCTCCATGCGAACGACCATGGCGTCGTTACCGACTTTGTCGAAAAACCACACGATCCGTCGACAGTGCCGCATTCCCCGGACCGATCTTTGGCCTCGATGGGAATCTATGTTTTCGATACCGCTTTTTTATTGAGCGAGTTGGCGCGTGATGCTGCAGACCCTGCGTCCACCCATGACTTCGGACGTGATCTGATCCCGCGACTCGTGCGCGAAGAGCGAGTCGTTGCGCATCGTTTTGAGAGTAGCGCTGTCAATCGCAAAGCAGGTGACGAGCCTTACTGGCGCGATGTGGGCACGCTCGATTCATACTGGGATGCCAACATCGATCTCACCGCCACCTTGCCACAGTTGAATTTGTACGATCAACGCTGGCCGATCTGGACCTACCAGCCACAGTTGCCGCCAGCCAAATTCGTGCATAACTCCGACGAGCGTCGCGGCATTGCGATCGAATCTTTGGTCTCCGGTGGGTGCATAGTCTCGGGGAAAATCCAGAGTTCATTGTTGTTTTCAGGTGTGCGCGTGCACTCGAATGCGATCGTCAAATCGGCCGTCGTCCTGCCCGGTGCACAAATTGGTCGCGGCGCCCGCCTTCATCGTGTGGTCGTCGATAGCGAATGCCAGATCCCGCCAGACCTCGTCGTCGGTGAGGATCCCGATCAAGATGCCCAACGCTTCGTGCGTACCGACAGCGGCATCACCCTGATCACCGGAGCCATGATTGATCGGCTGCGCACATGATGCGCGTACTGCATGCCACTACCGAACTGTTCCCATGGGTGAAGACGGGTGGGCTCGCTGACGTAGCCGCTGCGCTGCCAGAAGCTCTCGGCGAGATGGGTATCGATACCCGCACCATCGTGCCGGGCTTTCCGGCCATCATGGCAGCGCTCGAAAATCGGGCTTCGATCTATGAAGTTCACGGACTTTTCGCCACCGCGACGACACGCATCCTTTACGGACATCTGCCTGATCGAAAGACTGCCGTTTACGTGGTCGATTCCCCGGCGCTATTTCAAAGACCCGGCGACCCCTACTCCCATCCCCAAGGTGGCGACTGGAACGACAATCTCCTGCGATTCGCCGTGCTCGGTTGGGCAGCAGCAAAACTTGCGGGCGGCGAACTCGATCGGCAATGGCGAGCCGACGTATTGCATGTTCACGATTGGCATCCCGCACTCGCACACGCCTATCTCAGCGAAACCTGGCCGCCAGTCAAAACCGTGTTCACGATCCACAACATCGATTATCCGGGTCGTTTTCCTCCCCACGACTACGGGAGGCTGGGACTTCCGCATTGGTTGGCCGCCCCTTACGGACCGCTGGAATTCTTTGGTGACCTGTGCTTTCTGAAGGCGGGAATACTGCTTGCGCATCGAGTAACCACCGTCAGTCCGACCTACGCCGACGAAATCACCCGCGGCAGGTTTGGTGGTGGTCTTGATGGGGTGGTCAGAGCGCGTGGCGATCGCCTGGTTGGTATTCTCAACGGCGTCGATTACCGAACGTGGGATCCGCGTCATGACACTCATCTGCCCTGTGCCTATGACCCGCACAGCTTGGCAGGCAAAACCGCGTGCCGCGCGCATCTCCGTCGCCATTTTTCATTGACCGAGAACGCGAGTGAACCGATCTTCGTTGTCATCAGCCGCCTGAATTGGCAGAAAGGGCTAGACCTGGTGGTCGATGCCGCCGAGACGATCGTGGCGTCGGGCGCTCAGCTCGTCGTGATCGGCAGCGGAGAGGGACATCTGGAATGGCAGTTCCGACAACTTCAGGACCGCTTCCCGCGGCAGGTCGGTGTTCATATCGGCTACTCGGTACCCCTCGCTCATCTGTCGATGGCCGGTGGCGACGCGCTGCTGATGCCCTCACGGCATGAGCCCTGTGGGCTGACACAGCTTTACGCCAAGCGTTATGGAACTCTGCCCGTGGTTCAGTCCGTGGGTGGCCTTGCCGACACGGTGGCCCCGCAAACGGGATTCATCTTCGACGAACATTTCACCTCGTTGGCGGATGTCGTCCAACACGTCACCTACGTCCACCGCCATCAGGCGCGCTGGCAGCATATGATGCTGACAGCGATGGCGCAGGACTTCGGTTGGGAAAATTCGGCGCGCGAATATTTGCGCGTATATCGAGAACTGCAAGGATAGATCCGCTGCCATGGAACCGATGTCTACCCCGTCCGCCGAGGCAGTGAATGCCGAGCTGTCATCGCTGCGTGCCATCCATCTGCAGCTGCAGGATACGGTAGCGCGCTTGCGCACCGAACTCGAAAACGCTGCCGCCGTGGGGCGTGCCAACGTTCAAGCAACCGAAACGCAGTTTGCGAATCAGCTTGCCGAACTTCGCAAGACCATCGACAGCCTGCGACGCAATCTCGAGGACACCGCCGCGCAAGGACGGGCCGAGACTCAGGCAGAGAAGGCCCACGGAGCCAGCGAGGCAAAACAGCTGCGTGACACCATCGACTCGATGCGCGTCGAGATGGATGGCTTGCGCGTCGCGCATCAAGCGGCCATAACACGCCAGGAATCCGCGTTCGCGCTGGATCGGAATCTTTTCATGGAGCAGATCAAATTGCTCCGCCTCGAACTGGAAAAAAGCAAGTGAATATCGAACTGAAGAAACGCAAAGTCTCTGCCAAGAAGAAACTCTCGAAGTCGCTTGCCCTGCGGCGCGCAGAAACCCTGCTAGAAGTATCGGCGCGTTGCGCGGCTGCCAACGACCTGGTCGACGTTCTGCGTACGCTGGTCGATATCACGGCACGGGCACTCGACTGCGACCGCGGCACGCTCTTTCTGAACGATGCCGAAACGGGCGAGTTGTATTCGCGCGTCGCCCAAGGCGATTTGGTCAGAGAAATCCGTATCCTGAACACTTCCGGCTTCGCGGGCCACGTGTTTCAAACCGGCGAGTCGGTGATCACTCACGACCCTTATGCCGACGCCCGATTCAACCGGCAGGTCGACGATTGGACGGGCTACAAGACCCACAACATCATCTGCGTGCCCATTCGGTTGGCCTCCGACGAAATCATCGGTGCGATGCAATGTCTGAACAAGAACCAAGGTTCTTTTACCGACGATGATCTCGAATTGCTGCAGGACATGACGGCGCAGGCGGCGATTGCACTCAGCGGCCTACATTTCATAGAGCGCACCGAGAAGCTACGTCAAAAGGAAATGAAGTTTATCGGTCTGGTCGCCGAGATCAACCAGGAATTCGATCTCTCGCGGCTGTTACAGAGAGTCGTTGCAGAAACGACCAAGATGCTGCGCGCCGAGCGCGCGACCCTCTTCATGTACGACTCGACCACGAAAACGCTGTTTTCGCGAGTCTCTGCCGGCAGCGAAATTGCCGAAATACGCTTTCCGTCACACCTGGGCATTGCCGGTGAAGTCTTCACCAGCGGCACATCGCTCAATATCCCCCATGCCTATGCCGACCTGCGATTCAATCCGTCGTTCGACCGGCAGACGGGTTTTTTCACGCGATCGATTCTCTGCGTACCGATACGAAACAAGCACGGCGTCATCATCGGTGTCACCCAGGTTCTCAACAAAGAAACCGGCGTATTCACTCAGGAGGATGAGCAGCGCCTGAAGGCGTTCACGGCTCAGGTTGCCATCGCTCTCGAAAACTCCAAGCTGTTCGACGATGTTCAGCGCGTGAAGAGCTATAACGACAGCATCCTGCAAAGCATGTCGAATGGCGTGATCACGATCGATGCGAGTGGCAAGGTCGTTACCTGCAATTCAGCCGGTCTAAAAATATGGGAGTCCAAGGCAGCGGCGTTCGTCGGCAAGCCGCTCGCCGAACTGCTTGGCGAAAATAGCCAGTGGCTCAACGAAAGTATCGCCTCGGCAAAAGAAACCGGCGAGAGTGGCTATTTTCCGGACATCCAGTTCACGCTCGGCGGCACCGAAAGGTCGGTGAACGTGAGCGTCATGCCGCTGCGTGCCGCCGATAATGACAAAGAACTCGGTGCGATGCTGATGTTCGAAGACATCAGCTCCGAAAAGCGCATGAAGTCGACGATGTCACGCTACATGGATCCGGCGATCGCTGCACAGATGCTCGACGACGGTGGTTCGGCTCTTTTGGGTGGCGCCAACAAGGAAGCCACGATCATGTTCACGGACGTTCGTGGTTTCACGACGATTACCGAGGAGTACGGCGCGCAAGGTACCGTCTCCTTCCTGAACGAGTATTTCACGCTGATGGTCGAGTGCATCAATCGACAAGGCGGCATGCTCGACAAGTTCATCGGCGATGCGATCATGGCTTGCTTCGGCTTGCCGGCCGCACACGAAGACGACCCGGATCGCGCGGTCAAAGCAGCGATCTCCATGATTCGCGAGATGTGGGATTGGAACGCAGTTCGTCGCGAGAAGGGGCTCAAAACCGTCGATATGGGTATCGGCTTGAATACCGATACGGTTGTCTCCGGCAACATCGGCTCGCCGCGGCGTATGGACTACACGGTAATCGGTGACGGCGTGAATCTCGCCTCGCGGCTCGAGAGTGCCTGCAAAGCCTATTCGGCACATATTTTGGCCAGCGAATCGACCATCCTGAAGTTGAAGGGTACCTACCGGTACCGAGATATCGATCTCGTCGTCGTCAAAGGCAAAACTCAGCCGGTACGGGTTTACGAAATTTTGGACTACCACGACAACCAGACATTCCCGAACATGATCGATGTAGTGACTCGTTTTGGTGATGCCATGCAGGCTTATCGAGCCGGTGACTGGCGGCGGGCCACGGCAGGCTTTGAACTCTGTCTCAAGCTCAACCCGAACGATAATTTGTCGCAGACCTATATCGATCGATGTCATTATTTGGAGACGCATCCACCGGTCGGCGAGTGGAATGGCGTCTGGGTAATGAAAGAGAAGTGAACGACCAACTGACCTGCCGTTCGTCACTACGGTGGGCACTCGGCCATCTCGCGTCCGAGTGCAGTCCTCCTCGTCTTGATACTCTCGTCGAGCTGGTCGATCGTTCGATGACTCTGCCGACTCGCCACTATCATGACTTGGCACATGCCTTGATGGTGGCTGAATCGAACGATCCGCTCGAGGCGGTCATTGGTCTGTTCCACGACATCGTGCAAGCGGATGTCGATGGCGGTTTGCCTCCCGGTTGCAAGCATTATCTCGCCGGTTTGGTAAGCAGCAATGCACGCGACGAATTCACCTTGCTCGACTCAGTCGATGCTATGTGCGACCCGGTATTCGATGTCGTCAAACGTTGCTTCGGTTTTTCCGACACGCAAACCTTGTCGCCGTTCGCCGGAAAAAACGAATTCTTGAGCGCTCTCATTGCCTGCAAAGCGCTGAGCGACCTGCTTGATGTCGAACATTTGGCCGCTATAACGCTCGGGATCGAGGCCACGGTGCCGTTCCGCAAGGAGCCGCATTTGATGGTGGCGTCGTACATCACCGCCTTGGGAGACATCGGTCGTCGCCATCAAATCCGAATCAACGAGTCCGATATGCGTTCGCACATCCGCCGGGCGATTCGTATCGCCAACCGCGATGTGCGCAGTTTTGGTGAATATGATCTGGTGACATTTTTCCAAGACACCTGGAACCTGATGTACGAGTCGTCGATTGAACTGCGCAGCAGCGGCTCGATGCAACTGATGCGCTATCGCCAGACACTGCAGAAGATGACGCGATTCCTGTCGTCACTCACCGCACCGATGATTTTCAAGGAATACGATGGCGAGCCCATCCTGTCAGACCATCGTCATAGGCTGAACTTGACGACACAAAATCTCGCGCTCATTGCTGACGTCATGCACGCAAAACTACTGGCGATCGCGTTGATCGAAGCAGTCGATGGCTTGGGGCGTGGCGCATTTGTTCCTGCTCACTTGAAAGCGCAGTCGACGGCTGACGCGTCGGCGCGCTTCATGACGGCACAAGACGTCTTGGCAACGGGCTCTTCAGCCAGCGTCGAGTTCGGTATTCGGCAATCGCCGCTTTCTCACCAGCTCTCGCGGACTCTGCCACGCAACGATATCAGAGCTCACGTCAACAAAATCGATCTCGCTGTTCCGGTCAGCAATGACCTGATCAAACAATTCCCCACCGGAATTCGATCACGGGCGTGCGAACTCGCACGGGTAATGCTAATTTAACGCCGACGACTCCCGACTCACCGCTACCCGCACCGGTCCGGCATGTTCAAGCTTGCGCCGTGACCGCGGCGGGCATACTGATATGTAATCGATGTGGATCCGGCCCGCCAAACCAGTGAACGCTGATGCCATAGACTGCGCGCGGGTCTCCGCATGACGCCGCTCTGCAAAATCATTGACGAGCGTCTGATCGGCGAATTCAACGTCTCCCCCGCCGAAGCCACCGACCCCCAACGGCTGGCAGCGCTTGCGCGATTATTGCGCGAAGAGTTGTTGGCCAGAGCACTGCGTAGTCAATTGCGTGATCGCGACAGCTGGGCGCGCCGGGTTCATTACTTGTCCATGGAGTTTTTGATCGGACGGTCGCTGACCAACGCCGTAGCAGCCCTGGATCTCCAAGCAGAAATTCTGGAATGCCTCGTCTCGCGCGGCCGCAATCTCGAGCAGTTACAAGAAGTCGAATCCGATGCGGGACTCGGCAACGGTGGGCTCGGCAGACTCGCCGCTTGTTTCCTCGATTCGATGGCAACCGCGGATATCCCCGCGTACGGCTACGGCATCCGCTACCGCTTCGGCATATTCCGACAACGTATCGAGAACGGCTCACAACAAGAGATACCGGACGATTGGCTCAAAGATGGTTCGCCTTGGGAACTATCGCGAACCGATCGGGACGTTGTGGTGGGTTACGGCGGTCGAATTGAACGCCACGAAGATAGCAAGGCCACCTGGCATGCCGAGCATGGCGTCACTGCACGCGCGCACGATGTCTTCATTCCTGGTCATGCGACACAGCGTGTGGGCATACTGCGTCTGTGGGAAGCGCGCGCAACCCCCGCTTTGAAGATGCCACTGTTCAATAGCGGTGATTTCGGTGCGGCCGCCGCGGTCAAAGGCCAAGATGAAGTTCTCTCGTGGGTTCTTTACCCCAACGACAGCACCCCGGCCGGTCGTGAGCTGAGATTACGCCAGGAGTACTTCTTCGTCTGTGCTTCGATCACCGATATCGTCCACAGACATCTCGAAGAACATGGTTCGCTGACCAATTTCGCCAAACACGTGGCGATTCACCTGAACGATACCCACCCGGCGCTGGCAATCGCCGAACTGATGCGGATTTTGGTCGACTTGCATTCGCTCGACTGGGATTCCGCTTGGCAGACCACGCGCGCCATCTTCTCGTATACGAATCACACGCTGATGCCCGAGGCGCTCGAGACCTGGAGCATCGAGCTCTGCGGACGCGTCTTGCCACGACACCTCGATATCATCGAGCGATTGAACGAAGAACTTCTATCGGCGGTGGCGGTTCGCCATCCGCATGATGCCGAGCGCCTCGCCAGAATGGCCCTCATCGACACCCATGCGACTGACGGCGAGCGAAAGATTCGTATGGCACATCTGGCGGTGGTGGGTAGCCACGCCGTCAACGGCGTTTCTGCGCTGCACAGCAATCTCATGGTCGAGAATATTTTTCGGGATTTCGCCGAGCTGTGGCCAGAGCGCTTCACCAACGTCACTAGCGGCGTGTCGATCCGGCGCTGGCTCGAGCAAGCAAACCCCGAGCTCGCGCAGCTGTTGGATCGGAAAATCGGCCGGCTCTGGCGCACCAAGCCCGATCGACTCGCGCTGCTGCAAGAACATGTCAACGATGAAATGTTCGGCGGCGAATTCCACGCCGTCAAAATGCAGAACAAGCGGCACCTGTGCGACTTGATCCATCGCTCTACAGGAATCCGCACCGATCCGAAAAATCTCTTCGATGTACAAATAAAGCGCTTTCACGAATACAAGCGACAACTTCTCAATATTCTGCAAGTCGTCGCGCGCTATCACGATATTCTGGAGAACCCGACCGCCGACTGGGTCCCCCGTACCGTCATATTTGCCGGCAAGGCAGCATCGTCCTATGTCACCGCCAAGCAAATCGTTCGACTGATCAATGATGTTGCTGCAATCGTCAATCGCGATCCGCTCGTCAATGGACGATTGAACGTCGTGTTTTTACCCACCTACAGCGTCTCGTTGGCGGAGATGATCATTCCGGGTGCCGACTTATCGGAACAAATATCAACTGCCGGTACCGAGGCCTCGGAAACCAGCAACATGAAGTTTGCGCTCAATGGCGCGCTAACGATCGGCACCTTGGACGGCGCTACCGTCGAGATGCGCGAACGAGTGGGTGCAGAGAACATGATCACTTTCGGTTTGCGTAGCGACGAAATCGCGAACATGCGCGCCAACGGTTATCGGCCGCAGGAGCTTATCGGCACTGTCCCCGGTTTGTCGACCGTACTCGAGACGATTACAGCCGGCCGTTTCTCGCCGGGCGAGCCCGCGCGGTATCGCGAGCTCATTGACGGGTTGCTGGCCGGTGGTGATCGCTATTTTTTGATCGCCGACTATGCAAGCTACCGTGCGGCGCAACAACAGGCCGATGAACGCTTCCGACAACCGCAGCGCTGGACAGCGGCGGCGATCGCGAACGTTGCCGGCATGGGGTTTTTCTCCGCCGATCGCGCCATCCAGAAGTACGCCGAGAAAATCTGGCGTATCTCGCCTCATCGCTAAGCGCGCCGTGCCGCCACAACGCGACATCGCTCTCGCCGTCAGCGAACGCGGCCCGCATGTCGCCAAAGACGGTCGTACGCTCATCCGGGTCTTTCAACCTGGCGCGCGGTCGCTGGAACTACTGGCAGCAGATGGCAAGAAGTCGACTGGCTCGTTTTCAAAGTTGTCTGCGGAAGGTGGGTTCCAGATCGCTGTCGCGGGTGAACTCACCGACTATCGGCTCCGCGCAACCTGGGCAGACGACAGTACCTGGACTTTCGATGACCCTTACCGTCATCCGCCAAGCATCCCCGAATGCGATCTCTGGCTTTTCGCGGAAGGCACCTTGCTACGCCCTCTCGAAGTATTCGGGGCACAGCTAATCGATAGCAACGGCGTTTCAGGAACTCGCTTCGCCGTGTGGGCGCCGAATGCCTCTGGCGTGAGTGTCGTCGGTGATTTCAATTTTTGGGATGACCGACGCCACCCGATGCGCTCTCGCGGCACGAGCGGTATTTGGGAGTTGTTTATTCCCGGCATTGACGACGGTGCGCTGTACAAGTTTGCGATCAAAGATCAACGCAGCCGACGAACGACGCAGAAGAGCGATCCGTTCGCTCGCCGGGTGGAGCTGCGTCCGTCGAACGCCAGTATCGTCAGCCGGCCTTTAGTACGAACCGAAAATGATCCGCACGCTCGCCGGCGAAACCACTTCGACGCGCCGATGAGCATCTATGAAGTTCACGCCGGCTCCTGGAGATATTCCCGAAAACCAGGTCGACGCTTCGCTGATTGGGATGAGCTGATCGAGACGCTCATTCCCCATGTCGTCGACATGGGGTTCACGCATATCGAGCTGCTGCCGCTGAGCGAGTACCCGCTCGATGAGTCCTGGGGTTATCAACCCACGGGGCTTTATGCAGTCACGTCGCGGCATGGGAGTCCGGCGGACTTTCGTCGCTTTGTCGAAGCCTGTCATGCCGCGGGGATTGGCGTGATCGTCGACTGGGTTCCCGCACATTTTCCCGCTGATGCGCATGGCCTGGCGCGTTTCGATGGCGACGCACTCTACGAATATGCCGATCCTCGCGAGGGCAAGCATCCTGACTGGAATACGCTGATCTACGACTTCAAACGGCCTCAGGTCATCAATTTTTTGTTGGGCAGTGCTCTGCATTGGCTCGAGTCTTTCAATGTCGATGGTCTTCGCGTCGATGCCGTCGCCTCGATGCTGTACCGAGATTACAGTCGGCGGCACAACGAGTGGCTGCCCAACAAGCTCGGTGGCAAAGAAAATCTGGAAGCCATTGCGTTCCTGCGGCTACTCAATGAAATGGTCGGCAAGCACCGTCCCGGTACGATCGTCATCGCCGAAGAGTCGACGGCCTTTCCGCAAGTGTCGCACCCGACCTACCTCGGGGGGCTGGGTTTTCACTACAAGTGGAACATGGGATGGATGAACGATACCTTGCGATATATCAGCCGTGATCCGCTGCATCGCCGACATCATCACCGTGAACTGACGTTCAATATCTCTTACGCCCACAGTGAGAACTTCATTCTGCCGATCTCGCACGATGAAGTCGTACACGGCAAAGGTTCGTTGCTTGGCCGGATGCCGAGAACCCGTAAACAGCGCTTCGCCAATCTGCGCGCCTATCTTGGTTTCATGTTTGCCCACCCGGGCAAGAAGCTGCTGTTCATGGGCAGCGAATTCGGACAAGAGAATGAATGGAACTATGCCACCGAGCTCGACTGGGGCCTGCTCGGCGACGAGTCGCACCTTGGCATTCAGCGTTTGACTCGCGATCTCAACAAACTGTTGCGTAATTCACCCGCATTGCACCAACTCGATCACGACCGAGCGGGTTTCGAATGGCTTGACGTCGACAACCACAAACACTCCCTCATCGCTTTTTCGCGGCAAGGCTCGCGTAAAGAGTCGACCATGATCGTGATCTGCAACTTCACACCAGTCGCCCGCGAGGGATATCGCATCGGAGTTCCTGAGGAGGGAATCTACGAAGAGCGTCTCAACACGGATTCGCAATATTACGGCGGCAACAACATAGGAACGCCGTTAGGGCTCGCGCGCGCCGAGAAAAAAGCGACTCACGGCAAAAGTTTCTCGATCATGCTGCGCGTCCCACCGCTGGCGACGATCTTCCTGACTCGAAAATAATCCGGCACGCGCCGATCCTCGAACCCTCAAGCCGCCGCGTCACTCGGCGCGTCGTCGACGTCACCATCCTCCATACCCAGTTCCTTCAGCTTGCGGGTCAACGTATTGCGCCCCCAGCCGAGCAGCTTTGCAGCATCCTGACGATGACCGCCGGTGTGAGCCAAGGCCACACGAATGAGGGCACGTTCGAATTCCGGCAGCGCGACATCGAGTAGCGGTGGCGCGCCGCCGCGCTGCGACTCGGATTCGGCCCAGCGCGCCAGTAGCGCAGTCCAACCATCACCGCCCGCCCGCGCCAAGGTCGCGCCGGCGATTTCTGCGGGTAGATCATCGACGTGCACGTCGCTACCGGCGGCCAGCACGCTCAGTCGCCGACAAAGATTGACGAGCTCACGCACATTGCCCGGCCACCCATAGGCTTCGAGTGCAGCGCGTGCGTCGGCGGCGAGTGTTTTCGGTTCGACGCCGAGTTCGGTCGCAGCGATGCGCAGATAGTGATCGAGCAGATCACCGACATCTTCGCGGCGGGCGCGCAGCGGCGGCAGCTCCATGCGAATGACATTGAGCCGGTGAAAGAGATCTTCGCGGAACAAGCCACGAGCAACACGGTCCTCGAGATTTTGATGCGTGGCGGCGATCACCCGTACATCGACGCGGATCGGCGTCTGTCCACCGACCCGGTAAAACTCGCCCTCGGCGAGCACGCGCAGCAGTCGGGTCTGCAAGGGCGTCGACATGTCACCAATCTCGTCGAGAAAAAGCGTGCCGCCGTCCGCTTGTTCGAAGCGGCCGCGCCGCAAAGCGTCGGCGCCGGTGAATGCGCCCTTTTCGTGACCGAACAACTCGGACTCGAGCAGCTCGGAAGGTATTGCCGAGGTGTTGAGCGCAATGAACGGTTTTGCTGCACGCGGACTGTGGCCATGCAGCGCTCTAGCAACCAATTCTTTACCGGTACCGGACTCGCCGGTGATTAACACCGTCACCGCCGAGCGCGACAACCTGCCGATGGCGCGAAACACCTGCTGCATCGCCGGCGCTTTGCCGAGCAGTTCCGGCACGCGACCATCGGCGCTACGGTCGGCCGCGTTGCGCTGCACGCTCTGCGCGGCCCGCTTGACGAGTTCGATCACCTGGTCGATGTCGAAAGGCTTGGGTAGATATTCGAAGGCCCCGCTTTCGTAGGCCGATACCGCATTGTCGAGATCGGCATGGGCCGTCATCACGATGATCGGCAGCTGTGGTCGTGTACCGTGGAG
>Ga0194131_10003029_pt1 | contig 26937 bp, 24 predicted proteins | sample TA2KigO120mmetaG_FD_148631 | JGI IMG/M metagenome (GOLD analysis project Ga0194131, IMG submission 148631) | Freshwater microbial communities from Lake Tanganyika, Tanzania - TA2015053 Kigoma Offshore 120m | ecosystem: Environmental > Aquatic > Freshwater > Lake | place: Tanzania: Lake... | reverse complement strand
ATACCTTTGTCCATGGCGCATTCCTCCGGTGGCCGCCTGCCAGGGCGGCCGGTTGGTCGTGCACTTCACCAACCGGAAGAATGCGCCATTTCTCTTTTCCACACGACTCGGGACGCCGCCTTGGTTCGCCGCGGGATCCGCTCGTTCCGATTAAGGTCGGCTAGGTGCTTGCGAGTTTCGCTGAAGGGCCTGCTCTGTGAGTTCGCTCACCTAGTGCTCGGGAATTCTCCTGCGAGAAATGCTTTCACATCATCTCGTATCACCTCGGGACGAAACTGCTGCCAGTTAAACAGCCAAAATATCTCACTCAGAACGCGAATCGCCTCCGCCTCTAAGTCAGATGCGCGCGTGACAACCGAACTCTCCTCGATTACATCCGCCGTCTCACACACGTAGTCACCGATCAGGGGAAACCGAAGAAACCCTCGCTCGACGAGCTTTCGTCCCCTCATGCCGCCGAGCCGATGGATTACGAGTAGTGAGCGCAACGCGGGAATCTCTCTGAGCATGTTTGCGGCAAAAAGCAGGGCGGCACAGACATCCTTTACCGTCCATACAACCGCGAGGGCGCCTTTGAAGATGGCTTCCTGGCGTTCATTGATGGATCCGTCCTCGAGTAGGCCACTGCGATGGAAGAGACGGAGGGCCTCAGAGAAGCGCCAGTAGCTGAAGTTCCATGTGGAGTATGGCCATACCCGTGTATCGACGAGCCGAATCCCGTCGCGGATGTTCATTACCTCCGAGCCGCTTGAGTCATACGGAAATGGGGCGCCGCCCCAGCGCCGAAATCGGACGCGGGTACGCTGGAGCAAGGGCGAGAGCTCATGCTTTTCGATCCGGATCTCTTCTTGATCAGACGGACCGACAACTACGTCCTTGTAGCCGCCGCGAGCGTGGTCGTAGCCCATCTCGACGGGCTCACTCTCGTGTTGAGCCAGCCACTCCCGTAGTCTGGCGTGCGACACAGGCGGCGGCGGAGGTGCGCCAGCCGTGACGCCAGACATGTGGAGGTCCATCGCGCGCATTAATTCTTGTAGGCCCGCATCGCGCGACTTGCTGAGATCCGCATAGCGCTTTGTCCGAAGCGCGGCCGGCAGATCAATATTCTCTTCGCATTTTGCGGGAAGGACCACGACGCTAGCTCCTTCAATCTCACTGACACGTGCTGCGGAAAGCTCCTCCGCGACCCATCGCGACGCCGCAGAATGACGCGTCAGTAGAACAATTAGAAAGCGTGACTGCACGACTCCGCGATAGACCTCGTCCAGTATCGAGTGCCCAATCAAGATCTCGTCCTTATCGAGCCAGACGATGTAGCCGTGGCGGCGGAGCTCGGCGGCAAGCCAGATGGCTAGGCTTTGGTCAGCAGACGCATAACTTATGAACGCGTCGTACGCCTTTAAGCCGACTGGATACTTGGCCTCCCGCGCCAGAAGCGTGAAGAGTCGCAGCAGAAAATCGCGCGCGCCTCGCCTGGAGTCGATTCTCTGGTTCCCGAGACTCTCGAGTTGCTGCTTAAAATCTCGCGATGTCGGATCGTTCGCCAGCGCGGATCGTACGGCGAGTATCAGGGTACGAAGATCGTCCTGAGACTCCGTTGCGGCGAACGACCGAACGGCTGCAACCAAGTCGCTTTCAACGGCCACGTAGTTTGTCAGGAACCGATGGAGTTGCGGAGGAAGGCTCATCGCATCCTCTATTCGCTGACTCTTGGAAACGCCGTCCGTATGAAGAGCTTGTCGTCGAAACGTTCAAACACCACTCTGACCTCGCGAGAAAATCGCATGCGGGGATCGTCTGCTAAGAGCCCGTACCCGATTGTCGCCCGTCCCGGAGTTAGCACGTCGAGTCGAAGGCGCTTCTCAGCGGAACCGAAGAACCAATCGGCCAATTGATCGAATTCTGCGGCGACCGCGTAGTTAATCGACGCCGCGGCGACGGCGCTGTCCCAGAAGGCTGATACCGCCCGCCGGCCCTCAGTCTGAAGACGGTGCGCGAGATCGTCTGGAGAGATGCGGATGTGCCTGGCGATCGTGTGCCCGACGCTCTCGTGAGCATCCAGGTCGCGAGCGGGGCATGTGATCCATGCCGAGCGCACACGCCGGAAGTCTGCGAACCGATAGTGCAGGTGTCTAACGAGACGCGTAATCACTCAAAGGCCTCACGTGCGGTGCCTTGCACGGCAGTCTACTATGCGCGGGCTAGCGGGGTACGTATGACCTTGTAGACATCTCTATGGGTCACCGAGGCTCGCCGCGTACTGCGCGAGCAGCTCGATGTCCTCCTCGCGCAGCGGCACCGCCGCCATCGTCATCGTGCCGTCGAGGTCGGACGCGGTCTTCTCCTTGAAGCCGCGGATCAGCCGGCGGAGGTACGCGAGGTCCTGACCGGCGAGCCGCGGGATCTGCTCGTGGCCCACGAAGCCCACGCGATGACACGACGTGCACTGGTAGTGCACCGACGCTTTCTCACCCTCGGCGACCTTCGCGGGATCGAGCTGCGCGGGACGGCGCACCGGCTTCTGCGCGGCGTAGAACGCGGCGAGGTCCGCCATGTCCTCGTCGGAAAGCTTCGCGGCGAACGGCGTCATCTGCGCGTCCTTGCGCCGGCCGTCGCGGTACTTGATGAGCTGCCAGTGCGTGAACATCGTCGGCTGGCCGGCGAGCGACGGCGTGCCGGGGATCTTCGCGTTGCCGTCGGGGCCGTGGCAGGGCGCGCACGGTCTCGACTTCGCGCGGCCCGCCTCGACCTTTGCGGGATCCGGCGCCGGGCCTTGCGCGGCTGACGGAAAGACGGGCGCCGCGCCCGCCGTCAGGACGACGGCGGCGAGCGCGGCGCCGGTGAAACGAGCGAGGCGGCTCAGCGGGAGTAGCTGATCCGGTAGATCGCCCCCGCGTAGTCGTCGGAGAGCAGGATCGAGCCGTCCTTCATCTGCAGCGTGTAGTTCGGGCGGCCCCACGGCTGGTTGTTCTCGAGCCAGCCTTCCGCGAACGTCTCGTACTTCGGCACGTCACCGGGGCGCAGCGTGACCATCATCACCTTGTAGCCGGTCTTCTGCGTGCGGTTCCACGCGCCGCGCTGCGCGAGGAACGCGCGGTTCCGGTACTCCGCGGGGAACTGGCTGCCGGTGTAGAACATCACGCCGTTGCCGCCGACGTGCGGGCCGGTCTTGAGCAGCGGCGCCGCGAACTCGGCGCACGAGCGGCCCTTGCCGTACTCGGGGTCCGGGATGTCGCCCTGGTGGCAGTACGGGTAGCCGAAGTTCAGGCCCTTCTTCGGCGCGTGGTGGAACGTGTCGTTCGGCACGTCCTCGCCCATCCAGTCCCGCGCGTGGTTCGAGAAGTACAGCTCCTTCGTCACCGGGTGCCAGTCGAATCCGACGCTGTTGCGCACGCCGGTCGCCCAGTACTCGAAGCCCGAGCCGTCCGGGTTGATGCGCGAGATGTTCGCGTGCGTGTCGGGCGGGATGCAGATGTTGCACGGCGCGCCGATGTTGAAGTACAGCTTGCCGTCCGGCCCGAACGCCAGGTACTTCCAGCCGTGCGGGACGTCGCGCGGGAGGATGTCGTACACGACCTTCATCTCGCCGGTCAGCTCGCCGCCGCCCAGCTTGCCTTCGACGCCCTCGATCTTCGTGATGCGGTGGATCTCCGCGACGTAGAGGGTGCCGTCCTTGAACGCGATGCCGTTGGGCATGTTGAGGCCCTTGGCCAGCAGCTTCACGCTGCGCTGGCCGCCCTGGTCGGTGACCGCGTAGAGGTTGCCCGCGGTGCGGCTCGACACGAAGAGCGTGCCCTTGTCGCCCCAGACCATCACGCGCGCGTTGCTGATGCCGTGCGCCCACAGCTCGACCTTGAAGCCCTGCGGGACCTTGATCTTGGCGATCGGGATCTCGCCCGGCGCTTTCGGTGCCGGCGGCTGCGCGATCGGCGCGAGCGGCGAGTTCGCCATCTCCGGCGGCTGGCCCTGCTTCCACGGCGGCGGCGCCTGGGCGAGGGTGGCGGACGCGAGCCCGAGAACCATAGTGGCGGTCAGGACGACGCTGAGATGCCGCATAGAAGGAGCCTCCCCCGTTGAGGATCGTTCCGGCGGGGCCGACGGTACCACGTCAGAACGCGAGCCGCACGCCTCCGTGGATCACCCGCGGCGCGCCGGTCGACACGACACCTTCGCTCGTGCGCGCGACGGTGTACGTCTCGTCGAGCAAGTTCTCGACGGCGACGTAGAGCTGCGCGTGGCGGCCGAGCCGGCGCGAGATCCGCGCGTCCAGCGTGGTGTAGGCGCCCAACGGCAGCGTGTTCAGGTCGTCCTCGAACTGGCCGCCCACCCGGCGCACGAGCAGGGAGGCGGCGAGCCACGCGGGGTCGTCCCAGTGCACGCCGAACGTCACGACGTGATCCGGCACCTGGGCCAGGCGGTTGCCCTCGAGCGCGCGCTGGTTCGGCGCGTCGACGACGTGCGGGTCGACGTACACGTGGGCCGCGGTGAGCCGCCACCGCGCGAGCGGCCGGACCTCGAGCTCCGTCTCGACGCCGCGGATGCGCGAGAGCTCGACGTTCTGACGCTGCCGGCACGTCGTGCCTGCCGGACAGTCCGGCAGCGCACGCGCGAGGGTGACGTTGAGGATCTGGTCCTCCACCTCGTTCCAGAATCCGGTCACGCGCACGTCCACCGCGCGCCACCGCTGCTCGACGCCCATCTCGCCGCCGGTGAGGCGCTCGGGCCGCAGCTTCTCGTTCGCGGCGGTGACGTCGTTGCGCACGCGGAACTGGCGGTAGAGCTCGTTCGGCGTCGGCACGCGGAAGCCCTGGTAGACCGAGGCGAAGAGATCCGTGGCGGCGGTCGCGTGGACGAGCGCGGCCAGCTTCGGGCTCGCGATGACGTAGTCGACCTCGTCGAACCGCTGGCGCGGCGGCACGCCCGCGGGGGGCAGCGTCTCCTTGCGGAAGCCCGCGAAGGAGCGCCACCAATCGCCGCGCAGGGCACCGGTCACCTCGAGCCACGGCGCGATCTTCCATGCGTCCTGCACGAACGCGCCGGCGAAGAGCTGCTCGCCGCCGGCCACGCGGTTGCGCGTGAACCGGTTGGCGACGAACACGTCCTCGTCGGTCTCGCCCTGGACCCAGCGGGCGTCGACGCCGGCGAGCAGCCCGTGGGCGCCGACCTCGCGGTTCCAGACGAGCGAGCCGCCCGCCGTGCGCGAGGGCGAGCGCTGGCGCAGCGCGAGCGTCTCGCTGTTCCGGTCGAGCGCCTGCGTCGAGAACGTGCTGAGGAAGCGCTCGCTCTGTCCGGAGAGCGTCATCCGCCACAGGCTGCCGTCCACCGCGCGCAGCGTGCCGCCCGCGACGAACGAGCCGAGCGCGGTCTCGTTCTCCTGCCGGTCGGTGCCGTTGTTGCGGTCCTCGCCGAAGTACGTGCCGGTGGCGAAGAGCGTCAGGTCCGGCGTCGCGTGAAACTCCACGCGCCCGGTGCCGACGCCGTGCTCCGAGTCCGCGGGCCGGTCGATCCGCCCGCGGCGCGACTCCTTCACCAGCGTGTAGCCGTCGGTGCTGAACAGCGCGCCCTCCACGCTCATGCGCAGCGGGCCGAGCGCCTCGGTGGCGAAGAGGTCGAAGCGCTTGGTGTCGAGCGAGCCGTAACTCGTCTCGAAGGTGAAGGTGCGCTCCGTCGGCCGGCGCGGAATCACGTGGACGACGCCGCCGAGCGCGCCGTTGCCCCACAGTGCGGAGCCGCCGCCGCGCACGACCTCGATCTGCGCGATGCCGAGCAGCGGCAGCCGCCCCCACTGCACCCAGCCGCCGAACGGATCGTTGATCGGCACGCCGTCGTGGAGCACCAGCGCCCGGCTCGCGCCGCTCGGCCCGATGCCGCGCAGCGACACCCCCTGCGCGGTCGGATGCGTGACGAGGCTCGAGGAACGGCGGAACAGGCTGAACGACGGGACCTGGCGCAGGAGGTCGTCGACGGTCTGCTGCGGCGCGTTGCGGATGCTCTCGCCCGGGATGACGGTGACGCTGGCGGGGACGTCGCTCGTGCGCTGCTCGATGCGCGACGGCGTCACCACGACGGGCGCCAGGCGCGGCGGCGCCGCCGGCTGCGCGCCGGCGGCGCCGGGCACCGTCAGCGCGACGAGCGTCACGAACAGAGCGGCGACGAGCCGCGGCATGGGGCGCGAATCTAGCACACCGGACCTGCGGCGGCACCGGGCGCAGGGACGGTCGGTTGCGCGGACCTCACCGGCGTGTTAATCGACTGTCACCATGCCGACTTTCCACTTCGCGCTCCGCGATCTGCCGCCCGAGGCCGAATCCCTCCGCGAGGAGGTGCGCGCGTTCCTCGCCGAGCAGTTCAGCGGCGCGAACGCGGTGAAGCGCGCGCTCTCCTGGGGCGGCCATGACCGCGAGTTCTCGAAGGCCGTCGGGGCGCGCGGCTGGATCGGGATGGCGTGGCCGAAGAAGTACGGCGGCCACGAGCGCTCGTTTCTCGAGCGCTACGTCGTGCTCGAGGAGATGCTGGCCGCCGGCGCGCCCGTGAGCGCGCACTGGGTGGCCGACCGCCAGAGCGGCCCCACGCTGATCAAGTTCGGCACGGAGGCGCAGCGCGAGAAGATCCTGCCCGGCATCGTGCGCGGCGAGCTGTCGTTCGCGATCGGCATGAGCGAGCCCGACTCGGGCTCCGACCTCGCCTCCGTGCGCACGCGCGCCACGCGCACCGACGGCGGCTACCTGATCAACGGCACCAAGATCTGGACGAGCAACGCACACCTCTCGGACTACCTCATCGCGCTCTTCCGCACGCAGGTGGTCCCGGACAAGAAGCACGAGGGCCTCACGCAGTTCCTCGTCGACCTCAAGACCACGAAGGGCATCACGATCCGGCCGATCATCGACCTCGCGGGCAAGCACCACTTCAACGAGGTGCACTTCACCGACGCGTTCATCCCCGAGGACATGCGCATCGGCAACGAAGGCGACGGCTGGAAGCAGGTCACCACCGAGCTCGGCTTCGAGCGGAGCGGGCCGGAGCGGTACCTGTCGAGCATCTCGTTGATCCGCGAGCTCGTGCGGGAAGTGGCCGCGCGCCCCGACGACCGCGGCGCGGAGGCGCTCGGCCGCATGGTCGCGGGCATGACCACGCTCCGCCAGATGTCGCTCTCGGTCGCGAGCATGCTGCAGGCCGGGGAGAATCCGAACCTCGAAGCGGCGACCGTGAAGGACGTCGGCACCACGTTCGAGCAGTCGGTGCCGGAGCTGGCGCACGCGCTGCTCGACACGGAGCCCACCATCGGCACCGGCTCGCAGCTCCAGCAGGTGCTCGGCTACATCACGCAGGTGGCGCCCTCGTTCTCGCTGCGCGGCGGCACGCGCGAAGTGCTGCGCGGGATCATCGCGCGCGGGCTGGGGCTGCGATGACAACGGCGCAGCGCGCGATCGACGAGCGCCACGGGTTCCCCGGGGCGCTCGGAGCGTCGGGGGGGCCGGGGGGCCATATCGTGGCCCCCCGGGTGAATCGATGAGTGAGCTCGGCACGCTGCTCCAGGACACCGTCACGCGGCTGATGACCGACCTCGTGACCAAAGAGCTGATCGAGTCCGCCGAGAAGGGTGTGTGGCCGGACAAGCTCTGGCGCGCGCTCGAGGAGGGCGGCATGACGCTGCCGCTCGTGCCCGAGGCCGCCGGCGGCGCCGGGGGCGACTGGCTCGACGCGCACGTGGTCATCCGCGCCTCCGGCCGCCATCAGGCGCCGGTGCCGATCGCGGAGACGATCGTGGCGAGCGGGCTCCTCGCGCAAGCCGGCCTCGAAGTGCCGTTGGGGCCGCTGACGCTCGCGCCGGTGCGCGGCGGCGAGGCGCTCACGCTCACGAAGAGCGGCACCGCGTGGAAGGCGAGCGGCACCGTCACGCGCGTGCCGTGGGGCCGCGCGGCCGGCCACGTGGTCACGGTCGCCGAGGTCGACGGGGCGCCGACGGTCGCGCTGATCGCCACGGGCGGCGCCACGGTCACCGACGACAGGAACCTCGCGCTCGAGCCGCGCGACACGCTGGTCTTCGCGAACGCGCCGGTCGTCGCCGCGAAGGCCGCGCCGGGCGTGCCGGCGGACGCGATCCGCCTCTACGGGGCGATGGCGCGCGCGGCGCAGATGGCGGGCGCGCTCGACTCCATCCTCGCGCAGGGCGTGTCGTACGCCACCGAGCGCAAGCAGTTCGGGCGGCCGATCGCGAACTTCCAGGCGATCCAGCACTACCTCGCCGTCGTCGCCGGCCACGTCGCCGCCTCGGGCCTGGCCGCGGAGCTCGCGTTCAAAGCCGCGGACAAGCGGAGCGATCCCTCGTTCGAGATCGCGGCGGCGAAGATCCGCGTGGGCGAGGCCGCGGGCGTCAGCGCCGGCCTCGTCCACCAGACGCACGGCGCCATCGGCTTCACGTACGAGCACTCGCTGCATTTCGCGACGCGCCGCCTCTGGTCGTGGCGCGCGGAGTTCGGCAGTGAGAGCCGGTGGGCGGTCGAGCTCGGCCGGCGCGTCGCGGCGCGCGGCGCCGACAACCTCTGGAACGACCTGACGGAGCGCTGAGTGGCCACAGCGCCCCTGAACGGCATCGAGATCGACTACCACGACACCGGGCGCGGGCGCGCGGTGCTGATGAGCCACGGCTACTCCGCGACCCGGCGCATGTGGGACGGCCAGCACGCGGCGGTCGGCGACCGCTACCGGCTCGTCAGCTGGAGCATGCGCGGGCACGGACAGACCGCGAGCCCGGACGACCCCGCGCGATACTCCCACGAGCTGACCGTCGCCGACATGAAGGCGCTGCTCGACCACCTCGGCATCCGGCGCGCGGTCATCGGCGGCCTCTCGCTCGGCGGCACGATGTCGCTCGAGTTCTACGTCGCGCATCCGGAGATGGTCGAGGCGCTCATCCTCTGCGACACCGGGCCCGGCTATCGCAACGCGGACGCGCGCGCCCAGTGGAACGAGCGCGCGTTCGCCCGCGCGGCGGCGTTCGAGGCGAAGGGCTTCGAGGCGATGAGCAAGAGCCCGGAGGCGCAGGCGGCCATTCCGCACCACCGCTCGGTGCAGGGCCTCGCCCACGCCGCCCGCGGCATGCTCGCCCAGAAAGATTCCCGCGTGATCGACGCGCTCGGAGCCGTGAGGGTGCCGACGCTCGTCATCGTCGGCGACCAGGACCAGCCGTTCATCGCGCCGTGCGAGTACATGGCGAAGAAGATCCCCGGCGCGCGCCTCGAAGTGATCGCCGGCGCCGGGCACTCCTCGAACCTCGACCAGCCGGAGGCGTTCAACCGGGTCTTCCTGCAGTTCCTGGACGCGCTGCCGTCGACCGTAACGTGCTGACCGTCCGCGTGCCGCTCGATCTCACCGCCTGAGCGGCGCCCCCGGTGGCGGCGGCCCGTGCAGTACCATGCGGGGGCATGCCGTCCCGATCGTGTCGCCCCCATCGACTCGCTCGCCGATGAGCTGGTCGCTCGCCGGCGTCCTCCGCCGCCACGCGCATCACCGCGACCGCCCGATGCTGACGTGCGGCGACCGCGTGACCACGTGGGCCGAGATGGACGCGCGCGCCAGCCAGGTCGCCCAGGGGCTGCGCGCCGCCGGCCTCGCCGCCCAGGACCGGGTGGCGTTCCTCGACAAGAACGGCGTCGAGTATTTCGAGGTCCTCTTCGGCGGCGGGAAGGCCAACGTCGTCGGCGTGGCCGTCAACTGGCGTCTCGCGCCGGCGGAGATGGCCTACGTCGTCAACGACGCGGCGGCCCGGATCCTCTTCGTCGGCGAGGAGTTCCTGCGCCACCTGGAGGAGATCGAGCCCGCGCTGAAGACCGTCGAGAAGATCGTCGTCATCGGCCGCCACGCCCGCCACGAGTCGTACGAGGCATGGCGCGCGCGCCACCCCGCGGTCGATCCGATGGCGCCGTCGGCGCCGGACGACGTCGCGATGCAGCTCTACACCTCGGGCACCACGGGCTTGCCCAAAGGCGCGATGCTCACCAACGCGAACCTCGGCACGCTGATCCCGTCCGTCGCCCCGCACTGGGGCTTCGACGCGCAGGCGGTGAACCTCGTGTGCATGCCGCTCTTCCACATCGGCGGCTCGGGCTGGGCGCTCGTCGGCATGGCCGAGGGCGCGCACTCGATCCTCTTCCGCGAGTTCCTGCCGGCGGAGATCCTCGTGGCGCTCGAGCGCCACCGCATCACGCACGCGCTGTTCGTGCCCGCCATGCTCCAGGTGCTCGCGAACGTGCCGGGGGCGGCCGAGCGCGACTACACGGCGCTGCGGTCGATCGTCTACGGCGCCTCCCCGATCACCACCGAGGTGCTCGTCCGCGCGAGGCGCACGTTCCGCTGCGCGTTCACGCAGCTCTACGGGCTCACCGAGACTACGGGCGGCATCACGCAGCTCGATCCGGCGGACCACGTGACCGACGGGTCGCGCGCCCGCCTCCTGCGCGCCGCCGGCAAGCCGTTTCCATGGGTCGAGCTGCGCATCGTGGATCCGCTCACCGAGGCCGCGTGCGCGCCCGGCGTCGTCGGCGAGCTGTGGACGCGCTCGCCGCAGAACTTCAAGGGCTACTGGGCGCGTCCGGACGACACCGCGCGCACGCTCGGCGCCGGCGGCTGGCTGCGCACCGGCGACGCCGGGTATCTCGACGAGGAGGGCTACCTCTTCCTCACCGATCGCGTGAAGGACATGATCGTCTCCGGCGGCGAGAACGTGTATCCCGCCGAGGTGGAGAACGCCCTCGCCGAGCATCCCGCCGTCGCGGACGTCGCGGTCATCGGCGTGCCCGACGAGCGCTGGGGCGAGGCCGTGAAGGCGATCGTCGTGCCGCGGCCCGGCGCCGACGCCCGCGCGGCAGACATCATCGCGTTCGCGCGGGCCCGGCTCGCGCACTACAAGTGTCCGGGCTCGGTCGACTTCGCCGACACCCTGCCGCGCAACCCGTCCGGCAAGCTGCTCAAGCGCGAGCTCCGCGAGCCGTACTGGCGGGGCCGCGAGCGGCGCATCAACTAGCGCGCCTCGACCCGCGCACCAACCAAAGGAGAGTGCCATGGGCTTCCGCATCAACCACATCCACCTGAAGTCGCCCGATCCGAAGAAGACCGCGGACTGGTACGTGAAGGCGTTCGACTTCGAGATCATGAGCGACGAGACGCGCGTGTTCGGCGACCGCTTCCTCCGCTGCAAGAGCGCGGACGGCGGGATCAACGTCAACATCTCGGGCGCGCGCACGAACGAGACGATGGGCAAGGGCGACGCGACCCCGCACTACGGGCTCGAGCACTTCGGCTTCGACTCGGCCGACCTCGACGCGGACATCCGGCGGCTCACGGGCCTCGGCGCCACGCTGCTCGAAGGCCCGATCGAGATTCCGAGCGGCCCGCGCATCGCGTTCATGCAGGGCCCGGACGACACGCGGCTCGAGCTGATCCAGCCGCGCACGATCGCCGGCGGCTCCGGCGAGTGGGACGGGCGCTGCTGCTGAGCTCCCGTCGCGTGCCCTACGGGTGGGTGATCGTCGGCACGCTGTCGGTCACCGAGACCATCACGTGGGGGATCGTCTACTACGGGTTCGCGGTGTTCCTGACGCCGATGGAGCGCGACCTGGGCTTCTCCCGGGTCGCGCTCACCGGCGCGTTCTCCGTCGGGCTCGCCGTCTCCGCACTCGTGGGCGTGTCGGTCGGGAAGTGGATCGACCGGCACGGCGCCCGCGCGCTGATGACGGTGGGCTCCATCGCCGCCGTGCTCTTGATGGTCGCGTGGTCGCGCGTGGAGACGCTGCTGCAGCTCTACGTCGTGTGGGCGCTCATGGGGCTCGCGATGGCGGCCACCCTCTACGAGCCGGCCTTCGCGGCGATCATCGGCTGGTTCTCGAAGAACCGGGACAAGGCGCTGCTGACGCTGACGCTCGCGGCCGGGCTCGCGAGCACGATCTTCGTGCCGATCGAGACCTGGCTGCTCGCGCGCATGGACTGGCGCACCGCGCTGGTGACGCTCGCCGTGTTCCTCGCGGTCAGCACGATCCCGCTGCACGCGCTGCTGCTCCGCCCGCCCCCGGCCGCGCCCGCCGCCGGGCCGGGCGCCGCGCCCGAAGGCCGCAGCTTCGCGCTCGACGAGGCGCTGCGCACGGTGGTCTTCTGGGTGCTCGCGACCGCGGCCATGACCATCGGCTGGATCGGCGCCATGCAGCTCGTCGGCCGCCTCATGTTCGGCCCGATCGCGAGCCGCTTCGGTCACCGCCCGATGACGGCGGCGGTCTTCGTCGTGCAGGCGATCGCGCTGGCGCTGCTGGCGACCGTGAAGCACCTCCCCACGCTGATCCCGATGATCGTGCTGATGGGCGCCGCGAACGGCATGGGCACGCTGGCGCGCGCGAGCATCGTGGCGGAGATCTTCGGGCGGCGGAACTACGGCGCGATCAGCGGCGCGATGGCGTTCGGCTCGAACGGCGCGCGGGCGGCGGGCCCCGTGGGCGCCTCGCTGCTGCTGCTGGCGCTCGGCGGCTACGAGCCGCTCTTCTGGCTGTTCGCGGCGGTCGTGCTCGCCGCGGGGATCGCGGTGCTCTTCGCACGGGAGGAAGCGCATGACTGAGTTCCCGCGGCTCTTCTCGCCCGTGCGCGTGGGCGGCCTCGCGCTGGCGAACCGCCTCGTCCACGTCGCCACGCTGAACAACCTCGCGGCCGGCAATCGCGCCACCGACCGCAGCGTCGCCTACTACGAGGCGCGGGCGCGCGGCGGCGTCGGGCTCATCGTCAGCGAAGGCATCGCCGTGCATCCGAAGGCCGTCCCGACGGGCGCGGTGATCGCGGGCTTCGAGGCGGGCGCGGTCGAAGGGCTGCGCCGGATCACGGAGGCCGTGCACCGCCACGGCGTCCCGATGCTCGCGCAGCTCTGGCACCTCGGGCGCCAGCAGCTCTGGACGCCGATCTCCGCGCCGTGGGCGCCGTCCGAGGCGGCCGATCCGCACAGCCTCACGGTGCCGCACGCGATGAGCCGCGCGGAGATCGCGGAGGTGGTCGCCGGCTTCGTCACCACCGCGCGGCACGCGCGCGAGGCGGGCTTCGACGGCGTGGAGCTGCACGGCGCGCACGGCTACCTGATCACGCAGTTCCTCTCGCCGTACTCGAACCGGCGCACCGACGAGTACGGGGGCTCGCTCGAGCACCGGATGCGGTTCGTGCTCGAGATCGTCGGCGGCATTCGCGACGCGTGCGGCCCCGGCTTCGTGCTCGGCGTGAAGCTGAACGGCCACGAGTTCGTGGACGGCGGCATCGACACGACCGAGGCGCGCGGCATCGCGCGCCAGCTCGTGCTGGCCGGCGTGGACCTCCTCGGCGTGAGCCAGGGCAACTTCTCGAAGAGCCTCGAGGCGCACGCGCCCGACATGCACTTCCCGCCGGCGCCGTTCCGCCACATCGCGCGCGAGATCCGCGGGGCGGCGGGTGGCGTGCCGGTCTACGCCATGGCGCGCTTCACGGCGCCGGCCGAGGCGGAAGCCGCGCTCGCGAGCGGCGACGCCGACCTCGTCGGCATGAGCCGCGCGCTCATCGCCGACCCCGCGCTGCCCGCGAAGATCCGCGCCGGGCGCGTCGACGACGTCCGGCCCTGCATCGTGTGCAACGTCTGCTGGGGCGCGATTCCCCAGGGGCGCCCGCTGTTCTGCATCTACAACCCGTCGGTCGGCCACGAAGCGACGGTCGACGCGGACGCGCCGCCGCCCGCCGCCACGGCGAAGCGCGTGGTCGTGATCGGCGGCGGCCTCGCGGGCCTCGAGGCCGCGCGCGTCGCGGCGCTGCGCGGCCACGCGGTGACGCTGCTCGAGCGCGCGGGCGTGCTCGGCGGGCAGGCGCTTCTCGCGGAGCGCCTGCCCGGCCGCGCCGACTTCGGGCGGATGACGCGCTGGCTCGTCGGCCGCGTCGAGCGCCTGCCGATCGACGTGCGGCTCGAGACCGAAGCGACGCGGGCGGGCGTGCTCGCGCTCGCGCCCGACGCGGTGGTGGTCGCGACGGGCGCCCGCCCGCCGGTCGTCTCGTGGGCCGAGGGCGCCGGGCTCTCGCGGGTGATGAGCGCGTGGGATGTGGTCGACGGCGTGACGCTCCCGAGCGGGGACGCGGTGGTCGTCGACGCGGACGGCGAGCACGAGGGGCCGGGCGTCGCGGAGCTGCTGGCCGCCGAGCGCCGTCGGGTGACGCTCGTGACCCCGTTCGACCACGTCGGCTTCTACGCGAACTATCTGAGCCGCATCGGCATCATGCGTCGCCTGGGACAGGCCGGCGTGCGGCTGCTCACGGCCGCCGCCCCGCGCCGCTACGACGGCGCCGCGCTGACCGTCGAGCACCTGTACGCGCGCACCAGCGAGCGCGTCGACGCCGGCGTCGTCGTCCTCGCGGGCCCCAATCGCGCGCAGGCCGGCCTGGCGGACGAGCTGCGGGACGCCGTCGGCGAGGTCCACGTCATCGGCGACGCCTACGCGCCGCGCAAGGCCGCGGCGGCGATTCACGAAGGGCACCGGATCGGCCGGTCGCTGTAGCGTCGTGAGCCTGCCGTCGTTTCCATCGCTGCTCTTCGGCAGCGGCCCGCGCTTCCTCCGCGACGCGTTCGGGCCCACGGTCGTCTTCTATCTCGGCTGGAAGCTGCACGGGCTCCTGCTCGGCGTCGCCGCCGCGACCGTGCTCACGATCGTCGTCTACGGATGGGAGCGGCGGCGGCAGCGCCCCGGCGTCGCCGCGCGCATCGGGCTCGCGATCGCGCTCGTGCAGGCCGGGGCCGCGCTGCTCTCCGGCAGCCCCGTCGGCTACTTCGCGCCGCCGATCCTGGTGAGCGCGGTGTACGGCCTGGCGTTCCTGGGCTCCGTCGTGATCGGCAAGCCGCTCGTCGCGGTGTTCGCGCGCGAGGCGTATCCGATGCGCGCCGAGGTGCGCGCGCATCCGGCGGTGCAGCGCGCGTTCGCGCGGCTGTCGATCGCGTGGGGTGGCTACATGCTCTTCCGCAGCGCGTTCCGCCTGGTGGTCCTGCTCACGTTGAGCATCGACCTCTACGTGCTGATCAACGTGCTGACCGCGACGCCGGGCACGGTCGGCATGCTCGCGTGGTCGTTCTGGTACGGTCTGCGCGGCGTCCGCTATGCTGACGGGCAAAGGAGCGCCCCATGAACGCCATGACCCGCAAGCGCGTCGGCATCCTCGTGTTCCCGGACGTCGAAGTCCTCGACTTCTGCGGCCCCTTCGAAGTGTTCTCGGTCACGCGCCTCGACGACGCGCGCCGTCGCGAGGAGCCCTCGCCGTTCGAGGTGCTGATCGTCGCGGAGACGCCGGACGTGGTCACCGCGGTGGGCGGCCTCAAGGTCGTGCCCGACGTGTCGATCGACACGTGCCCGCCGCTCGACGTCCTCGTCGTCCCCGGCGGCTGGGGCACGCGCGCGGAGATCACCAACGAGCGCCTGCTCGCATGGATCGCCGCGCGCGGCAAGGCGGTCGAGACGCTGACCTCCGTGTGTACGGGCGCGATGCTCCTCGGCCAGGCGGGCCTGCTCGACGGCCGGCACGCCACCACGCACTTCCGCGCGCTGCCGTGGATGCGGGAGTCGTTCCCCGCGGTCACCGTGGAGGAGAAGCAGCACGTGGTCGAGGACGGCCAGGTGCTGACCTCGGCGGGCATCTCGGCCGGCATCGACATGGCGCTGCGCGTGGTGGCGCGCTATCACGGCGAGGAGGTCGCGCGCGCGACGGCGCGCAACATGGAGTACCGCTACGTGCCCGAGGACAACAGCCGCCGGATCTAGTCCGTCGCGGCCGCGGGGAGGCCCTCCACGCGGCCGCCGGACTTCGTCGGCGTTCTCGGGCCGCTCTGATCGATCCGCACGCGACGCATCCACGGCAGCATGAAGAGGATGAGCGTGAAGAGGCCGGCCAGCAGCACGTAGACGTCGACGTAGGCCAACGCCTGCGCCTGCGCGATCGTGCTGCTGTAGAGCGTCGCCACCGCGCGGCGGCTCGCCGTGAAGGTGTCCGCGCCCTGCGCCACGAAGTAGTCGGTGAGCTGGCGCAGCCGGCCCTGCGTGTCCGCCTCGTAGAGCGAGACGTGCTCGGTGAGCGTGGCCTGGTGATACTGGCTGCGCCGCGCGAGGAGGCTCGTCGCGATCGCGATGCCCATGCTCCCGCCGAAGTTCCGCACGACGTTGAACGCGGACGTCGCGTTCGGCAGGTTCTCCATGCGCACCGTGGACAGCGCCAGCGTCTGGAGCGGCACGAAGATGAACCCCTGGCCGAAGCCCTGCACGAAGCGGGGGAGCGCGAGCGCCCAGTAGTCCATGCCGAGCGTGATGTTCGTCATCATGTAGAAGGCGATCGCGTTGAGCGTGCAGCCGAGCGCCAGCAGCATCCGCTGGTCGACGCGGCGCACGAGCCGGCCCGAGATGAGCAGCGCCACCATGTTGCCGATGCCGCCGGGCGCCAGCACGGTGCCCGACGTCCACGCGTCGTAGCCCATCAGCTTCTGCGTGTAGAGCGCGAGCAGCACGGTGCTCGCGAAGAAGCCGAAGCCGACGGAGGCCATCACGATCGAGCCCACCGCGAAGTTGCGGTCGTTGAACACGCCGAGGTTGAGGATCGGCTCCTTCGCGGTGAGCTCGCGGATCACGAACCCGATGACGGCGACGGTCGCGAGCCCGGCGAGGAAGACGATGAGGTCGGAGCCGAACCAGTCCTCGTGCTCGCCCTTGTCGAGCATGAGCTGCAGCGCGCCGAAGCCCACCACCATCAGCGCGAGCCCGGGCCAGTCCACGGCGCCCGGCTTCTTCTGATAGGGCGAGTCGTAGAGGAACACGCTGGCCATGAAGAACCCGACGATGCCGATCGGCAGGTTGATGTAGAAGATCCAGCGCCACGACCAGTTGTCGCAGACCCAGCCGCCCACGGTGGGCCCGAAGATCGGCGCCATCATGATGCCGATGCCCCACACCGCCATCGCGAGCCCGCGCTGCTTGAGCGGAAAGATCTCCCACATGGTGGCCTGCGCCATCGGCACCATCGGGCCGCCGCCGATGCCCTGCAGGATGCGCATCGCGACGAGGAACTCGAGATTCGGGGCGAGCCCCGACAGGAACGAGCTGATCGTGAAGATCGCCGCGGAGAGCAGGAAGAGCCGGCGCCGCCCGAGCACGCCGGTGAGCCACGCGGTGGCGGGGATGACGATGGCGTTGGCGGCGAGGTACGACGTGATGACCCACGACGTCTCCTCCACGCTCGTGGACAGCGACCCCTGCATGTGCGGCAGCGCCACGTTGGTGATGCTGGTGTCGATCATCTGCATGACCGTGATGAGCATCACGGACAGCGTGATCATCCACTTGCGGGCGGGGGAGAGTGTGGCGGCGGGGTGGGCGATCTCGGTCATGCGCGGGCGGCGCGCGCGGGCGACGTCACCGGGTAGCGAGCGCCGTGCGCATCCGCTCCAGCGCTTCGGTCAGCCGCGCGCGCTGCGTGCCGAAGTTCAGGCGCACGAAGCCGTCGCCCGCCGCGCTGAAGAGCTTGCCGTCGTTGAACGCGACCTTCGCCTTCTCGAGGAAGAACGTGAAGGGATCGGCGATGCCGGTCGCGCGGCAGTCGAGCCACGCCAGGTACGTGCCTTCGACCGGCGACATCGTGATCGGTGCCAGGTGCTTCGTCACGTAGTCCATCAGGTACTCGCGGTTGGCCTGGAGATAGCGCAGGAGCGCCTCGTGCCACGGACCGCCGTCGCGGTAGGCGGCGAGCATCCCCGTGTAGCCGAGCACGTTGGTCGTCGCCTGCATCATGTCGACGCGCGCGGCCATGAAGCGCTCGCGGAGCCCGGAGTCGGTGATGACGCCGAGCGAGGCCTTGAGGCCGGCCTGGTTGAACGTCTTGCTGGGCGCCATCAGCGTGATCGTCCGCGCGGCGACCTCCGGCGAGAGCGACGCCATCGGCACGTGCTCGTGCCCGGCGAAGACGAGGTCGCAGTGGATCTCGTCCGCGATGATCGTGAGCCCGCGGCGCAGGCAGATGTCCGCGAGGCGCTCGAGCTCCCGGCGCGTGTACACGCGCCCGACGGGATTGTGCGGATTGCAGAGGAGGAACGCCGTCGTGCCCGGGGTGATCGCGCGCTCGAACGCGTCGAAGTCGATCTCGTAGCGCCCGTCGCCGCCGCGCACGAGCGCGGGGAGGCGCGCGTCGAGCTGCACGTTGCCCGGCACGCGCAGGATCGGCGGATACGCGGGGGTCAGGATCACGAAGCCGTCGCCGGCCGTGCACACCGTGCGCGCCGCCACGTTGTTGGCCGGGTTCACGCCGGGCATCATCAGCACGGCGTCTCGCGGCACGTCCCAGCCGTAGCGCTTGCGGCAGCGGTCGGTGAAGACGTCGACGAGCTCGGCCGGCACGCCTTCCTTGAGATAGCCGTAGATCCCGTGCTCGACCCGTGCGCGCAGCGCCGCGACGACTTCCGGCGGCGAGGCGAAATCCATGTCGGCGACCCACAGCGGCAGGACGTCGGGCCCGTACTTGTGCCACTTGTTCGAGTCGGTCCCGCGACGCTCCACGAGGCGGTCGAAGTCGTAGGTCATGGCGCATTATCGTCTATCCTTGAGGCCCATGGCGGTGGTGACGACCCGCACGATGTGTCCGATGAACTGCCACCCGACACTGTGCGGGATGCTGGTCGACGTCGAGGACGGCACGCTCCTCGGCGTGCGCGGCGATCGGGACAACCCTGACAGCCGCGGCTTCCTGTGCGTGCGCGGCCACGCCTCCCGCGAGATCATCGACAACCCGCGCCGGCTCACGCGGCCGCTCGTGCGCGCGGGCCGCGGCGACACCTCGTGGCGCGAGACCTCGTGGGACGACGCCCTCGACCTGATCGCCCTGCACATGCGCGCGGCCGGCCCGCGCGCGGTCGGGCTCTGGTCGGGGCACGGGCTCGCCGCGAACAACTACGGCACGCGCTGGTCCGGCCTGCTGCTGCGCCGCTTCGCGAACCTGTACGGCGCGCACGCGTGGCCCGGCACGATGATCTGCTGGGGCCTCGGCGCCTACGGGCTCGGCCTCACCGGCGCGCTGGAGACCAGCACCAAGGAGGACATGAGCGCGCACGCGAGCCTCATCGTCCTCTGGGGCGCGAACCTCGCGAGCCAGCCGAACACCGCGCGCCACGTCGCGGTCGCGCGCAAGCGCGGCGCGCACGTGATCACCGTGGACATCCGCGAGACCGAGGCGAGCGCCCAGTCCGACGAGTCGTTCGTGATCCGTCCCGGCACCGATCCCGCCCTCGCGCTCGCGATGATGCACGTGATCGTCGGCGAAGGGCTCTACGACCGGGCGTTCGTCGACGCGCACACGGTCGGCTTCGCCGAGCTCTCCGCGCACGTCACACGGTATTCACCGCAGTGGGCGGCGCCGATCACCGGCCTCGCCCCCGAGCGCATCGTCGCGCTCGCGCGGCGCTACGCGAGCACGAAGCCGGCGACGATCATCGTCGGCGGCAGCTCGATGCACAAAGGGGCCAACGGCTGGCAGGGCGGCCGCGCCATCGCCTGCCTGCCCGCGCTCACGGGGAGCTTCGGCATTCCCGGCGGCGGCATCGGCGTGCGCCACGGCGCGTCGTCGCACGGCCAGCAGCTCAACCACGACCTGGTGGCGCTCGACCGGCGCCCGCCGGGCGACGACATCCCGAACCAGATGCCGCGCATCACGCAGGCGATGCTCGATCGCCGCGTGCGCGTCATGCTGCTGCTCGGCACCAACATGCTCTCGTCCTTCGCGGACGCGGGCGCCGTCGAGGCGGGGCTCGGGCGCCAGGATCTCGTGGTGAGCTACGACCTCTTCATGAGCGACACCGCGCGCCGCAGCGCGGACGTGGTGCTCCCGGCGACCGCGTGGCTCGAAGAGCTCGGGTGCAAGAGCACGAACACGCACCTCTACCTCATGCCGAAGGTGCTCGAGGCGCCCGGCGAGGCGAAGCCGGTGACGTTCGTCCTGCGCGAGCTCGCGCGCCGGGTCGGCCTCACGGACTTCTGGCCGTGGGAGACCGACGCGGGCCCGATCGACGCCGTGCTCGATCACCCGAGCACCGGGCACGCGACGGTGGCGGACCTCACGATGGAAGGCGGGATGCGCGCGCTGAACATCTCGCCGGTCGCGTACCCGACCCTGAAGTTCGACACGCCGTCGGGGAAGATCGAGCTCTACTCCGAGCGCGCGAAGGCGCTCGGCTTCTCGCCGCTCCCGGTCTACGACGACCTGCCGGCGTCGGCGTTTCCGCTGACGCTGCGGCAGGGGCGCACGCTCACGCACTTCCACGGGTTCTACGACCACGGGCGCGCGCTGCCGTCGCTCGCGAAGCTGGATCCCGAGCCGGAGCTGTGGCTGGCGCCGGACGACGCGCAGGCCCGCGGCATCGCGGACGGCGTCGCGATCCGGATCCACAACGAGCGCGGCGAGATGACCGCGCGGGCGCACGTCACCCCGCGCATCCCCGCGGGCTCGGTGTGGATGCGCGACGGCTGGGACGGCATGAACCGCCTCACGTCGGGCGCCGCGGTGATCCCGGACGCGGGCGTGGACCTCTTCGGATTCTCGGCGGGACAGGCGGCATTCGACGCGAAGGTGGAAGTCTCCCGGGCGCAACGGACGGAGGAATGATGGCGAAGACGATCGAGCAGGAGTACAGCGACGCGCGGCCGAAGTCGAAGGCGCTCTACGAGCGCGCGATGGCGAACATGCCGAGCGGGGCCGCCCACGACGGGCGCGTGTTCGCGCCGTTTCCGTTCTACGTGGACCACGCCGACGGCGCCTACAAGTGGTGCGTCGACGGCCATCGCTACATCGACGGCTGGAGCGGCCACGGCGCGATGATCCTCGGCCACAACCACCCGGCGGTCACGAAGGCCATCGTGGAGCAGGCGAAGAAGGGCACGCACTACAGCGCGGGCTCGGAGATCGAGCTGCGCTGGGCCGAGCTCATCCGGTCGATCGTGCCGGGCGCCGAGCGCGTGCGCTTCACGATGACCGGCACGGAGACGACCGCGCTCGCCATCCGCATCGCGCGGGCGCACACCGGCAGGAAGAAGATCGTGAAGTTCCGGGGTCACTTCCACGGGCTGCACGACTCGGTGATGGTCGCCGTGAAGGATCCCTTCGAGCTCCCGGCCTCGGCCGGCGTGCCCGAGGAGACGCTCGCGCTCACGCTGGCCGCGCGCTGCAACGACATCGACCACGTGAAGGAGCTGCTCGACGCGCACGAGGTCGCCGCCGTGATCCTCGAGCCCGCGGCGTCGCGCTCGATGACGGTGCCCACGAATCCCGAGTTCCTCCGCCGGCTCCGGCAGCTCACGAAGGAGCGCGGGGTCGTCCTGATCTTCGACGAGGTCGTGACCGGCTTCCGCTTCGCGCCGGGCGGCGTGCAGGAGTACTACGGCGTCACCGCCGACATGACGTGCCTGGCGAAGGCGGTGGCGGGCGGGCTGCCGGGCGCCGCGCTCACCGGCCGCGCGGATCTGCTCGACGGTGTCGCGTTCAGTGGCGACGCGAAGCGCGATCGTACGAAGCGGGTGGCGGACCAGGGGACGTACAGCGGGACGCCGCTGATCGCCGCCGCCGGTGTGGCCGCGCTCGAGATCCTCAAGACCGGGCAGGTGCAGAAGGAGCTCAATCGCATCGGCGACCGGCTCCGGGACGGCCTCAACCAGACGTTCAAGGCGCGCGGGATCCGCGGCTGCGCGTACGGCATGGCGTCGATCGTGAAGGTCTTCATCGGCGCCGATGCCGCCGAGCTCGGCATCGACACCTACCAGGCCGACGAAGCGCGGCTCGACCGCGGCATGGGCGCGCTCGGCGGCAAGCTGCACCTGGCGATGCTGAACCACGGCGTCGACACCAACCGCGGCTCCTCGCTGACGTGGCTGAACGCCGCGATGACCGACAAGGACATCGACTTCTGGGTCGACGCGTTCGACCGCGCGCTCACCCGCCTCCGCGAGGACGGCGCCCTCGGTTCGCTCAGTTAGTGGTCGAAGTTGAGGCTGACCACGCAGCTGCGGCCCGCGCGTGAGGCACCCACGCGGTCGGCGGCGTCGGGCCGCGAGCGCCAGCTCGCCGCCCGGAGTGGCGTTCCATGGGAGCCAGTGAAGCGTCCGGTCCGTGAGCGGGGCGTGAGAATGCCGTGAGAACGTCCGCCGGCCGTCGCCCAGCATGGCGGTGCCGCAACGGCACACCATCTGAGGGAAACTGATCAATATGCTAATGTTCGTGGGCCATGAAGAACGAATGCGCGCTCTGTGGTGTCTTCATCGAGCCCGGGTCTGGAGCGGCGGCCTTTCGTGGGCGCATCGCGCACGTCGAGTGCTGGCTGGAGTGGCGTGAGGGGCGGCGGAGCGCGCCGCGGCCGAGCGTGCTGGTCGTCGACGACGACGAGCCGACGCGGTACGCCACCGTTCGCATGCTGAAGGCGGCGGACTTCGACGTGACGGAAGCGGGCGACGCGCAGACCGCGCTCGAGGCGATCGCGCGGCGTCCCGACCTGATCCTCCTCGACCTGCAGCTCCCCGACATGGACGGCTTCGAGGTCTGCCGGCGGATCAAGAGCGACCCGGCGACGGCGTCGGTGCGAGTGCTGCCGTTCACGGCGGTGTTCACGGACGACGTCGACCGCAAGCGCGCGTTCGACGTCGGGGCCGACGGCTACCTCATCAAGCCGCTCGCCGCCCCGCAGCTCGTCGCCACCGTCAACGCGCTGATCGGCCTCGGCTAGCCGGCGTCGCGCGCGGATAGGAAAAACTTTTCCCACCGGCGTTCGCGCGCACGCTTGCGCGCGTCCCGCCGGGTCGATAGGGTGTAGGTCCGCGTAGCCCGTCGCGGTGCGCGCTCACACGACGTTTCAGGAGGCTCTCCGGGATGGACGCCGCGCGCACCGCGATCCACGATGTGCTCACGAAGCACGAAGCGTCCGTCCTCTCCGAGTGGGTCGCGCTCCAGCTCGCGGCGCCCACGACCCGCGCGGACCTCATGAGCGAGAGCGACCTGCGCGAGGAATCGCGCCGCTTCCTGGCGCTCCTGCGCCAGTCGGCGGCGGCCGGTGTCCCGGACCTCCAGTCGGCGGCGTGGGCGCCGGTGCGTGAGTTCCTCACGGCGCTGTCCACGTCGCGCGCGCGCCTCGGATTCTCGCCGTCGGAGACGGCGGCGTTCGTGTTCTCCCTCAAGCAGCCGCTCTTCACGGTCCTCCGCCACGGCCAGGGGACCGACGGCAAGGCACTCGCCGACGTGTTCTGGACGGTGAGCACGCTGCTCGACGGCCTCGGGCTCTACACGACCGAGGTGCACCAGAAGGGGCGGGAGGACGTCATCCTCCGCCAGCAGCAGGACATGCTCGAGCTCTCCACGCCCGTGGTCACGCTGTGGGAGGGTGTGCTCGCGCTGCCGCTCATCGGCACGCTCGACAGCGCCCGCACCCAGGTGGTGATGGAGTCGCTGCTCGAGAAGATCGTGGAGACGGGCGCGTCGATCGCCATCATCGACATCACGGGCGTCCCCACCGTCGACACGCTCGTCGCGCAGCACCTGCTCAAGACCGTCGCCGCCGCGCGGCTGATGGGCGCGGATTGCATCATCAGCGGCATCCGCCCCCAGATCGCGCAGACCATCGTGCACCTCGGCGTCGAGCTCACCGACGTCGTCACCAAGGCCACGCTGGCGGACGCGCTCACGATCGCGCTGGCCCGGACGGGCTTCACCATCCAGCGCGGCACCCCGCGCGCCTGACCGCCCGTGGAGCGCATTCCGATCCTCAAGATGGGCGAGTTCCTGCTCGTCACCGTCCAGGTCGACATGCACGACCGGCTCGCGACCACCCTCCAGGACGACCTCACCGAGCGCATCGTGAAGGCGCGCGCGAAAGGCGTGCTGATCGACATCTCCTCGCTCGAAGTCATCGACTCGTTCATCGGCCGGATGCTCGGGAACATCGCGGCGATGTCGCGCATCCTCGACGCGCAGACGGTCGTGGTGGGCATGCGGCCGGCGGTCGCGATCACGCTGGTCGAGCTGGGGCTGTCGCTCCCGGGCGTGCGGACGGCCCTCAACGTGGAGCGCGGCATGGACCTGCTACGGGCCGCTCTCGCCGGTGCCCCCGGCGCGCCCGCCGACAACGGCCTCGATGGACGTCGTCAAGACTGAGACGCACCCCGTCCGCGGCAGCGAGGACGTCGTGCTCGTCCGGCAGGCGGTCCGTGCGCGCGCCGTCGAGCTCGGCTTCTCGCTCGTCGACCAGACGAAGATCGTCACCGCCGCGAGCGAGCTCGCGCGTAACACCGTCATCTACGGCGGTGGCGGCACCGTCACCATCGATGCCGTCACGCTCGGCAGCCGGCGCGGCCTCCGCCTGACGTTCCTCGACGAGGGGCCCGGCATCAAGGACGTCGAGCAGGCGATGAAGGACGGCTTCACGACGGGGGGCGGGCTCGGGCTCGGCCTCAGCGGCGCCAAGCGGCTCTCGAACGACTTCGAGCTCGTCTCCACCGTGGGCCAGGGGACGCGGGTGACGATCACGCGATGGAGATGACCCGGCGCTTCCGCTTCGAGCCCGGCGACGGCACGCTCGCCTCCGAGGCGCGGCGGGCGGCGGTCACGCTGGCGGCGCGCCGCGGTCTCGACGAGACCGAGGCGGGCAAGGTGGCGGTCGTCGTGGCGGAAGCGGCGACCAATCTCGTGAAGCACGGCGGCGGCGGCGAGCTGCTCGTCGCGCCGTCGGTCGGGCCGACGGGCGTCGAAGTGCTGGCGCTCGACCGGGGCCGCGGCATGGCGAATCCCGCCGCGTGCATGCGCGACGGGTACTCGACGAGCGGCACCGCGGGCACCGGGCTCGGCGCGATCTCGCGCCTCGCGACGCGCTTCGACATCCACTCGACGCCGACCACCGGCACGGCGCTCGTCGCCCGCGTGGGCGCCGCCAGTGTCTGCGGCGCGTTCGAGGTCGGCGGCGTGGCGGTGCCCGCGCCGGGCGAGAGCGTGTGCGGCGACGCGTGGAGCGCGCTCGCGATCGCGGAAGGCGTGCGCGTGCTCGTCGTGGACGGTCTCGGGCACGGCGCGCTCGCGGGTGAGGCGGCCGCGCAGGCGGTCGCCGCCTTCGCCGCGACGGGGACCCGGCCGCTCGAAGAGATCATGGAGGCGGTGCACGGCGCGCTGAAGACCACGCGCGGCGCGGCCGTCGGCCTGGCGTGGATCGACGCGCGGCGGCGCGTGGTGACGTTCACCGGGGTCGGCAACATCGCGGGGGCCATCGTGGGCGACGGCCCCGTGCGCAACACCGTCTCGCACGGCGGCATCATGGGCCATACCGTGCGGCGCACGCAGCTCTTCACGTATCCGTGGCCCGCGGGCGGCCTCCTGGTGATGCTCTCCGACGGCATCGCCAGTCAGTGGTCGCTCGACGCGTATCCCGGCCTGCGGCAGCGCGATCCCGCCCTCATCGCCGGCGTGATCTACCGCGATTTCGTGCGCGGCCGTGACGACGCCACGGTGGTGGTCGTCCGCGAGCGCCCGTCGTGATTCCGATCCTCACGCTGACCCTCGCCTACGAGCAGGACGTGGTGAGCGCACGGCAGCGCGCGCGGCAGATCGCGGGCGCGCTCGGGCTCGACGGGCAGGATCAGACGCGGATCGCGACCGCCGTGTCCGAGCTCGCGCGCAACGCGTTCAACTACGCGAAGGGCGGGCGCGTGGAGTTCGCGATCGACGCGGGGCAGGTCCCCCAGCGGCTGGTGGTGACCGTCAGCGACCGCGGGCCCGGCATCCCACACCTCGCGGAGATCATGGGTGGGCGCTACCGCTCCACCACAGGCATGGGGCTTGGGCTGATCGGCGCCAAGCGGCTCGTCGACGGCTTCGACGTCCGGACGGCGTCCGGCGAAGGCACGACGGTCCGCCTGGAGAAGCACCTGCCCGCGACCCGGGCCGCGACGGCCGCCACCGCGGCGAAGCTCGGCGAGCTGCTCGCCCGCGAGGCGCCCATGAGCGCCTTCGACGAGGTGCAGCGTCAGAACCGCGAGCTGCTCGCGGCGATGGAGGAGCTGGCCCGGCGGCAGGAGGAGATCGCGCGGGTCAATCGCGAGCTCGAGGACACGAACCGCGGCGTCGTGGCGCTCTACGCGGAGCTCGACGAGCGGGCCGACCACCTGCGCCGCGCCGACGAGCTGAAGTCGCGCTTCCTCTCCAACATGAGCCACGAGTTCCGCACGCCGCTCAACTCGATCATCGCGCTCTCGCAGCTCCTCATCGACCGGCTGGACGGCGACCTCACCCCCGAGCAGGACAAGCAGGTCCGGTTCGTCCAGAAGGCGGCCCGCGACCTGAGCGACGTGGTCAACGACCTGCTCGACATCGCGAAGGTGGAGGCGGGGAAGCTCGAGGTGCGGCCGGCGGAGTTCACGGTCGCCGCGCTCTTCGGCGCGCTGCGCGGCATGCTGCGCCCGCTGCTCGCCAACGAGTCCGTGGCGCTGGTCTTCGACGATCCGGCGGACCTGCCGCCGCTCTACACCGACGAGGCGAAGGTGTCGCAGATCCTGCGCAACTTCATCTCGAACGCGCTCAAGTTCACCGAGCGGGGCGAGGTGCGCGTGTCGGCCACGCTCGTGGACGGGGGCGCCGCCGTGCGCTTCGCCGTCGCCGACACCGGCATCGGGATCGCCGCCGAGGACCAGGACCGCATCTTCGAGGAGTTCGCGCAGATCGAGCATCCGATCCAGACGCGCGTGCGCGGCACCGGCCTCGGCCTGCCGCTCACGCGACGCCTCGCGGAGCTGCTCGGCGGCGCGGTCGGCGTCGAGAGCACGGTGGGCCTCGGCTCCACGTTCACGGCCATCGTGCCGGTGCGGTACGGCGCGGCGCGCGCCGCGCCGTCAGCGTCCCCCGGGCGCGCGC
>Ga0194131_10003027_pt1 | contig 26951 bp, 20 predicted proteins | sample TA2KigO120mmetaG_FD_148631 | JGI IMG/M metagenome (GOLD analysis project Ga0194131, IMG submission 148631) | Freshwater microbial communities from Lake Tanganyika, Tanzania - TA2015053 Kigoma Offshore 120m | ecosystem: Environmental > Aquatic > Freshwater > Lake | place: Tanzania: Lake... | reverse complement strand
GCACCTTGGGTACCGTGGTCACGACGTGGCGATACGGGACCTGCTCAAGAACCTCCTCATTCACGAACTCCGCGAAGTCGAGGCTGCGACGCTGCATGCAGCTCGGGCACATCCCGCGCTTGCAACTAAACGGGACCAGTATCTCGTGCCGGCAGCCCGGGGATGTGCAGGCCACTCTCAGGAATCCGTTTGAGAAATCCCCACAATCGAGATAGCGCAGAAATGTGCCGTACACGTGCGGACGCCAGGGACCGTAGCGCGCGGCGTAAGGGGCTCGCGATCCTGCACGAAGCCGGCCTCGAGACCGTGCTGCTCAAGGGCGCCGCGGTCGCGCCGCTGTATTATCCCCCGGAGGCGCCGCGGGGGATGGTTGACGTGGACGTCCTGGTCCGTTGGGAAGACGTGCCCCGCGCGGCGCGGAAACTGTGCGACGCCGGATGGATTCAGCTTAATAAAATCCCCTCCGCTGCGGACGTCGCCCACGCGATTGATTTCGTAAATTCCCATGGCCACGCCATTGACCTGCACTGGTTCTCCTTGATGGAATGCCGCTGGCCGGGCGCCGACGACGGCCTCTGGAGACGCACCGTTCCGGCGACGCTGTACGGGGTCCCCACGCGCGTGCCGGTGGCCACCGACCTGCTGTGGCATCTCTGCCTGCACGGCGCGCGCCACGATTCCAGCCCGTGGGGGTGGACGTCGGACGCGGTCACCCTGCTCAACGTCGCGGGTGAACAGATCGACTGGGATCGCATCGTGGATGAGGCGTGCGAGCGTCGCATGGTGCCGGCCATGGCCTCCACGCTCCGATTTTTGCGGGACCAGCTCGACGCCGCGGTACCGCTGAACGTGCTCGAGCGCCTCGATCGCGCGCCCGTCTCAATTTCGGATCGCCTCCTCTTTCACATCAAGACGCACGCGCGCCCGGGCCGCTTTTTTCTGTTGTGCGCCTGGCTCGATTATCTTCGCTTTCGTCGCCCCCGGCACTGGCCGGCGGCGGCGCTGGAATTTCCCCGATTTCTCCAGGATCGCTGGGGTCTGCAACGGCTCGCGGACCTGCCCGCGGAAGTCCACCGACGGGTGAAGCGCTTTCTTTCGAAGCGAAGGCGGAGCCGATCGCGCGGAGCTTGAATGAGGGCTCCGTGATCGCTTCGGCCGTGCCAGTGCACGGGTCGGCAGAGCCGACGCCAGCAAGGTTTTGACGGCTGCTGCGCCGCCTGCTTCCATGGGTTTTACCGCCCTGGCGGGCTCTAGAGGTTTAACGCTGGCCGTGGTGTGGATCCACACGCTTCGCCGAAAGGAAGTCGGAGGCGTACCGCTCACCCAGCAGCGTGTCGTATTGCAGCAAGTTGTAGGCGCGCAAGAGCTCCTTCTGGGCGGTCTCGTCGGTGCTGGTCGGCTGCTGGATCAGCGGCGAGAGCACCCGCAGCTTGTCGCCTAACTCTTCGTTGAGACGAAAATAATTGGACAGCTCCAGGCCGGCGCAAGTCATGATCTGGCTCGCGAGGAAATTGGTGCTCGTGTCGATCGTGGGCATCTGCACGGGGTAATTCGCAAACACGGCCACTGGCGTCTGGCGCCGCGTTTTCTGCACCGCGGCGTCGCCGTCCGCGGGGAGGCCTGCCGCGGCGTACACCTCTTCCGACAGCGGAGGAAGATGATCGCCGAGGGCGATCAGAATCGTCGGACGCGGGTCCGCGGCAACATGCTCGACGAGTTTCCCGAGCGCGGCATCGGCGGCGTGCAGCGCGTTCAAGTAGGTCTTCAACTCGTCGTGCGCGCTCTGGGAGAGGCGGTTGTTGCGGATGTCGAGCGACGACTTCAGATAGTCCGGGTAGGTATAGGGCCAGTGCGTCGTCATTGTGAACGCGAACAGAAAATAGGGAGTATCTCCGGCAGTCTCGCGAATGATGCGATCCACGAGTGCCGAGTCAGTGGCGAATCGCTCCCCGGGAGCGAGCGCCACCGAGGGGTCTTCAGCGAGACTGATGAGGCGCTGGAAGCCCAGGTGCGGATAGACGCTTTTGTAATTGTAGAACGCCAGACTTCCTACCTGAATCCCGATCGTTTCATAGCCCTGGTCGCGCATGGCCCGAGGCCAGGCAGGCAGGTCTCGTCGTACGAATTGATTGTGTGGACAACTGTTGCGCGGCAAGAAATACATGGCCATGCCGGTCAGCAGCTCGAACTCGGTATTGGCTGAGTAACCGCCAAACCCGGGACAGACGACTTTGCCGCCTCCGGCGCGGAGGAGCCGGTGAAGCGTGGGCGTCGGATCCTCGGTGAACTCCATGTTAAGGATGTCCGGATCCATCATGGACTCCACAAGATAAAGAATCACGTTCGGTCGCAGATTCTTTGCGGGCGCCGCGGGCACCGCATCGATGCGCGCGAGCGCGCCTTGCACCGCTTCCCGACTGTAACGCGACGGACTCCCCGCGTAAGCGTCCCCCAGGTGCGTCCAGAAGTCTAACAGCAGTCCGTGCTCGCGGGCGGCCTTGCCGGGATGCCAGTGGGTCCAGTTGATACCCAGGGACGAAATCCAGGGAGCGGTCGCGTCCAGGTGCGGCGTGACCGCCATCCCCAGCAACAAGACCAGTGCGACGCCGACGCCTGCGTTGCGAACCGTGGCGGAAGCGGGACGTACCGTGATCCGACGCCCCACCCAGACCACCGACGCCGCCACCAGGGTGACGCACACTGACAGCAGCAGCGCGGACACGGCAGTGGAGCTGAGACCATCCAGCGTCCACAACTCGCCAAGATAGTGGACGTCCATCGGATGTATTGGAGATTGCAGCGTGCGGATTTTCAGTCGATTGACCAGCTCGAGTCCCCAGAAAAGGGAGAGCACCCCGGCCAGTACCGGAAGCGGCCGCCGCAGGACTGCGATCGCCAGCCATGCGGTCCCCGCCAGGAGCAGCACGTTCAGCGGAAAAAGGCGCCACTTGATATTCGGACCCGCGAGGTTGAGAACGAACTCGGCGCCCAGTACGGAAACGGTGCAGGCAAGCAGAACGACGAGCGCAAGAGAAACGGTCGGCGCGCGGCTGGAGGGCGAGGGGGCGCTGTCGGCGGGCATGGAGTCGAAACGGTTCGACGGCTGCGTAGCGGCTCCTCGTCCGTAGCGCCCGCGCGTCAGCGCGGAGAGCCGCTTCTCCAGCGGCGCACGGGCGTCCGACGTTCGTCGTGGCCGCGGCATGAGGTCCGCCCGGCAGGAAGCGCCGCGTACGCTGCGAAATCCGAGGCCCCATCTTCTTCGAAAGAGGCACCATGTGCGGCATCGCTGGCCTGATTGCGCTCCACGGCGACGCGGACCCGAGAACCGCGCCAGAAGCGCGGGCCATGGCCACGAAGCTGCGCCATCGCGGGCCCGACGCCGTCGCCGCCATCGCGTCCCCCGGCGGGCGTTGCGCGCTCGGACATGCGCGGCTGAGCGTCATCGACCTCAACTCCGGCGATCAGCCGATGGTAAGCGAAGACGGCGCCATCCAGGTCGTCTTTAACGGCGAGATCTACAATTTTCAGGAATTGCGCGGGACCCTGGAAAAAATGGGGCGGCGCTTCCGCACGAAGAGCGACACCGAGGTCATCGTCGAGGGCTACGCCGCGTGGGGCGACGCCGTTGCCGAGCATCTCGACGGGATGTTCGCCTTCGCCGTCTGGGACGAGCGCCGCCAGCGCCTCCTGCTGGCGCGCGACCGGGTCGGGAAGAAGCCGCTGTTCATCTACCAGGACGAGCGAAGCCTGCTCTTCGCGTCGGAGATGAAGGCCCTCATCGCGCATCCGGGCGTGGACGCCGCCCTCGATCCGGCGGCCTTCCCGCTTTACCTCACGTACGGTTACGTACCCACGCCGGGGACGTTTTATCGAAAAATCCGCAAGCTTCCCCCGGCCTCGTGCCTCGCCGTGGAGGGCGATGGCCAGGTTCGTTCCTGGACGTACTGGCAGGCAGACTTCAGCGCGCAAGCGATCCACGAGGACGAGGCGGCTCCGCGGCTGCGCGCGCTGCTGGAGGCCTCCGTCGCGCGCCGCATGGTGGCGGACGTTCCCCTCGGCGCCTTCCTGTCCGGCGGCATCGACTCGTCTATCCTCGTTGGCCTGATGCAGGCGCGCGCCTCAGAGCCGGTGCGTACCTTCAGCATCGGGTTCGCCGACGATCCCTCCTACGACGAGACGCGCTACGCGCGCATGATTGCGGAGCGGTTCGGCACGCGGCACACCGAGTTCCGCGTGGAGGCGCAGAGCGTGGCGCTCGCTGACACGCTCTGCGACGCCTACGACGAGCCGTTCGGCGACTCGTCCGCCATACCCACGTACATCGTGTCGCGGCTCTCGCGGGAGCACGTGACGGTGGCGCTCAGCGGCGAGGGTGGCGATGAGCTGTTCGCGGGCTACCATCGCTTTCAGGGCGCGGTGCTGGCGGAGAGCATCCCGCGGTGGATGGTGGGCATCGGGCAGAGCATCGGCCGCCGCCTCCCCCTGAACGCGAACTTCAGGAGCCTGCCGCGACGCTTCACGCGTTTCTTCGAGGCGGCCGCCCTCCCGCCCGAGGAGCGCACGCTGCGCTGGATCGGCTTTCTCTCCGATCGGGTGGACGCCTTGCTTCGGCCCGCCGTCGCCGGCAGCTTGACCCGCTCGGAAATCACCCGCAGCTTCCGCGAGCGCATCGATCGAGGCGCTGCCCTGACCCCGCTGGGGCGCACGCTCCTGCTCAATTTCGAGACCTACCTGCTGGATGACTTGCTGGTGAAGGCCGACCGCTGCAGCATGGCCCACGGACTTGAGCTGCGATGCCCCTTTCTGGACACCGCCCTGGTGGAATTCGCGGCACGGCTCCCGGATCGGCTGAGGATTCGGCGCGGCGCCTTGAAGTGGCTGCTGCGCAAGACCTTTGCGGACCTCTTGCCGGAGGCGATCTTGCGCCGTCCCAAGATGGGATTCGGCGTTCCTCTGCCGACCTGGTTGCGCGGTCCCTGGCGCCCGCTCGTGGAAGAGCGCCTGCTGGCGTCCGGTCTGCGCCTGTGGGACTGGCTGAATCCGGAGCCGGTGGCCGCCGTCGCGCGCGCGCACTTCGCGGGCGACGCGGACCACGGCCACGCGCTCTGGGCGCTGCTCACGCTGTCCACCTGGCTGGAGCGAAACAGTGGCTCCGCAAATCTGGGCGCCGAAGGCCTTCGCCCTTCCGTGGCGGTCGTCACGCAATGAACAGGACATGCGCGGGCCTCGTTCGAAAGGGTGCGTCCCTTCAACGCGTGACGCGTGGGAGCGCAGGCGACATGAAGAAGATACTGCTCGTCTCCAGGTGTGCGTGGACGTTGTTCAACTTTCGTCGGGGACTCATCCGAGGCCTCAAGGACGAAGGCCACGACGTCGTGTGTGCCGGGGGTTATGGAGACGGGTATGAAGAGCGGGTGCGGTCGTTGGGAGTACGATTTGTTCGGCTCCCGATCGATCGTCGCGCTCAAGCCGTGGACCGACCTTGGATTGCTTCATGCGCTGTACGGTCTCTATCGAAGGGAGCTGCCGGACGTGGTACATCACTTCACCATCAAGCCGGTGATTTACGGGAGCCTGATCGCGCGGCTGGCGCGGGTGCCGCGAGTCGTCAACACCGTCACGGGCCTGGGCTTCGTGTTCACCGGCAGCGCGCCGGGATGGCTTCGAGCGCTGGTTGAGGGACTCTACCGGCTCGCCCTGTCCGGGTCCCACCGGACCTTTTTCCAGAATACCGAGGATCTCGAATTCTTTGTGGATCGTGGCCTGGTTCGGTCCACGCGCGCGGAGGCCGTGCCCGGCTCCGGGGTGGACACCGAGCGCTTTGCGCCGCCTCCCTCCGCAGGTCTGATCCAGGGGGAGTCGCCTTCGGCGGCCCCTGGCCCCCCCGGTGCGGAGCCCCGGTCGTCTCGACGGTCCCAGATCCTCATGGTGTCGCGGCTGCTGGCCGACAAAGGGGTGCGCGAGTTCGTGGAGGCCGCCCGTTCGATCCGCAGGCGCCGGCCCGACGTCCAGTTCGTCCTCCTGGGGCGCCGCGACGATCGCAACCCCACCGTGATTCCAGAAGACGAACTCGAGCGCTGGCAATCCGAGGGGAGCATCCGCTGGCTGGGGGAGGTCGAAGACGTTCGCCCCCACCTGGCCGAAGCGGACGTGGTGGTGCTGCCCTCGTACCGCGAGGGGACGCCGCGCTCGCTGCTGGAAGCCGCCGCCATGGCGCGGCCCATCGTGGCCACCGATATCGCGGGTTGTCGGGACGTCGTCGACGACGGCGTGAATGGCTACCTCGTCCCGGCCCGCGACAGTCAGGCCCTGGGAGAGGCCGTGCAGCGGATGCTCGCGGATCCGGTGAGACGGGCCCAGATGGGCGCCAGGGGCCGCGAAAAAATATTGCGGAATTTCGATGAGCGCAGCGTGGTGGCACGGATAAAGCGCGCCTACGAGAAGGAGGCCTGATGAAGAAAGTACTGATAACGGGGGGGGCGGGTTTTATCGGCTCGCACCTCGCGGACTACCTCATCGAGCATGGCTCTGAAGTCTGGGTCGTTGACGATCTTTCCACCGGATCGCTCGACAATCTCCGCCCGCATCCGCGGCTGCACGTGGTGATCGATTCGGTCACCAACGAAGCCGTAATGAACGAATTGATCCACCGCGTGGATCACGTCTACCACCTGGCGGCCGTCGTGGGCGTGCGTCTGGTCGTGGACAGTCCGGTGCGCACGCTTGAAGTCAACCTGCGCGGCACCGAGGTCGTGCTCAAGCTGGCCCACCGCTTCGGCAAGAGAGTCTTGCTCGCGTCCACCTCCGAAGTGTACGGCCGCCAGCATGAGAACCGACCCTTGAGCGAGGACAGCGAGCGCATATATGGTCCCACGGTGGTGGGGCGCTGGAGCTACGCGGCCGCCAAGGCGATCGACGAATTTCTGGGGCTCGCCTACCATCGCGAGCGTGGCCTGGAAGTGGTCATCACGCGTTTTTTCAACACCGTCGGACCGCGCCAGACCGGGCGCTACGGCATGGTCATTCCGCGTTTCGTCGAGGCTGCCATCAACGGCAAACCGATCGAAGTGCATGGCCACGGCAGGCAGTGCCGTTCGTTTACTTACGTGGGCGACGCGGTTCGCGCCATTACCCGTCTGATGGCGTCACGCGACGCGGTGGGTGAAGTAATCAACATTGGGAACGGCGCCGAGACCACCATCATCGACCTGGCGCGGCGCGTCAAGGAGCTGACCTCCTCAGACTCCGAGATTCGCTTCATTTCCTATGAGGAAGCGTATGGCGCGGGCTTCGAGGATATGATGTTCCGCACCCCGTGCACCCGCAAGCTGCAACAATTCGCCGGATTTACGCCATCGGTGCCGCTTGATGAAATTCTGCGGCAGGTGATCGAAGACCGGCGCATGCGCAACCTGTCACCCGCCTTGCTGGAAGCCGCCAGTTAACATGAGGCAGCCTGCAAGCGTCCTGCTTACGCTGCCCGTCGCCTGCCTCCTGACCTGGCTCATGATTGTACTGAGCCATCGATACGGGTGGCTCGTGCAACCGCGGGCGGATCGCTGGCATCGCCGACCTACCGCGCTGTTTGGAGGCGTGGCGATATTTTTCACCACGCTGTTGGCCGCGGGTTTCCTCGCACAGAAATGGGGCTTCGGAGGACGGTTGGACCTTCTTGGCCTGCTCGCTGGAGCCACCGTCATCTTTCTGGTCGGATGGCTTGACGACGTTCGACCGCTCAATCCCCAGGTGAAGCTGGTCGGGCAGATGACGGCCATCACGCCGTTCCTGATGGGCATGGGCCTGCAACGCATGTCGGAGGGATTTATGTTCGCCATCCCTCTGATGTTCATATGGATGCTGGCGCTTTCCAACAGCTTCAACCTGCTCGACAACATGGACGGACTGTGCGCGGGCGTGGCCGCCGTCGTGGCGTGCGTCCTGGCCGGTCGCGCCATGTATTTCGACGACGTTGACATGGCCGGCATGGCGTCCATCGTAGGGCTCACGTGCCTGGGATTTCTATGCTTCAATTTTCCCTTCGGTCGGCGGTCGGCGAGTATTTTCATGGGAGATTGCGGCAGCATGTTTCTCGGGTACGTGCTCGCGGGACTTGTCACCACCGCGTTTTGGGGTAACGTGCGCGGCGTGCCCGAGATGGCGTTCCTTCCCCCGCTGATCATGGCCGTGCCAATTTTCGACACCGCGCTGGTCATCGTCCGCAGACGCCGGGAAGGCCGCGCGATCTCTCAGGGCGGCCGCGACCACAGCTCGCATCGGCTGGTGTACGCCGGACTCAGCGAGCGCATGGCGGTACTCACCTTGATGGGCCTGTCCGCGTTGTTCGGGACGGCGGCGGTGCTCGTCGAGCGGTCGGGACCCACCCCATGGATGGGCGCCACCGCGGCGCTCGGGGCTGCGTTCATGCTGAGCCTGGGGGTCTGGTTGAGCCGTTTCACCGGGCCGCGTGTTCCGCTGCACCTGGTGAACGAGCCAGGACGTCAGTCGCAGGCGACCGGCGCCGCCTGACGCTGGGTGGACAGCCTCTCGTGGGCCGCCTCTACTCCGGAAGGGGCCCGACTTGGCGAGCTGGCGTCTCAGACCGTGCGTATCACCCGCGAGGCCGATCCCCTCTGGCTGGCGCCGGTCGAACCCCTGCGCTGGACGATCGGCATCGGTTCCGTGGCCCCGCACGCGCTTTACGGATTCGCCGCGTACGCTTGCCTGGCGTTGACGATTGCCGCGGTCGTCGCGGCGCGCCACTGGCGGGACCGCGGCGCGCCGCGGCAAGCCCTGGCGGTGTTCGGCGCGTTGTTCACCGCGTTCTTCGTTACGTTCCTGGGACTGCACCTTGGCCTCCAGTGGATCGACACCCGTTTCTCCCGCGGGGATCGCTGGATCGTTCCCCCAGACGCTCCTTACGTGCTTGCCGATCTCCATGCGCACAGCGAGGTATCCGGCGGCATGCTAACGCCGGAGGGGGTAGTGCGCTGGCATGCGGAGCGAGGCTACGGCGCCCTGGCGCTCACCGACACCAATACGACCGCGGGCGTCGCGCGCGCCATGGCGTATGCGCGGCAATATTATCCGGAAATGGTCGTGGTCTCCGGTGAAGAGTATTGTGGGTCGACACATATTCTGATGCTGGGCATTTCTCGGGACGTCAGCTCGATCGATACGCCCCTCGAAGCAGCGATCCAGGAGGCGCGCGGGCAGGGCGCCGTCGTCATTGCGGCGCACGCCTGGACGGGCGAGAATTCATACCCGGATCTGGTGGCGATGGGCGTACAGGGCTTCGAGTACACCAATGGTGACAGGTTCGGCGGAGGGGGCATGCGCAATTTGTGCGAGACGCGACACCTTCCCGAGCTGGGAAACCTCGATTTTCGCGCCGGCCGCTTTCCGCGAACGGCGACCGTCTTGCCGCGGACGGTAGGTGACCAGGCCGGGTTGCTGGCGGCCTTGCGCCGGGCTGAGTGCGCGGCGCTCTATTTTCCCCATCGAGTAAAGAGCAGCGACTTTCCTTTCAAGAAGTCTCTTACCCACTGGTGGAACGATTGCGCATCCACGGCCGGCCTTCCCTTGATTCTTGGCGGCCTGTTCTGGGCCGGACTCGCACTGCTGTTTCGGCGGTTGTGGCACGCCGCGCCCCCCACGAGGGGACAGCCGCTCGTCCGCGTGCTTACCCTGGGTACGGCGCTGGTCGCGCTTGCCGCGGCATGTTTATGGTGGCGCCTGAAGCTCGGCTTTGCGCCGCGCATTGAGTGGTTTCTGGCTTGCTGGCTGATGGGATGTCCGGCGATATGGCTGGCATGCCGGGACGTCCTCGCGAAAAATCAGACGGCGTAATATTCGCGATACCAGTCCACAAAACGCGCCACGCCGACGCTGATCGGGGTGCTCGGAGAAAAGCCGAAATCTCTCTGGAGCTCGGTGACGTCCGCGAACGTCGCAGGCACATCTCCAGGTTGTAAGGGAAGAAAGACCTTACTCGCTTTGCGTCCCAGACAATTTTCGAGAATTTCGATAAAGTGCAGCAGCTCGACCGGCTGGTGGGTCCCAATATTGTAAAGTCGACATGCGGGAGGGGCGGCATAGCCGTTGCGCGGACTGGCGGCGGGAGCCTTGTCAAGCACGCGAACGGTGCCTTCTACGATATCGTCGATGTAGGTAAAGTCTCGCTGGAGCCGCCCGTCGTTGTAGACGTCGATGGGCCGACCCTCGAGGATTGCGCGGGTAAATTGAAAGAGCGCCATGTCCGGTCGGCCCCACGGTCCGTACACGCTGAAGAAACGCAGGCCGGTGCAAGGAATCTCGTAGAGGTGGCTGTACGCGTGCGCCATCAGCTCGTTGGCGCGCTTGGAGGCCGCGTACAGGCTCAAAGGCGAATCGGTGCGATGCTCGGTCGAGAAAGGAAGCTCATGGTTGCCACCGTAAACCGAGCTGGACGATGCGAAGACGAGGTGCTCTACTTTACAGTGCCGCGCGGCCTCCAGCACGTTCAAGAAACCTGTTACGTTAGTCTCAACGTAGGCGTGCGGGTGGGTCAGCGAATGACGAACGCCGGCCTGAGCGGCGAGATTGACGATGCGGTGCGGCCGACTCTCCTTCACCAGCGCCGACACGGCCAGTCCATCCGCCAGGTCGAGTCGATGAAACTGACATTGCGAAGACGACAACAGGCGTTCCAGCCGACTCTCCTTGAGACGAACGTCATAATAGTCGTTCAGGTTGTCGATACCCACGACCTCGTCCCCGCGGTCGAGCAGACGGCGCGCAAGGTGATATCCGATGAACCCCGCGATTCCGGTGACCAGAACCTTCATGAAATTCCTCTTGACGCGGCGGCGTGGCGCAAAATTTCCGCCAGTCGGGGCGCGTGCGCGCGCAGCGACCATGAAGCTTCGACTTCCGCGCGTCCTTCCTGACCGATTCGCCGCCGCAAGGAAGGGTCACGCAGCAGCCGACGCAGCGACGCGTGCCACTCCTCGGGATTGCTGGCCAGAAGGGCGGTTTCGCCGTCACGCACTAGCGACGGCGTGAGCCCGACGGCCGATGCGACCGCCGGCACGCCGACCGCCATGTACTGGTGCAGCTTGAACCCGAGCTTGGTGCCTGCGGAAGCCACGTCTTCCGTGAGCGGATACAGGCCGATGTCCAGATCTCGGAAGTGCTGCACCTCATGCGCCAGGGTCCAGTCAAGATGCTCGACGGGAATGCCGTCCAGCGGGACCCCGCCGCCCCGGGCGCCCACCAGGCGGAGGGTGAAATCCTCTTCCCTGGCGAGTGCGCGCAACACTGGAATGAGCGGGAGGAGAAATCGCGAGGTCGAGTGAGTGCCCACCCAGCCGACGACGGGTCGGCCGCCGCTGCCATCCGGGTGCGGCCGCGGCGTGAAACGCTCGGTGTCGATGGCTGTCGGGATGACTTCCACGGCGTTGTTGAATTGCCGCGCGAAGGCGGCGATAGGCTCGCTTCCGGCAATCACGGCACGGGCCATTCGAAGGAGTCGGATGATCCACTCCCGATCGCGCAGCCGATCGGCGATGCTCCCCTGCGGAAAATAGATCGGATCGTCAAGATCGAATACGACAGGTATTCCGCTACGCGCCAACATGAAGTCGAGAACTGGAAACCATATTGGATGCAGCCACAGGTACACGAGAACCACGTCAAACTCGCGGAGCCGCCGCAACGCGCGGATCCGCCGCAGGGTGCCGGCAAGAACGGCGCGCGCCTTTCGCAGCCAGTGACCGGGACGGTAGAGAATGCCGTACTCCGCGCTGTCGAAAAAGGGTTGATGCTCGCAATGGAAACCGTGTTGCGCCAGGTAGGGAAGGTACTGCAGCACTCGGTAGCGGGTGCCGGGACCCTCCATTGGATGCGGCGTCAGGGCAAGCAGGCGGATGGGCCGTGCGCTCATTTGGGGCCGGCAGGCACCGGGCGGCCTCGATGAAAATACAGGAGGAGGCAGATGATCAAGGGGAGCACCTGGAGCTTGAAACGCACGAGCGCTCCGAAGTTGCCGAGCGCCACGCCGCTGTAACACGCCGACCACAGCAGGACGAAGACAAGGGCCCACATGACCAGCGGCTCTCTCCACCGCGTCCATTCCTTGCGCGCCAATGCTCCGACGAAGAAGCCCAGCAGCAACAGGTTTTCCAGTCCGGTGATCAATCCAAAGGCGTTTGGAACTTCCCCCGGCAGTGGGCGAAAAAGGGCGGTGAACATTCCCGCCACCAGGGCCACGATGCCCCTACCGTCGTCGCTTCCCTCTGTGTAATCTCCCGCGAAGTTGCTGCGCACGGTGTCGGCGGCCTGCGAGAGATCGTTGACGTCGGAAATATTATACGTCTGTACGAAATACGAAGCGCCCGCCTGGACGCCGACCACCGCAAGGACCAGGAAGACCAGTGCGGCCAGCGGCGAGCGGCGAGCGGCGCCTGAGAGGAAGAGGCAAGGCGCAGGCAAGAGCATGACCAGGACCATCCATGGGCGGATGAGCATGACCGCGAACATTCCCGCGGTCATGGCAACAATGTAGCCACCTTCATGGCGACGTTCCCAGCCAACCGCCCCCAGGAAGTAGAGTGCCAGGCCGGCCAGCACGATGGGGTCCTTGCCGACGATTGCGGACCAGAAGACAATCGAGGGGAAAAGCGCAAGCAGGTAAAAGATGCGAACATCGCATCGCCCGCTGGCGATGCATACGGCGCGGTAAATGACGTAGATGGAAAGAAACCCCACCAGCGCAAAGGCAATTTTCAAGGAATGAAAAGAGTTTGGAACAAGCCAGTTTGTCATGGCGCACACGTTGTAGATGAGGGCGTTGCTTCTCCATGCAGCCCACTCTTGCAGTTCCGTCCCGTACCTGTAGTACTGGAAACTGTCCAGCTCCTCCCCAAATTTGTGTTCATAGAAGAGCATGAATCCCAGAACGACGAAGACCTTGACCAGCCAGACAACCATGAGGGCCGCACGTTCCTCCGCGCTGACCGGCCAGAAGAGAATGGACAGGCCGATCAGAATCGCAAGCCCCATGCCCTTCAGGTAATCCAGTTGCACGTCGGGCTGGGGAATGTGCACGCCAAGGAAGACGACCCAATCTTGCAACCACTGGCTCCCCACCCAGAAGGCCGCCAGTCCGACAATGCACCAGAGTGCCACTCTCAATCCAGCCGGGACCTGGGGAAGCCTCAGTCCCTGCAAGGGTGACGCGAGTCGGTCCAGCATGTGGCGACTAGCGGAACAGCCAGGAAAAGAGGCCCACGTAGGGGATGACGTCTGCAAGCTTGAGGCCTTCGACGGGAGGGTTCAGGATGATGACGTCGCCGTCCTGAACCAGGACGTTCGCTGCTGCGTCGCCGCTCTTGAGCGCCTTGTTGAGGTTGACGGTGGTGGGCTTGAGCTGACCGTCCGCGAGGTCTTTTCGGTGCAGAATCGCGACCTGGTTGAACTGCGTCTTGCGCACGCCGGCTGTGGCCAGCACCTCGATCAGCGTCTCCCTTCCGGTGATGGGAACGGCGCCCAAGTTCGCGTTGATTTGATTGTTAGCGCCCACGATAAAGGCCTTCTGCTCGCGAATGGTGATCAGGTCGCCGTGCTCGAGCGGCATGGATCCTCCCACCGAGGAAGGGCCCTCCGAAAGATCCACGAGGGTGGGGCCCGCGGCGTTCGCGCGATAGACCATGACACGCGTCAGGGCTGCGTCCGGCTTAGGGCCGCCGGCGCCGATGACGGCATCCCAGACGGTCGAGCGTTGCCGCGTCACCAACTGTACGCCCGGAGTGAAGACCGCGCCATTCACGCTGACGACGTCCCTGGGCGCCGGCTGCACGTACACGATGTCTCCGGGTTGAAGGTAGGTCGAGTTCGAGCCCGGAGGCATTACTGGAATCGGCACCGCGACGCCCGCCCGGTAGAGCGACGCGCTCTTGAGGTCGGCGCCCGCGGTGGTGCCGCCGGCGGCGGCGATCAACTGGGTCATGCTGTCTCCGGGCGTATATGCGTACTGACCCGGCTTGCCCACCTCGCCGAGCAGGATGACCTGCAACGGCGACACGCTGCGCAGGCCGACCATGGCGCCGGGATACTTGAGCCGTTTTCCAAGCCGGGATTCGAGGCTCTTGTGAAACGCCACCAAAGTCAAACCGGCGGCGGGCACGTCCCCGATGGGAAAGATGTGCACCCAGCCGTCAGGCCGGACCTTGATGACCTGCTGCCGCTCCGGAAAGCTCTCAAGGGTCACTTCCAGCTCATCCCCGGGCCCCAGCTTATGCCGGGAGGTCATGGGCGAAGTCGCACCAAACGCCGGCGCCGCGGCCTTGACCGAGCCGGTCTTCTGGCTGGCCGCGACGGGTTTTTGCGCGAGTGCGGGCGACGCTCCCATCAGCAGGAGCGCAATGGTGAGAAGGGCGATACCTTGAAAAACCTTGCAGCGCACGATTCGCCTCCAGGGTGTTTTGCATTCTTTGCATTCGAACGGTGGCCCCCTCTTCGCGACGACGCGCCTCGAACCTTCATTGAAATTCACGGGAAGGTCATGCCGCGGAGATGACGAATTCCCAGGCTCCCGTTCGGAGGTGTATGGAATGGACATCTGGCAAGGCTGGCAGGTCATTCGCAGGCAAAAGTTCGTCGTTCTTTTTGCGGCCGCCGTGAGTCTGGCCATGGTGATCGTGAGCGCCCAATCGAGCGTGCCGGTGTACGTCTCGTCGGCGCGCCTGATCATCAATCCTCCTACAGCCGTGACGAACCGGGACGCAATGGTGGCGATCAACGAGCCGGGGCGCGTTTCCATCATCTTGCTCCTGGTCACCAATCAGGAATTCCTCGAGCGCGTCATCAAGCAGGCCAATCTCAGCGAATCATGGTTGAGCCTGCGCGGCCGTATCAGCGTCAAGAAGCAAGAAGGTCCAGGCGCCGCAATTTTCGACGTCTCCGTGGTGACCGGGGATCCGCGATTGAGCATGACCATCTGCCAGGCCGTTTCCACGGAGTTTACCCGTTTTGTCTCCGAGTTCTCGGCGAAGGAGTACGCCAGCAATCGACGCTTCTTGGAAGGGTTGGTCGCTGAGGCGAAAGGGAACCTCGAAAGGTGCGAGAGCCGCATCGTAAAGTGGCAGCAGGAGAATCGCGCGCTGGATCTCACGGCGCGAGCAGCGGACTACGATCTGACCCTCTCCCGGCTGCGTCGCGAACAGGAGTCCTACCTGCAGAAAATCTCCGAGACCAAAAACGGGATCAACGATCTGAAGGCGTATGCGGATAGCTCGCAGGCGCCACCGCCCGACCTCCTGGGAGAGCGCATGGGCGAGCTGCAAAAGGCCCTGGCCCTGGAGCGGCTCAAGCTTGCCAGACTTGAAGAGACGTACAAATCCACCGATCCGCAAATCCTGCAACAACGCGCCGTGGTCGCCAAGACGCAGGCGACTCTTCAGGAGATGACCTCGACCGCTGTGAGCGGCCTCATCTCCCAGCGGGAGAACAACCTGCGCGATCTTCAGGACGGCCTGAAGCGCGCAAAGCGACAGCAGCAGCAACTGGGCGGCAAGTGGTCGCTGGCGAAGAGCAATCTCGATCTCTCGCGCCTTCGACGAGAGATTGACATGTGGAGCCAGAATTACCAGGAGCTCACCACGCAGCTTTACGCCGCCCGCATCGCGGAGCAGTCGGCCCGCCGCGAGGGGTCGGTGGCGGTCATTGAAGCCGCCGGGCCCGGCAGCGCGCTTGGGGGCGGTCTTGGAAACATGAGACGAACGATTCCGATGGCAGTACCATTTTGCCTGGGATTGGGCATTGTCGTCGCGTTCCTGGTGGACTACTTCCGCAGCAACATGCGCGTCGCCCCCCGCATACAGGATGCCATGGGCCTCCCGGTCGTTGGCGTCATTCCGGAAATCCCAAAGAGCCTTTCGCAGCAGTGGGAGATTCTGCGGGACAAGAGCACGGGACGCAACGGGCACGAAGACCACGTGGAGTTGAAGTCTTAACCCTGGCCGGGCTGAGCCCAACCAGCGGCCAACCGCTCTAGAGCGCTCTAGAGCCCAACCAGGGCGGCCAACCGCTCTAGAGCTGCTCGTTGAGCGCCTTCATTCTCTGCAGGTACGACTCGTTCTTCGGGTCGAGACGCATGGCGTCGGTGTAGGCCTGGTTGGCGAGCTCGGTCATTCCCTGGGCCGCATACAGGTCGCCGAGGCGCGCGACCAGCAAGGCGTTGCCGGGCTCAGTTTGCACGGCTTCCACGAGCAGCCTCAAGGCGGCTGTTTCGTTCTTCTCAGCGATCCGAATGTCGACGAGCATCACGCGCGCCTCGTTGTCCCAGCGGTTCGCGGCGAGGTGCCGCTCAAGGATCTGTGCGGCCCGATCACGCTTGCGGGCGGTGATCAGGCACTCCACCAGGTGGCGCAGCGCCAGCAGGCGAACCGCCGGCGCCACCGCGTTGTCATACTGCCGGGTGAAGTGGTCCGCCGCCTCCTTGTGCTTGCCGGAGGCCACCAGCAGCTTCCCCGAGGCCAACAAGGCCGGCTCGTTGTGCGGATCGTCGGCGAGGATCGCCGCGCAGAAGCGCTGCGCGACGTCTGGCGACAAACGGCTCGAGGCATTCACCGCGTTGAGGGCGCAGTCAACCAGCCTGGCGTGGTCGGGCCCTCGCTTACGAAGCCACGCGCTCAAGCGGGCCACGCCCGTGCCGTGCTGTGCTTCCATGCCCAGGAGCGCCAGCGCCAACGATTGTGTCGCGTCCGTCTGCATGCGGAGAGACTCGCGAAAGCAGCGGGCGGCCTGCTCCGAGTCGCCGGCACCCGCATAGAGGCGGCCCAGCTCGATCCAATAGATGGCGTTGTGGGGATAGTCGCGGACCCCGCCTTCCAGGACGGCGATGGCTTTCTCGCGCCCACCCAGGATCCCGTGGACGCCGGCAACCGTAAGGCGAACGCCGTGACCTCGCGGATTCAGGCGAAGGGCTTCATCCAGGTCCTGCAAGCCGGCCTGCACCATGGCCGCGTCAGAGCGGAACTGACCCACACGCACCAGCAACTGCCCCCGTTCGAGGTGCAGGTTCTCATTGCGAGGTTGCCAGGCAACGGCCGCGTTCATGGCGCGCACTGCCTCGTCCCATTGGTAGCGCGGCTTCGCCGCCTCCGCCTGGCGGGACAGGGAAGCCGTGAGAAACGTCCCCACGCCAAGCGCCGCCCCCCATACCGCGGCTATGGCGAGGATCGGCGCCAGGACGATTGTGGTCCAGGCGCGGGGCGCGGTGCTCGCCGGTTGCCGGCCCCGCGCATGCGTCGTCCATCCAAATGAAAGACCCAGGCAGGCGGCCATCCAGATCAGATCCGCGGGCACCGGTATCGCGAAATTTGCGAACCCGTAGACGGCCACGCCGATCAGTGCGAAAAGAAGGCCGCGGGCGATGCTTGCCGACGATCCGCGCACGCGCGCCAGATCGCGCATGACCCACAACAGGGCAGCGCTTAGCAGGAGAAATCCCACAACACCCGTCTCCACCAGCACCTGAATGGGATCGGTGTGTGCCTGGTTCATGTAGCCTGTAAACCAGCTTTCGGGGCGGACCGATTGGAAGGCCAGGGCGAAGTTGTCGAGTCCCTGGCCCAGCGCGGGCGCTTGCCTGACGAGGGTCCAGCTTCCCGTGTACACCAGCCTGCGCACCTCGAACTCTTCGCCGCTTCCCACCGTGAGCGCGCCAAGGCGGGCCAACGGGCTGCTCACGCCCAGCGCGGCGCCGCCGATGGCAAGAATGAGAAGCGCGAGCAAGGGTGGCGTTATGGCCCGCAGCGCGCGATTGGTGCCATCGGACTCACGTACCGTCAACACCGCAAAGACAATGCCTGCCACGACCGCGCCAAGCCAGGCCGAACGGCACTGGGTCATCAACAGCGTCGCGGTAAGAATGATGGAAGCCGCGCCGAACACCACGCCCCTGCGCCAGGAGTAGTCCGCCAGGAGGCCGCTGCACAGGCCAAGCGCCAGGAGGACGAGCGCGGCAAAGCAGTCGTGGTTGGAGAAGGACGCGTGGATGGCGGGGAAACCACCCTGCCACTCCTTCTCGGCGGCTTCCCGCCAGGCGAGCGCCCATCCGTACAGGGCGAGCATGGTGGCGCCCGCCACCATGGCGGACATTACTCCCCGAAACTGGCGACGCGAGGTGGCGAGCACGCCGAAGACGAGGCACGGTCCAAGCGCGGCCAGCCAGGTCGCGAGCCGCTGCTCGCTGCGAAAGGGAACGGCCGAGAAAAAGGCTGACAACGCCGCCCAGCCCACAAAGGCGACGAACACCAGCAAGGCGTTCGGCGTCGACACGCTTTTTGATCGCAAGGCCGCGATCAGCGCGCCAATCAGGAGTACGGCGGCGCCACCCACCATGATGGGTCCGGCGTCCTCGGTCCGCGCGGTGGCTGGCAAGAGTGGCGTCGCGATCACGAACAGGCTGGCGAGAATCACCATCCATTCGGAGAAACGTGTTAATGCCGTGCGATCGCCCGTCGCGACTTCCATCTCGAGACATCCTCCCTGGCCACCCAATTCGAAGGATTCGCGAGCGGCGGACAAATCCTTCCCGGATACCACCGGGTGATCTCATCCAGATCGAATGCTGGCGGCGTTTCCAGCCCATGCCATCGCAGGAGCCGCTTCAACGCAGGGTGAATCCTCGGCGAATGCTTTTTAACTCGGTGCAGTTTCTCCTGTTCTTTCCGCTGGTAACCCTGGTCTACTACGCGCTGCCGCATCGCTTCAGATGGATGCATTTGCTGCTGGCAAGCTGCGTTTTTTACTGCGCGTTTGTACCGATTTATTTGCTGATCCTGGTTTTTACGATTCTCGTCGACTACTTCGCCGGAATCGCGATCGATGGGGCCCGCGGAAACCGTAGGAAACTGTTCCTGCTGCTCAGTGTCTGCGCCAACGTAGGTGTGCTGGCGGTCTTTAAGTATTACAACTTTTTTATCGGCAACATCAATGCCGTCTCCGGAATCAGCCTTCCGCTTTTGCAGATCCTCCTACCGATCGGCCTATCCTTCCACACGTTTCAGGCAATGAGCTACACCATAGAAGTGTATGCCGGTCGTCAGGAAGCCGAGAGACATCTGGGCCTCTTCTCACTCTACGTATTGTTCTATCCCCAACTTGTGGCCGGACCTATCGAGCGGCCGCAGAACCTGCTGCACCAGTTCCGCGAGGAGAAATCCTTCCGCAGCGACGACTTGCTCTACGGCCTCCGCTTGATGCTATGGGGGTTCTTCAAGAAGGTGGTAATCGCGGATCGGCTGGCCATCTATGTGAACGCCGTCTTCGCCCACCCGGCTGATTTTCACTTCCTGAACCTGCTGGTAGCCACTGTTTTTTTCAGCGTCCAGATTTATTGTGACTTTTCTGGATACTCGGACATTGCGATCGGGGCGGCCCGCACGATGGGGTTCGACCTGATGACCAACTTCAACCGCCCGTATTTCGCCGCGAACATCCAGGACTTCTGGAGGCGCTGGCACGTTTCGCTGTCGACGTGGTTCCGGGATTACGTCTACCTTCCGCTCGGCGGTAGAGACGCGGCCGGGGCGCGCCGCTACTATAATCTCTTTGTAGTCTTTCTGTTGAGCGGGTTGTGGCATGGGGCAAACTGGACGTTCGTGGTGTGGGGTGCGCTGCATGCGGCCTTTGTCGTGGCCTATCTACAGGTCCGCAAATTTGTCTCACAACGACTGGCCGGGCTTCCCGGCGTGACGGTGCTGTCCGTGCTGACCACCTTTGCCTGCGTCACTTTTGCCTGGATTTTCTTTCGCGCCAATTCTCTTGACGACGCCATCCTCATCAGCAGCCGGATCTTGAACGGCTACCAGCTCGTTCAATTTCAACCGGTAGTGGTCGATTGGGCGACAAAGCGCGAGTTTGGCTGGGCGGACGCCGGGGGAAACAGGTTGCACCTGGTAGGAGAAAGCGCCCAGGCGCGCGCTGAGAAGGAAGCCGGCAGCGGAAAGGGAAGCTCACGGCTTTACCGGCACGGGAGAAATCAGTTGACAGCCATGCCCCCAGTCGATCACCCTGCGGCCGAGGCTGCGACGGCCTCTCCCGCGGCATGTCCCGTGTGCGCCGCTCCCCCGCTTCCGCGCCCCGTCTTCGGCCAGGGCCCCTGGCGCGTGATGGCGTGCCGCGCTTGCGGCCACGGGTGGACGCTGCCCCGACCGTCTGACGACGATCTGCGCAGGGCGTACGGAATTGGCGATTACTACGCCGATCGCGGGATGCCCGCCAGCGTCGTTCGACCGGATGATCGCGCGCGGGCGGCGGGGTTGCGCGCCCGCTTCGGTGGAACCCGTCTCCTCGACGTCGGCAGCGGTCCAGGTACTTTCCTGGCGGCCGCCGCCGAGCAGGGGTATGCCGTCGTGGGCTCCGAGTGGTCCGCGGAAATGGCCGCGCACGCCGCCCGCACCTTTGGGGTGGATGTTCGCAGCGGACCGTTTGGCGGCGGCCAGTTTGAGGCGGACGCATATTTCGACGTGATCACCATGCACCACGTCCTGGAGCATCTTCCCGACCCGCTCGCGGCGCTGGACCTGGCAAGACGACTGCTCGCGCCGGGTGGAACGCTCATTCTGGAAGTGCCGAATCGGCGCGCGATGGCCGCGCGTTTTCCCGGCAAGGCACGCCGCGACGTTCACGACCTGCCCGTCCACCTCCACCACTTCACGTCGGAGTCGCTCCGCAAGTCTATCGCGGCCGCGGGCTTTGACACGGTGGAGGTCACACCGTCGATTCCGCACCTTTTGCAGGCCGCGCTCGCCTTCGTCTCTAGGTGCCGCGGCACGTTGCGCAGGTTTCTGGCCCGTCTCGCGAGTCCGTCCTCGGCTGTCGCCGGCGCTGCTTCCGGGAGCGGCCACCCGTCATCCCCGGAGCGCGTCGCAGCCGACTCGCGAGGCGGCGATCTGGTGCGCTGGATCCGACGCCACTGCCCCGGCATCCGCCTCGCTGCAGAAGCGGGGACGACGAAGCGGTCGTGATCGCCGAGACCTTGCCCACACCCAGGCCCGACGGGGCCGCGGAGGTGCGCGAGTCGGTCGCCCTGGAAACCGCGCGCCGTCTCGGGACCAACTCGGCGGTGCTGCTGGCGTCGCAGGTGTTCAACACCCTCGTCGCGGGGATCATGGGCCTGCTGCTCATCCGCTACCTCGGCCGCGCGCAATACGGCCTGTTTGCCTCGCTGTATGCCTTCCTGTACGTCTTCCAGATCCTGTCGTCGCTCGGCATCGACACCATCGTCTTCCGCGACGTGGCCCGCGCTCCCCAGGACGCGGCGCGCACGGCGAGCCGCGCGCTGGGCCTGAGGCTCGTGCTGATCGGCTTCAGCATGCTCGCCTCGTGGGTGGCCGCGGCCTTTCTGGCGCCCAGCGCGGCGTATTTCTGGTGGGTCGTCATCATCAGCACGACCTTCCTGTTCTCGTTCTATCCCTACTACCTGCTCATTTACGACGTCGAGCTTCGCCAGGGTCTCCCCAAGCTCGCCATGGCGGCCTTTACGCTCGCTTTTTCTGGCGCGAAGCTCGCTCTCATCGTCTTACACGCGCCGCTCTCCGCCTTCGTGGTACTCGAGCCGCTTTCGGCGGTGGCCACCCTGGCGCTGGCCTGGTTTCTCGCCCGTCGCATGGGCCTGGGGCTGCGACCGACGTTCGAGCCGCTGCACTGGGCGCGGCTTCTGCGGGAAACGTGGCCGGCCGCGGTGGCCATCGGCTTCATCAACCTGTACTATCGCGTTGACCAGTTGATGCTGCTTCGCCTGAGCGGCCCCGAGCAGGTCGGACTGTACGGAGCGAGCGTGCGCGTTGTCGAGCTGGCCAACGTCATCCCGGTAACCTTCGTCGCGTCCGCCTTTCCGCTGCTGGCCCGCTTTGCGGTAGAGTCCCAGGAGCACCTCGAGCGCGCGACGCAGCTCGCTTTCCGGGCCATGGCCTGGGCAGGATTTCCCCTGGCGGCGTGGCTGTTTCTGTATGCCGAGACCGTGATCCGTATCCTGTTTGACGCCGAATTCGCGCCGGCCGCGGGTTTGCTGCGCCTGCTGGCCATCTCGCTGCCGGCCGGTTTTGTCGGATCGGTGCTGTTCAATCGCTTGCTTTCAACTTCCCAGCAAATGAGCGCGGCAATGCTGGCAGCATCGGTGGCGGCGGTGAACGTGAGCTTGAACGTCATCTGGATCCCGCGCTGGCAGGCGGAGGGCGCGGCGCTGGCCACGGCTGTCTCGTACTGCGCAGTGCCGATCCTGGCCCTGGCACTTCCCGCGGCGCGCGGACTGGGATGGCAGGCCATCAGCTCAATGCTGCGACCGGCGCTTGGCATCGCCGCAGCCGCCTTTCTAGTGCATGTACTGGGCGTGGGAGCGCTGGCCGGCTTCTTCGTGCTGGCCGTCAGCTACGGAGGGGCGATGCTGCTGCTTCGGGAGTGGACCTCGACGGAGGCGCGCGTGCTGCGCCACGCCTGCGGACGCACGCCATGAACCGCCTCGTGAAGCGGGCGCCATACAGCCTCATGCGCCTGGAGGCGCCCCTCGCCCTCTTCGGCAAGTTGCGGCGCGCGGGAGCGGCGCGGTGAAGGTCTTGCTGGTCGGCGTTCGTGGACACGGAGGCGAGGAGGTGTACTCGTCGTTATTGCGCGATCGGCCCCCCGCCGGCGTGGAGGTCGAGGCCACCTTTGACTTCCATGCGTCGTGTCGCTTCGCCCGCTGCAACAGATCCGCAGAGGTCGCGCTCAACCGTCTGGCGCATCCTTTCATGCCCTTCAACATGGGATTTCGCGTGCTGCGCGTCGATCCCAGCGTGGATCTCGTGCACGTGCACACGCATCCCACGCTCCTTCTCGGAAGACGGGGGCGGCCGGTGGTCTTCAGCGCGGGGTCAAGCCACTACGTGTACGGCACCGAATACGAAGGCTGGGACGACCGCACCATGCGCCGCTGGTACGGCCGGGCACGCGCCACCTACGGAGCCCTCGGGATCCTCGACGGCATGCTTCACAATCAGGCCATCGATGTCGCCTACACCTTTTCAGAGTGGGCGCGTCGCAGCTACCTGCAGATGGGTGTGCCGGAGACGGGCATCCGCGTGCTGTATCCTGGCTTTGACATCCCGGCCCCCGCGCCACGCCCCGAGCGCTCCGAGGTAACCTTCCTGTTCATGGGCCGGCAAGCCGCGCGCAAAGGGGGCGACCTCGTCCTGCAGGCCTTCGCGCGAGTACGGGCGGTCCTGCCGCGCGCGCCTTCGCTTCGTCACCGACGTCCCTCCCCGGGACCGCTCGAGGGCGTCGAGATTTGTCCGCTCGCGCCCTCCGACGAGGTGGCTTCGATCTATGCCGCGGCCGACGTCTTCGTGAATCCGCCGCGCGCCGAGGGATTCGGCTTCACGAACGCCGAGGCGCAAGGGCATGGCCTGCCCGTGATCAGCACGCGCATCGGCGCCGTGCCGGAAGTAGTCGACGACGGCCGCAGCGGTCTCCTGGTTCCGCCGAACGACTCGGTCGCGGTGGCCGCAGCCATGCGGCGCCTGGGCGAGGATGCGGGCCTGCGAAAGTCCATGGGGGAGGCCGCCCGGGCGCATTTCGAGCGACGCTTTACGCTGTCCGTGTTCCAGTCCGGACTCGGGTCATTGTACGAAGAAGCGCGGGACCTTGCAGCCCGGCGGGGAGCTTAGCTGCATGCGACGCGTGCTGATGGTGTGCTATCACTTCCCGCCGGCCGGCGGCATCGCCAGCGTACGCGCCGCGCGATTCGTGCGCCACCTTCCGGCCGAGGGGTGGGAGCCGCTCGTCGTTTCCTCGAACGTGTGCGTGCTGGGGGTCGACGCCAGTCTTACATGGGGCGACGCCCGGGTGAGTCGCGCGTACCGCTTGCCTTTGTCTCGCCTGTCCGGCTTGCGTCCGGCCAGCGAAGTCCTCGCGGAGTCCGCCAGGTCGCCTCGTTTCGTGAACTGGGTGCGCTCCCTGGTCCGTAGCTGGATCCACATTCCGGACGCGGAGATCGGCTGGGTGCCCTTCGCGGTGCTGGAGGCCATGCGTGCGATTCGCGCACGGCCGGTGCAGGCCGTCTACTCGTCGGCGTACCCGATGTCCGCGCACCTCGTGGCCTGGATCGTGCACCGCATCACGGGCATCCCCTGGGTTGCCGAATATCGCGACCTGTGGTCGAACTGGGTGGGGCACCGCGGTCTGCGGCAGCGGCTCAACGTTGCGCTCGAGCGCGCGCTGGTGCGGGAAGCGTCCGCTGTCGTGACAGTGTCGGACACCTACGCGGAGGAGTTTCGCAAGCGCGGGGCCAGGCGCGCGGAGGTTATCACCAACGGGTACGACCCCTCCGATTTCTCCGGTGGCGCGCCGGTCCCGGACGTCGACCTCGCCTATCTCGGCACCTACTATCCGGAGGCGCAGGACCTGCGCGCGGTGCTGCGCGCCATGGCGGAAATGGCTGCTTCGCCGAAGGGACCGACGCCGCGGCTCCGCTTGATTGGCCGTTATCCTCCCAGCATTGCGGAGGAAGCCAGCCGCCTGGGCATCGAGCCGCTGATCGAGGCCACCGGCTTGATCGCGCATGACGAAGCCATGCGCAGCATGCGGGCGGCGCGCGTGCTTGTGTTCTCGGGTCCGGTCCCGTGCGATGGCCCCCACCTGGTGGGCAACGTGGCGGCCAAGGTCTTCGAGTACATGGCGTCCGGCAGGCCGGTGTTGGCCGTCGCACACCCGGACGCGGACGTGGTCACCCTGCTGGCAAGCTGCCCGCAGCTCCGTGTTGTCCCGCCGGACGACGTGGCCGGCGCTCGCCAGGCCATCATCGATCTCCTGCGCGCGGGTCCTGGAGCGGGCGCGACTGCGCACGCGCCGGCGCCTTGCAACGCATCCGCGCCTTCGGTCGAGACGTTCTCAAGCGCCTCCCTCACCCGCCGGCTCGCCGCCCTGCTCGACGACGTCGGTCACTGAGTCCACCCGGCGCCATGAGCCCCTTCGGGGCAAAGGAGACCGCCTGATGCCGGAGAATCCCGACCCGTCGTGAGCGAGGCCACCAAAACCAACGCCGTGCGCGGCGTCGCTTTTCTCGAGCGGTACTGCAGCGGCCGCACGCTGGACGTCGGCGCTGGCAGCGACCCGGTCGTGCCGCACGCCGAGTGCTTCGATCGCGCCCACGGAGATGCCGAGCGCGTCCTCGACTACCTCACGCCCGAAAGCTACGATTGCGTGCACAGCTCCCACTGCCTGGAGCACATGCGCGATCCGCGCGCCGCGCTGCGCGATTGGTGGGCGCTCGTCAAGCCGGGCGGCGTGCTCGTCGTGGTGGTTCCCCACGAGGATCTCTACGAGCAGGGCGCCTGGCCGAGCTTCTTCAACTCAGACCACAAGGCGACGTTTCGCCTGGGCCCGCCAGCACGCCCGTGGTCCCCCGTCTCGCACGACCTGGAGGCGATGGCGCGAGACCTGTCAGACGGAGAGATCCTGGCCGCGGAAGTCCAGGATCACGGTTACGACTACCGCTGGATGGGCCATGGATTGCGCCCCTCTTCCCGCCGTTACGCGCGTCGTCTCTGGTACCTGCGCATACTGTTGCACCGCTTCATGTCGCGTTTCGGCGCCGTGCCCCCTCCTGTGACGCGGATCGTGGACTGGATTTTCTTCAAAGCAGGCATGCCGCTTGACCAGACGCTTCACGGCGCCCTCGCGCAAATCCAGGTGGTCATGCGAAAGCGAGAGTTGGCCGCACCGTGAGCCGCGCCTACGTCTTCAGCGTCACCCGACTGGGCGATCTCGTCGAGAGCACCCTGGTTCTGGATTTCCTGCACGCGCAACACCGCGACGGAGTGGTGCTGGTCACGTCGCCGGCCGGCCGGCCCTTGATGGAAGGCGATTCCCGGCTGGCGGAGGTGGCGGTCGTCTCGTCGAGCCATCCGCTGCTCTGGCGGGCGCAAGTCGCGCGGCTGCTGGCCCGCGTCCACCGGGAGAACGCGCACCTGGTGAATCTCGAGATGTATCCGCCCCGCTGGCGCTTCCTCCGCAGCCTGGGGCGCTTCTGCCCGCACCGTCCGCGCTGCATCGACCTGGAGGCGCTGCGGGGCGAGTTTCCGATCGCGACGGAAAACGGCGACCCCGCGTCCATCACGCACCGCAGCCGCTTCTATGCCCGCGCCGCCGGAATGGATGACGTCGACCCGCCTTCCCCGCGCCTGCACGTGTCGCAGGACGGGCGCGATCGTGCCCTCCGTCGCCTGCGGGAGGTGGGATTGGAGCCGTCACGCACCGTCTTCGTTCATGCCGGGTGCAGCCCGGGCTGGAAGGAGAAGCGTGGTGATCCCGTCTTCTACGGGCGGCTCCTGCGCGCGCTGCACGAGCGTCACGGCCTCTCGCCGGTGTTGATCGGCACCGCGGACGACGCGGACGCGGCCGCCGCCATCGTGGACGGGGGCGCGCCGGTGCTCGACTGGACGGGCCAGGTGGCGTCGCGGGATCTCGCGGCCACCCTGGGTTCGGCCGCGCTCTTCGTCGGCAACGACTCCGGTCCGCTGAAGATCGCGGAAGCGGTCGGCACCGCCACCATCTCCCTGTGGAGCGACACATGGCCGGAGCAGGCGGCGCCGCGCGGTCCGCGGCATCGCGCGGCGCGCTTCGCTCTGGCCCCCCACCGCTGCGCCGGCGCAACTTGCGAGGTCCCCGCCCATCGGGAGCCGCTTCCCTCGCCGGAAGAAGTAGCGGCGCTCAGCATGAGTCTCCCGGGATCGATCCAGGGGGAGTCACCTTCGGCGCCCCCTGGACCCCCCATGGCGGCGGCGCCATGAGCGTCCTCTACGTCACCTACGACGGGCTTCTCGAGCCGATGGGCGCATCCCAGGTGGTGCCCTACGTGACGCGGCTCGCGCGGCGCGGCTTCGACATGGAGGTGCTTTCCTTCGAGAAGCCGCGGGACGCCGCCCGTACCG
>Ga0194131_10003026_pt1 | contig 26951 bp, 23 predicted proteins | sample TA2KigO120mmetaG_FD_148631 | JGI IMG/M metagenome (GOLD analysis project Ga0194131, IMG submission 148631) | Freshwater microbial communities from Lake Tanganyika, Tanzania - TA2015053 Kigoma Offshore 120m | ecosystem: Environmental > Aquatic > Freshwater > Lake | place: Tanzania: Lake... | reverse complement strand
TGGGGGAGTTGTTCCGACGTTTCTTCGGCGATTTCGATTTTGATGGCATCACCCTGACCCCGCCCACCCGCACATTCGAGGGTCGCCTCGACGTCGATGTCGCTGGTCGCGTGGTGGAACTCATCGAGGTGGGGCCCGCCCATACGAACGGCGACGTCATCGTGCATGTTCCCGACGCCAAGGTGGTGTACACGGGCGACATTCTCTTCATCAACGGCACTCCGATCGTGTGGGCAGGACCACTTGAGAATTGGATTGCCGCGTGCGATTTGATTGTCGCACTCGGCGCCGACGTGGTCGTGCCTGGTCACGGGCCGGTCACCGACAACGCCGGTGTGGCGCAAGTACGTGACTATCTGTCGTTCATCTTGACGGAGGCTTCAGCGCGGCAGGACGCCGGGATGGACGCATTTGATGCAGCACGCGATATTGCGCTCGGAAACTTCAGCGGCTGGGGGGAGTTCGGTCGCGTGTGCGTCAACGTCGACACGGTGTATCGCTCACGCGATCCGAAGCACCAGAGCCCCGATGTGGTGGAGCAGTTCCGCCGGATGGCGGCGTTGGAGGCTGCGCACTAGACGAGCGATACGTGCGACGCGCGATACAGGCTGCGCGCTAGTCGCGATGGTCGGGCATGATGACGGTGCGACCGTCGCTCGTGTTGTCGACTCGAATCTTCTGGTGGTACACGTTGCTCAGCAACGCGGGTGTGAGCACATCCTGCGGGGCTCCGCTTGCTACACACTTGCCTTCGTGTAGCACGACGACACGTGTGGCAAACCGCATGGCGACATTGAGGTCGTGCAACACCGCTACCACGCCGCGACCCTCATCCACCAATGCGCGCGCCACCGCCAAGAAACGCTCTTGCTGCCCGATATCGAGCACGGCGGTGGGCTCATCGAGCAGCAACAGCGGTGTGTCTTGGGCGAGCACGCGGGCCATCGAAACGCGCGCTTGTTCGCCGACCGACAGCGTTTGATACGTGCGGTCTCGTAGGGCATCGACATCGAGTCGACGCATTGCGGCATCGATCTTTGCGTCATCAGAAGAGTCGAGCCACGGGTTGCGACCCATCGCCACGACTTCGCGCACGGTGAATGGGAACGAAATGAGGATTTGCTGGGGGAGCACCGCCCGTACGCGAGCGAGTTCGCGCGGAGACAGCGTGTCGAGGCCGCGGCCGTCTATCGTGACCTCGCCGGAATGCAACACAAAGTCGCCGGCAAGTGCACCGAGCAGCGTCGACTTGCCGGCACCGTTAGGGCCAAGCACTGCGACAAACTCGCCCGATTGCACGGTGAGGTCCACACCCGTGAGTAACGCAACGTTGTTGCGCAGCACACCGATCTGGCGGGCGACGAGTGCGGTGGTCATGTGCACCCAGTCTCACTGGTCGCGTGCAGCGGGCTCATGCCCAGCCACCCTGGCTACGCCGGGTGCTGCGGAGCAGCAACAAAAAGAACGGAGCGCCAATCAGCGCCGTGACGACGCCGAGCGGTAGTTCGGCGGGTGACAGCAGCGTGCGCGCTGCAAGGTCGGCGAGCAATGTGACACTCGCACCGAGCAGGGCGGCGGTCCACAACAGATGACGATGCCGCGGCCCCAGCACGATGCGCATGATGTGCGGCACGAGCAAACCCACGAAGGCGATCATTCCCGTGGCCGCAACGGCACTTGATGCGAGCAATCCGACGACGGCGATCGCCTGCAGGCGTACCGGCTCGACCCGCACGCCGAGGTGGGCGGCCGAACGGTCACCGAGGGCGAGTGTGTCGAGCACGCGGGAGAACTTCGTGCTGATCAACACGCCGATGATGGCGAGTGGTGTCACCGCTGCGACTGCCTTCCACGTTGCCAAACCGAGGGTGCCGAGGCTCCAGAATGTGACCGACCGAATCTCGTCGTCGTCGGCCACGAACACCGCAAAGCCGATGACTGCACCGGCGAATGCATTGATGGCGATCCCGGTGAGGATGAGCGTGACCACCTCGGTTTTCCCGTCGGAGCGCGACAACACGTAGACGAGAGCGGTCGAGAGTGTGCCGCCGATGAATGCAGCGACCTGCACACCGAGCGGCAATTGATTCAGACCGAAGATGATTGCGATGACGGCACCCACTGCTGCGCCGGCCGACACGCCGACGGTTGCGGGTTCGGCCAACGGGTTGCGGAATATTCCCTGCATGATGACGCCAGCGACGGCCAGACTGGAGCCGACGACGAGTGCCAACACGACGCGCGGCAATCGCACCTGCCAGAACACGTTGTGTGCGACCAGATCGGAGGCATCACGTCGCGGGCCATCGCCGATGATGCCGAGTAGTTCACCGAAGGGAATACGGAACGCGCCCGACGCAAGAGACACCAGCATCGTGAGCAGCAGCAGCACTGCGAGAAAGGCGGTGACCGCCGGGATGCTGGTGCGTCGGGCTTGCGTCATAGTTGGCTGCTGTAGGTGTTGAGAAGTTCGGCCAGTCGCGAGATGAGGGCACCCGTGCGCGGACCAAACGAGAGTAGTAGGTCGTCATCCACGGCGATCACGGCCCGCGCGGCGGCGGCACGGGTGCTCGACACGCCGGGCAGCGCGAGCAGGCCGTCGATGCCACCGACGGAATCGAGACCGCGTGTCATCACGAGCAACACATCCGGGTCGGCCTGCACGATTGCCTCGGCGGTCAGTGGCGTGAACGAAGCCAAACCATTCAGTGCGCCCACATCCACGGCGCCGGTTGCGGCGATCAGTTCGTCGGCACCCGAGCCTGAACCACCAAGCAAATACACCGATGCCGTGCCGCGCACGTAGAGAAATGCCACACGCGGCAGCGACGCGTATTGCCCGATGTTCGCAAGTGCATCAGCAATCGCCGCTTCGCTGAGTGCGATGAGTTTGTCGCCGGCCTCAACGACGCCGAGTGCCGATGCAATCATCGTCACTCGAGTCGGCAGTGCCGACAGAGTCCATACCTCTGGTGCGATAAGTACGGCGACACCGGCTGCGCGCAGTTGCTCGATGACTTCGGGCGGGCCGGTGCGCGTATCGCCGATGACGAGGGATGGTCGCAGTGACAACACGCTCTCAGCGCTGATGTCGTGACCGTTGCTCACCTCGGTGATGTCGGCCAATGAGGCAATCGTGGTGGTGGCATCGCGACCGATGATCGAGTCGCGCATCCCGAGAGCGACGACGATTTCGGCGATTGCCTGGTTCAGCACGATGACGCGGGTGGTATCTGTGACCTTGACCACGACGTCGTCGGCACCGGTCGTGCGAGTTGGCAGGTCAGGTTCCTGTCGTTCGACGACGGGAAGTGCGTAATCGTCAGACAGAATGAAGCTCGCCTCGGTGGTGACGGTTTCCGAAGAATCGCTGCAACCGAGCAGTGCCATCATGAGCAACAAACCGACACCAGCCACCCGCCGCAACATCACGAACAAGGGTACGAGCATGGAGTGTGGTCGCCGATGCGCGACGCTGAGACGTTCGTTACTTGCGGCCGTGCTGTTACCGGCGCTTGCAGGTTGCGCTTCGACCAAGGAAGTTCAGACCACGACAACAATGTCGGCGACGGAACTGACGACGACACTCGCGCCGACCACAACATTTGCGGCAAGCACCACATCTGCGGTCACCACGACCATCATGACGGCCACCACGGTGGTCTTGGCGACCTCCACCACGGTGATCTCCACCTCCACCACGGAGTCAGCGTCGAAACCCCAGCCCACGTTGGTCGTGAGTCAAACTTCAGGCCTCGACCCCAAAGGCACGCTGGTGACCATTAGTGGCACGGGCTTTGACATCACCAAAGGTGTATATGTGTTCGTCTGCAATCAGGTGAAATGGGATGCCAATCGGCGATGTGTCGGAGGTGTGAATCTTGACGGATCGTCACCGTTATCGCAATGGATCTCATCAAACCCACCGGCCTATGCCAAAGGTCTCACAATCCCGTACATGCCGAACGGCTCATTCGTCGTACCGTTACTCGTGCGAGCGGTAGACGAAACAACGAAACTCATTGACTGTTCAATCGAACAATGCGGGGTCGTTGCCTTCGCCGACCACACTCGTCGCGATGATCGTTCGCAAGACGTTTTCGTGTCAATCTCATTCACCCCCAAACCGTAAATATGTAATCAGGAGTCCGCGTCATGATGTCAAGCAAAATCGGAAACAAAACCCTCGCTCTCATCGGCGCATTCGCTGTTGCCCTTGTCATTCCGACCACCGCCTCTGCCGCAGTCGGAGTTTCAGTCAGTAAGGCGGCTGGTCTCGTGGCTGGCGAAACGATCTCCATCACTCTCGCTGGAGTGCCATCGACACAAGGTGTGTATGTGCGGCAGTGCTACAAACCCACTGTCGGATTGCGTGATGCCACAGGCTTGAAGTGCAACGGCAGTCTCACGCGGGTGAGCGAAATGATTTGGGCGACGATGGACGGTGCTCGGGGTTCAGCATCTGCGGCGTCAGCACAGTCGCTCCAAGTCAAAGATGCAATCACCATGTATGAATCGGATGGCACAACAGTGAAGGAAAGAATTCTGTGTGGCATCGCCGACTGTGCGGTATTCGTTCACCGTGACCACCGTGGTCTCTTCGACACATCACTCGACACAATCGTTCCGCTGACGTTCTTGGGTAGCCAATCGGTGAAGACCCGAGCTGCCGGACTTCCGAAGGCCGAGACAGCGCAGGCGGTCGGGGCCTCGCTCACATTGCGTAACGCGAGTCTTGTAACGGATCAGAAGGTGGCCGTTCGTGTGACGAGCGAGAGCGACAAGATCTGTTCAGTGAGCCGTGGCACAAACACCACCGTCATTCGGTTCTTGAAGAAGGGCACATGCTCCCTGCGACTCGTGGCCAAGGCGACGACTTCGCACCTGCGCTACGACGAGCAGTTGACCTACAAAGTCGGCTGATTTCAGTCGACGAAGTTCGTCTCGTCGCGCGTGATGAGGTGCTTTAGAGGCCGACGCAGCTTCCGACGATCGTGCGGCTGTCGGCGCCACCGGCAAAGGCGCCGTCTTCGCGCACGACGATGCAGTGCGCGTGCCCGAACCCAGAATCAAATCTCCCGCGCCGCTCCACGGCGTGACCGCGGTCGGCGAGTCCGGTCATCCACGCATCGGGAGCATGGCCTTCGACTTGTACCGTCGGCGGGCGACCGCTGGTCCATGAGTCAAAGCCAGTGACGGGACCACGCAACGCAAAGCGACCAGCGTCGACGACTTCCCACGGAAACTGTGACTGTCGGTGACGCAGTAACCGAGTGACGATTTGCAGGATGATCTGCGGTTGCGCATCACCACCCATCGTGCCGAGCACGGAGTGCAACGAGTCATCGGCACGAGTGATGATTGCCGGGCACAACGTGTGCGGTGGTTTGCGACCGGGCGCGACTTCGGCAGGATGGCCTCGTTCGACGCTGAACCCGAGCCCGCGGTTGTGCAGGTTGATGCCGGTGCGTGGCTCGACTAGTAGCGAGCCGAACCCGGAGGCGTTGGAGTTGATGAGCGACACGCCCATGCCATCGCGGTCGACAGTGCAGAGATAGGTGGTGTCACCATCTGTCGTGGGCAGTGGTCGAACCGAGGCGAGTGACGGGTCGATCAGCGATGCGCGACTCACCAGTGATGGCAGCAACGCTCCAAGATCAGCCTTGTCGTGCAGAACACGCGGACGATCATGGCTCACCGCGGTGACTGCCTCAATAAGAAGGTGCGCCCACTGTGGATCATTCGTGTCGTCGGGGAGATCGATCTCTGCCAACGCCCCGAGTGCCGCAAGAAAGAGGTATCCCTGCGACGGTGCCGGAATGGACCACATGCGGTGATCCCACACATCCAGCGCGAGCGGCTGCACCCAATCGGCGCGGGCATTCGCAAGATCGTCATGGGTGTAGACACCGTTACCCATCGCCAGAAGTGCTTCACCGAACTCGCCGAGGTAAAACGCGGCGGCACCGCCCGTGGCGATTGCGCGAAGCGTGCGACCGACACCTTCTCGACGGGCAAGCGCTCCGGCGTGCATGGCTTGACTCGCCAGTTCAGCGAAGTTCGGCGCGTACTTCTTGTTCATGAGCGCGAGCGAACCAGCGAGCAACGGCGAGGTTGCGAAGCCTTGCTCGGCAAGGCGTATCGCCGGCGCGAGAATCGTCGCGAGCGGCAGAGTGCCGAAGCGCTCGTGCAGCGCGATCCACCCCGACACTGCACCAGGCACGGTGACCGTGCGAATGTCGCCATGAAACGGCATCTCATGATGGCCTTCATCGCGCAACTGTTGCGCACTTACACCAGAACCAGCCCGCCCCGCTGCATCGAGCGCGTGCACCGTGCCGTTCACATGCACCAGCGCAAAGAGATCGCCGCCGATGCCGCAAAGATGCGGAGCAACGACGGCCATCGCGGCGTTGGTTGCCAGCGCGGCATCGACCGCATTACCACCGAGTGCCAACACGTGAGCACCGGCCTGGGTTGCCGCGCCGTCGGCACTCGCGACGACGCCGAAACGCGAATGGGCGCCGGAAGTCATGTGCTGGGAGCGTCGGTTGCGTATCGCACACCGAGTTGCCGGCGGATTTCGTCCATCGTTGCTGCGTAGGCGAGCGTCTCTACATGTGTGAGTCGCGGACTTTCGATGAAGCCCTGTTCGATACAACGGTGCACTTCGAACACCTGGTGGCGCAGTCCTTGGCCGGTCTCATCGTGACGGTGGTATTGCTCGGCGTGACCATGCAATTTCACGGTGAAGCCGGGTGAGACGTGCATCCGGCTGGCGACCTCGATCGTTCCGCGTTCACCGACGATGGTGGCCGTGCACGGGGTGGCGTGTCGCGTGGTGCTGCGCAGCGTGGCCGTTGCACCTGATCGATAGGAGAGCGTGTACGTCGCGTCAATGTCAACGCCTTGGTCGTTGAGTTCGCCTTCGGTGACAACCGAGTCATGCCCGCCAAGCACGAATCGGGCGAAGTGCAAGCAGTAAATGCCGAGGTCGAGCACCGCACCACCGCCCAGTGCGGGGTCGTTCAGGCGATGTTGTCGTTCGGTTGGCGCATCAAAACCGAAGTCGGCCGCAACATGCGTGATTTTTCCGAGCGGCTGGGATGCAAGAACTTCTCCGAGCGCTACGTACACGGGAAGAAAGCGGCTCCAGATGGCTTCCATCACGAAACGACCTTCGTTGCGCGCGACCGCGATCATCGACTTGGCCTCAATCTCATTGAGGGCAAACGGCTTTTCACACAGCACGTGCTTGCCGGCACGAAGATACATCTCGGTGTCGTCTCGGTGTCGAGAGTTGGGAGTGGCGACGTACACGATGTCGACGTTGGTGTCGGCGGCGAGCGCATCGTACGAACCGTGCCAGCGCGGAATGTTTCGTTGTGTCGCAAACTGTTTCGCCGTCGATTCACTGCGCGAACACACGGCGACGACATCCGCATCGGGAACCTGACGTAGCCCGTCAACGAAGTCTCGTGCGATGCGACCGGTGCCGGCGATACCCCAACGAAATGTCATGCGCGAACGGCGCTTTTGCGAAACGTCATATGCCTATGCTTGCCGAACATGGGGGCTGCGCAACAACGCGAGAGTCAACCAGTGGGTAGGAGCGGGCTCTTCAGCGTGGTTCGGCTGTTCGCCTGGCTTGGTGTCATCGGTATTGGTGGGCCGGCCGCCCACATCGCGATGATGCGTCGCAGGGTGGTGCAACGTGACGCCTGGGTATCCGAGGACGACTTTGCGCGCATGGTGGGCGCGTGCGCGTTGGTGCCGGGGCCAAATTCAACGGAGATGGCGATGGCACTCGGTGCCCGACGGGCAGGGTGGCGCGGGCTCCTCGCCGGAGGTGTTTCGTTCATCGTGCCGGCCTTCGTCATCGTGTGTGCCGTGGCCTGGTTGTACGAAGACATCCTGACGAGTGGTGTGATCGCGGATGTTCGCCGTTGGGTGGTGCCGGTAGTGGCAGCAATTGTGCTCGACGCACTGTGGTCGCTGCGCACCACTGCCGTGCGCGACTGGCGTGACTTCGTCATGGTGATCGCCGCACTGCTTGGTGCCGTTGTCGGTGTGCCGGAGTTGCTGGTGCTGGCGCTGATTGGTACAGCAGCGGTGGCACTACGGGCTCGCCCGAAGCACCACGCCGGCAGTTTCGGGTTCGCCGCCGTGGTTCTTGCACTCACGCCGTCGCTGTCAAAGATTTTTCTCGTCTTCTTGCAGATTGGTTCGGTGATCTACGGAAGTGGATACGTGCTACTGGTGTTCCTGGAGAGCGAGGTCGTCAATCGAGGTTGGATCACGCCCGAGGTGTTGCTTGATGCAATATCGGTCGGACAATTCACGCCCGGCCCAGTATTCACGACCGCCACATTCATCGGTTGGCATCTGAGTGGATTTGCTGGCGCCGCACTCGCAACGCTCGGCATCTTTGCCCCATCCTTCGTATTCGCGGCATTCGTCGACCGTGTCGTCGGGTGGTCACAGCGGTCGAGCATGTTTGCGGCATTCTTGCGCGGCGTGTCGAGTGGATCCATTGCATTGATGGCGGTGGTGATGTGGCGGCTCGCCGACAAGGCACTCGTCGACGCGTGGGCCATCGCCGTGTTCGTCGCAGCTCTTGCGGTGTTGCGTGCCCGTGCGGCGCGACGTTGGTGGTCAGCGCGTCGGTGACTGAAACGGCATGTCATCGGGCCAGCGACCGATGCCGCCGTGTTCGAGTTTGAGCCCCGACAGTCGTCGCTCGGTGTGCTGCGAGCGCCAGGTGAGCATGCGTTGGGCCAGCGGCAGCACGCGTGACGAGTCGGTAATCGGCGTGCGCCATGTGGGGTCGAGGGCGAGATCGAACGCGAGCCAGTCACCGTTGCCGAATTGCACGTAGGCGGTTTTCGCGCCCCGTTGCACGCACAAGTTTTGTCGTTCGAGACGGCGATCATGCGGCCAGTTGAGCGCCGACCCGTCGGCATCATCGGTGATGTACAACTGTCGCCAGTCGTATTCCCACGTGGCCATCTCGCGCCACTCCGACGGTGTGTCGCCGTTGAGCCATGCCAGGAGCGATCGACCGTCGCACTGCGCAGGTATCGGGGCGTCGAGCAACTCACAGAGAGTGGGGAAGACATCGACGTTCTCAGTGAAGGCATTGACCCTTCGTCCGTGCCCACCGCTGTGATGAGGTGCGCGCACCAACCCCACGATGTGGTAGCTCTGCTCAAAGAACCCCACTTTCTCCCGCAGGCCGTGGTCGCCGAGTTGTTCGCCGTGGTCGGCGGTCACCACGATGATCGTGTCATCCCATTCGCCCTTGTCGCGAAGGGTGGCGAACACTCGACCAAGTTGTGCGTCGACTTCGCCGATCATGCCGTAGTACTGCGCGCGCATGCGACGCATACCGCGTTCGGTGGACGGCGCCTTCGTGTCGGGCAACTGCATCACGGCCTCGTGAAATCCGTGGCGCTCCTCGCTGGGTGTTATCGGCATGTCGACGGATTCCGGGTCGTATTCGCGCGACCATTTGCCCGCCGCGGTGTAAGGCGGATGCGGTCGTAAATATGAAAGATGGGCGAACCACGGCGACGCGTCGTCGTCGGCCGCACTCGGATGTGCACTGCGGGAGGTACTTTGCGATGATGGCCGTCGCTCATCGAGCCAGGCGAGGAAACGATCAGTGAGGAAGTGCGAGATGCTGAGCGATTCGTCGCGCTCGGGCTCGCTCATGAGGGCGGCGACATGATCGTCGTATGCATGGCCCATCTCGCGAAGGTGGTCGAGCCACGGTCGGTAGGGCTCGCTCAGATCGAGCACCCAGTCGAAACCCGGCAGCGCACCCTGATACGTCGACAGGCGCGGGTCGTTGATGCCGGTTGCACGGCGCGGATCAATGCCCTGATCGGTGTAACCAAAGAGCGCAGGGGAGTAGCCACGACGACGCGCGAAACGGGCGACATTGTCGAAGCGATCGTCAAGGGGTGACCCGTTGAAGCACACCCGGTGATTCATTTGATAGGTGCCGGTGTAGAGGCTCGCTCGGCCTGGTGAGCACGGGGCGGCCTGACTGTAGTGACGAGAAAACGTCGTTGCGTCTCGCGCTAGTGCATCAAGGTTCGGTGTTCGCACGATGGGATGACCGAGCGAGGAGAGACAGTCACCGCGAAACTGATCGAGTGTGATCAGCAGCACATTCGGCTGCGCGCGAGTCATGCACCAATTCTTGCGGGTCGAACGGCTCTTGCGAGGTGAACGGCTATTGCGTGCCGAGCGCGGCGCGGTCTTCGCGGGCCGGATCACGCCATGTGCGGCCTTCTGGTTCCACGATCACACGATGGAGGGCGCCAGCAGTAAAGGGAAACGGTGCGTGCTCGTCGGCAATGACCGAGTGTCCGCGCAGATAACCCACCGTAAAGCCAGCGACGCTGTAGGTGAGTGGAACAGTCATCGGGATTTCTGCGGCGCCAACGGGCAGGTCGTCGTAGTACAACTCCACGTTGCCCTTGAACCGACCGGTCATGGTGAACTGCACCACCAGACGGTGTTGTCCAGCGGGAACTTCCACGTTGGCGACGGCAACAAAGCGGTGCAGTCCGACGAAGTTGTGCTCGTAGTGCAGTCGGTTGTTGCGCACGTAGACGGCGTATCCGGCAGATGCCGAACCATGTGCACAGATCGTTCCGTTCACCGAGCCTGATGAGTCGACCACGGCGATGATGCGGAAGCCACGGTTGTGCAGGTTCGGCGCCACCGCCCGCGGCAATGCACCGATTCCCGGTTTGTACTCGTAGCGCTCGCGACGAAGACGACGATCACCGAACTTGCCCGGCTGGTTGTTGAGGGGCAGCACCTGGTGTTCCTCGGCTTCACGCCACCACAGGGCGATGAGCTCCTGAAGTTTCTCTGGGTGTTGGGATGCAACGTCTCGAGATTCGGATCGATCGTTTTCAATGTTGTACAGCTCCCATTGGTCCTTGTCGAATGGCAAGTTGGGATCGGATCCGTCATAGGCAAGATTGGCCATCGGATGAAACACAACGGCCTTCCAACCGTCGTGGTATAGCGCACGCGAACCGAACATTTCAAAATATTGAGTGACGTGTTTCGAGGGTGCATCAGCCTTGGCGAGCGTGTTGGCAAAACTCACGCCCTCAATCGGTGACTGTGTGACACCCGCGATTTCGCTCGGTGGTGCGATCTTCAGAACATCCAAGAGCGTTGGCATGAGATCCACGGCATGGGTGTACTGGTGGCGCACTTCGCCGCGTGCTGATATTCCCTTTGGCCAGTGCACGATGAGTGGATCCGTGACACCGCCCTCATGGGTTTCGCGCTTCCAGCGCTTGAAGGGTGTGTTGCCCGCCCAGGCCCAGCCCCACGGGTAGTGATTGTGTGCGTCGGGTGTGCCGAGCAGGTCGATGCGCTTCAAGTTCTCCTCGAGGCTCTCGGGAATGAAGTTGAAGAAGAACACCTCGTTGTACGAGCCCTTCGGTCCACCCTCCGCAGATGCGCCATTGTCGCTCATGATGACAAAGATCGTGTTGTCGAACTCACCGAGTGACTTCACGTGGTCGACGATGCGTCCCACTTGGGCATCCGTGTGGGTGAGGAAACCAGCGAATACCTCCATCATTCGTGAGTACAGGCGACACTCGTCCGAAGTGAGTGAGTCCCACGCCGGGATCCAAGGTGGGCGATCGCTCAGCTCCGTACCTGCCGGCATGAGTCCGGCCGCGAGCTGGCGTGCGAATACGTCTTCGCGCCATGCATCCCAACCCTTGTCGAATTGTCCGCCGTAGGCGTCGATGAATTCTTTCGGCGCCTGATGAGGTGAGTGACAGGCCCCTGGCGCAAACCAGAGGAAGAAGGGTTTGTTGGGATTCGTCGCGCGCGCGTCGTTGATGAAGAGCACTGCTTTGTCGGCCATGTCCTCGGTGAGGTGGTATCCCTCCTCGGGAGATCGCGGCGGATCGACTTGATGATTGTCGTACACGAGGTCGGGGTAGTACTGATCTGTTTCCCCGTCGAGGAATCCGTAGTAGCGCTCGAAGCCGCGTCCCAACGGCCAGCGAGCGCGCGGTGCTCCCATCTGCTGCTCGTGCGGTGGTGTGAGATGCCATTTGCCCACGGCGAAGGTGGAGTATCCGTTGCGCACGAGAATTTCCGAAATCATCCCATCCTCGTGCGACATCTCCGCGTTGTATCCGGGGAATCCGGATGTGATGTTCGCGATGCGGCCCATTCCGTTGGAGTGGTGATTGCGTCCGGTGAGCAGGGCAGCGCGAGTTGGCGAGCACAACGCAGTGGTATGGAAGTTGCTGTATCGCAAACCGCCGGACGCGAGTGCATCAAACGTCGGCGTGCGAATGTCGCTGCCGTAACAACCAAATTGCGCAAAGCCCACATCATCGAGCAACACCACGACGATGTTGGGTGATCCCGGCTGGGCCGACGGGAGGTCGGGCCACCACGGGGTGGAGTCGTCGAAGGTTCTGCCGATCTTGCCACCGAAGGGCGGGCGTGTCGTCTGGGCCATGCGGGCAACGGTAGTCATCGTGCGAGCAACGAGACGAGGGCAAGTGCTGCCCGTGACGAGACAACGCTTACGCCACTACCTTGGAAGGTCAACAACGGGAATGGGGGGAATCCGGCATGGGCCGCGTAGTGAAGGCAGCGCTGTTGCAGACCGATTGGGCTGGCAGCAAGGACAAGATGATCGACAAGCACGAGGTGGCGGCGCGCGAGGCAGCCAAGCAGGGGGCCCAGGTCATGTGCTTCCAGGAATTGTTCTACGGCCCGTACTTCTGCCAGGTGCAGGATGCGAAGTACTACGACTACACCGAGGCGATTCCCGATGGTCCGACCACCAAGCGCTTCCAGAGCGTGGCGAAAGAGCTCGGGATGGTGCTGGTACTCCCGATGTACGAGATCGTGCAGCCAGGGTTGTACTACAACACCGCCGCAGTGATCGATGCGGACGGTCGTTACCTCGGCAAGTACCGCAAGCAACACATTCCGCAGGTGAAGGGCTTCTGGGAGAAGTTCTACTTCACGCCCGGCACCGACGGTTACCCGGTGTTCGACACCGCCGTCGGCAAAGTCGGTGTGTACATCTGCTACGACCGCCACTTCCCGGAAGGATGGCGTGCGCTCGGTTTGAATGGTGCCGAGATCGTGTTCAACCCGTCGGCCACCAGCCGCGGTCTCTCCGAATACATCTGGCGTCTCGAACAGCCGGCATCTGCTGTCGCGAACATGTACTACGTCGGCGCGATCAACCGTGTCGGCATCGAGAGTGAGTACGGCGATGACGACTTCTACGGTCAGAGCTACTTCGTCGACCCCGAGGGCAAATTTGTCGGCAATGTCGGCGACCCGCACAAACCCGAGTTGATCGTGCGCGAGCTCGACATGGACAAGATCAAGATGGTGCGCGATCGTTGGGCGTTCTACCGCGACCGTCGCCCCGACGCATATCCAGAACTAGTTCGTAGGTAGTCACCAGGTACCGAGCAGCAACGCAGTAGATATCGATCAGCAACGCGATAGATAAGGAGACAACCATGGCCCGCATCCTCATCAAGAACGGCACCGTCGTCAGCCCCACCGGGCGCCACGAGCAAGACGTGCTGATCGACGGCGAAGTGATCGCCGCGTTGTATGCGCGTGGCCAGGCCGACGCGATGGGCGTGACCGCCGACAAGGTGCTCGACGCCAAGGGTAAGTACGTCGTGCCTGGTGGCATCGATGTGCACACACACATGGAACTGCCGTTCGGTGGCACCGCCGCGGTCGACACGTTCGAAACCGGCACCATTGCCGCGGCGTGGGGTGGCGTCACCACCATCGTCGACATGGCGTTGCAGCGCTACAACGAAAACGTGCAACTCGGCTTGGCCGAATGGCACCGCAAGGCCGGTGGCAACTGCGCAATCGACTATGCGTTCCACCAAATCATCGGCGGTATCGACGAGCAAGCGCTGAAAGACATGACGTACCTCGTTGACCACGAAGGCGTCACCAGTTTCAAGCTGTTCATGGCCTACCCGGGTGTTTTTTACAGCGACGACGGCCAGATTCTGCGGGCGATGCAGACTGCCGCAGAGAACGGCGCGATGATCATGATGCACGCCGAGAACGGCATCGCCATTGACGTGCTCGTTCAGCAATATCTCGCTCGCGGTCAGACCGACCCGAAGTACCACTCCTATTCACGCCCGAGCCTGCTCGAGGGTGAGGCAACCCACCGCGCGATCGTGTTGTCGAAGGTTGCCGGCAACGTGCCCCTCTACATCGTGCACATGTCGGCCACCGACGCACTCAACGAAGTTGCCGCCGCGCAACACGAGGGCCTCAATGTGTTTGCCGAAACTTGCCCGCAGTACCTCTACATGACGCTCGAGGATCACCTCGCGCGCCCGGGTTTCGAGGGGGCAAAGTTCGTGTGCTCGCCGCCGATTCGCTCGAAGCACGACCACCACAACCACCACGCCGACCTCTGGAAGGGTCTGCGCATGAATCAACTGGCGATCATCTCGACCGACCACTGCCCGTTCTGTATGAAAGATCAAAAAGAACTCGGCCTCGGCAACTTCAGCAAGATCCCCAACGGCATGGGTGGCGTCGAGCACCGCATGGAACTCATCTATCAAGGTGTCGTGCAGGGTGAAATCTCGCTCGAGCGTTGGGTCGAGACCTGTGCAACCACGCCGGCCCGGATGTTCGGCATGTATCCGCAGAAGGGCATCATTGCCCCAGGCTCTGACGCCGACATCCTCGTGTGGGATCCGACGAAGAAGACCAAACTCGGCATCAACGACAAGCACCACATGAACATGGACCACTCATCGTGGGAGGGCTTCGAGGTCGACGGCAAGGTCGACACGGTGCTCTCGCGCGGCATGGTCGTGGTCGAGAACGACAAGTTCCACGGTCGTAAGGGCCACGGTAAGTACATCAAGCGCAGTTTGAGCCAGTACCTCCACTGATACGACACACGAGAATTGAACGATTAATCACCTTTACCGACATTTGACAAGGAGCAGCGCATGAACCGCATCGGTCACTGGATCAACAACAAAGTGGTGCTCGGCACATCCGGGCGCTCAGGCGTGGTGTTCAACCCGGCGACGGGAGAAGAACAGGCGCAGGTCGACTTCGCGAGCGTCGCCGAGATGGATGCCGTCGTTGCGGCGTCGAAAGCGGCCCTGCCGGGTTGGCGTGCAACATCGCTGTCGCGTCGAGCCGAGATCATGTTCCGCATGCGCGAGTTGGTCGACGCCAACCGCAAGGAGATCGCCAACATCGTCTCGCTCGAGCATGGCAAGGTGCCCGCTGATGCGATGGGCGAGTTGGCCCGTGGGTTGGAGAACCTCGAGTTTGCGTGCGGTATTCCCGCGCTGCTGAAAGGCGGATACAGCGAGCAAGCGGCCAATGGTGTCGATGTCTATTCAATTCGTCAGCCGCTCGGAGTGGTGGCCGGCATCACGCCGTTCAACTTCCCGGCGATGGTGCCGATGTGGATGTTCGCCAATGCAATCATGTGCGGCAACACGTTCGTCTTGAAGCCCAGCGAAAAGGATCCATCGGCATCGATGTTCGTCGCCGACTTGTTGCGTCAGGCTGGTCTGCCCGACGGCGTGTTCAACGTGGTGCACGGCGACAAGGTTGCCGTCGACCGCATTCTCGAGCACCCCGACATCTCTGCGGTGTCGTTCGTCGGCTCGACGCCGATTGCAAAGTACGTGTACGAAACCGGCACCCGCAACGGCAAGCGAGTGCAGGCACTCGGCGGTGCAAAGAACCACATGCTCGTCCTGCCCGACGCCGACCTCGACATGGCGGCCGATGCGGCGGTGAGCGCCGCCTACGGTTCGTCGGGCGAGCGTTGCATGGCAGTGTCCGTCGTCGTGGCAGTCGAGTCGATCGCCGACAAACTCGTCGACAAGATCAAGACGCGCATCCCGAACATCAAGGTGGGACCTGGCACCGACCCGTCGGCCGAGATGGGCCCGCTCATCACCCGCGAGCACCGCGACAAGGTGGCGGGCTTCGTGAAGAACGCGCCGAAAGAAGGCGCCAAGGTGGTCATCGACGGCACCGACAAGGCAAAGGACGCCGGCTTCTTCCTCAACCCGAGCCTCATCGACGCTGTCAAGCCCGGTATGCAGTGTTACGACGCCGAGATCTTCGGGCCGGTGCTCGTGGTGTCGCGCGTCGGCACCTACGACGAAGGCCTGCAGATGATCAACGACAACCCGTACGGCAACGGCACGGCAATCTTCACGCGCGATGGCGGCGTTGCTCGTCAGTTTCAGTTCGACGTGCAAGTCGGCATGGTCGGCATCAATGTGCCGATCCCGGTGCCGGTGTCGTACTACTCGTTCGGTGGCTGGAAGGCGAGCCTCTTTGGCGACCAGCACATGTACGGCCCGGAAGGCATCAACTTCTACACGCGCGGCAAAGTGGTGACGTCGCGTTGGCCCGACCCGCGCACGAGCAGCGTCAACCTCGGCTTTCCGCAGAACCGCTGAGCCGCACCATGGACATCGGCGTCGTACTGCAGACCACTCCGCCAGCGGCGCGAGTGGTTGACCTGGCGAAGAAGGCCGAGATGTACGGCATGTCGCACGTGTGGACGTTCGACAGCCACATCTTGTGGGAAGAGCCGTACGTGATCTACAGCCAGATCCTGGCGCAGACCAACAATGTGATCGTCGGCCCGATGGTGACCAACCCGGCGACGCGCGACTGGACCGTGACCGCGAGCGTGTTCGCGACGCTGAACGAGATGTTCGGTAACCGCACGATCGTGGGCATTGGTCGTGGCGACTCGGCGGTGCGCGTCACCAATGGCAAGCCGACCACGCTCGCCACGTTGCGCGACAGCATCCACGTGATTCGCGAACTCGCCAACGGCAGGGGAGTCGAATACAACGGCTCAACGATCCGCTTTCCGTGGGCAGAAAAGAGCCGTTGCGAGGTGTGGGTGGCGGCATACGGGCCGAAGGCGTTGCAGCTGACTGGTGAGGTCGGTGAAGGGTTCATCCTGCAATTGGCGGATCCGTCAATCGCTGAATGGACGATTGCCGCGGTGCGCAAGGCGGCCAAAGATGCAGGTCGCGACCCCAAGAGCGTGAAGATTTGTGTGGCGGCACCGGCGTACGTCGGTAGCGACATGGCCCACATGCGCGACCAGTGCCGTTGGTTCGGTGGCATGGTTGGTAATCACGTGGCCGACATCGTCGAGCGTTACGGCGAAAATTCATCGGTGCCCAAGGCGCTCACCGACTACATCAAGGGTCGAAAGGGCTACGACTACAACGAACATGGTCGCGCCGGTAACTCGCACACCAATTTCGTGCCTGACGAGATCGTCGAACGTTTTTGCATTCTCGGCGGTGTCGATGAACATGTGCGTCGCCTGAAGGAACTCGAGTCGCTCGGTGTCGATCAGTTTTCCATTTATCTGCAGCACGACGGCAAAGACCAGACACTCGAGGCCTACGGCGAGCGCGTGATGCCCGCCATCGCCGCACTGTCGCGCGCCAAGCAGTAATGCCACTCGTTCGTCGCGCCGCCTACCGAACTTCGATGTTCGTGGCCGCGCTGGCGCTCGTGGTCGTGATTTGGGAGACCTACAAGGCGCTCGGCCCAGCCGACGGCGGCACGTTGCTTGGCGTACGCATCCTGCCGCGCACCAGTGAGTACGCCATGCCGCACGTGTGGGACATGTTCTCGCGCTTCAATCGCCCCGAGGTGCGCGGCTCCGATCGCAGCGTGTTCGACGCGGTGCTGGCAGGTGCGTGGTACTCGTTCCGTCTCAGCGCCGCGGGGTTCGTGATGGGTGGCGTGGTCGGTGTGGGGTTGGCGGTATTGATGGCGCGATTCAAGTTGGTGCAGCGCGGGGTGTTGCCGTACCTCGTGGTGTCGCAAACCGTACCGCTCATCGCCCTTGCTCCGCTCGTGGTGAGTTGGGGCGGAAAGCTGGAGGTCGGCCCGTTCGTGTGGCCACGTTGGTTGTCGGCGTCGGTGCTCGGCGCGTTTCTTGCGTTCTTCCCGATCGCGGTCGGCACATTGCGTGGGCTAGCCGCTGCATCGGCTGCATCGGTGGAATTGATGCAAAGTTACGCGGCATCGTGGACCAAGACCCTGTTCAAACTGCGGTTTCCGACCGCAGTGCCGTACATGGTGCCCGCGTTCAGGCTCGGTGCATCTGCTTCGGTGATTGGTGTGGTGGTTGCTGAAATCTCCACGGGGTTGCGCGGCGGCATCGGGCGATTGATTATTGAATACGCCCGTGAGGCGACGGGCGATCCCGCCAAGGTGTACACCGCAATCTTTGGTGCTGCCGCACTCGGTCTCACCATGGCCGGTGTCGTGATTGCCGTCGACGTGTTCGTCATGCGAAACCGACCGAAAGAGAGCGTCTCATGAGCGCCGTCAGCATCCGCAATGCGAGCAAGGTGTTCAACCTGGGCAAGTCGAACCAGGTTGATGCACTTCGCAACGTGAGCCTTGACGTGAAGCCGGGTGAATTCGTTTCGCTCATCGGCCCATCGGGCTGCGGAAAGTCGACGTTGTTGCGTCTCATCGCCAACTTGCTCGAGCCAACGAATGGCGACGTGGTCGTCAACGACAAGCCTGCAGCGCAGGCGCGCCTCGATCAGGACTACGGCATGGCGTTTCAACAGGCTGGTCTCTTCGAGTGGCGTACGGTGCGCAAGAACATTGAGTTGCCACTCGAGTTGAAGGGCTGGGACAAGAACGCCCGTGCGTTGCGTGCCAATGAGATGTTGCAACTCGTGCAGTTGCCTGAATTCGGCGATCATTACCCATGGCAGTTGTCGGGTGGCATGCAGCAGCGCATCGCCATCGCCCGTGCTCTCGCCGCGCACCCACCGCTGTTGCTGATGGACGAACCGTTTGGTGCGCTTGATGAGATGACCCGCGAGTACATGCAGGGCGAACTCCTGCGGATCTGCGCAGCGACCCGCACGACCGTGGTGTTCGTGACGCACAGCATCCCAGAGGCGGTGTATCTGTCGAACCGGGTCGTGGTGATGTCGCCGCGGCCCGGCCGTATCACAAAAGTCGTCGACGTCTCGCTGGGCGGCGAACGCAACGAAGACACCCGCAACCGCACGGTATTCTTCGAGGCCATCACCGCAGTGCGCGAAGGACTGCGCGGGATGCACGCAGCCCACGTCGGTTTGGGCAACGACGACCGATGAACCGCGTCGGGAACTTGCTACGCACGACGGTTGGTAGTGCGCTGCCGGCCATCGTGTTCGGCACGCTGTTTCTCGGCTTCTGGGAGTGGGCCGTCCGTTTCTTTGAACTGAAGCCATACTTTCTGACCGCACCAAGTGCAATCTGGGAACAGTTCACGTCGAACTTCACACTCATTCGTGGTGCCGCGACGGTGTCTGGCACCAACGCGCTGATTGGTTTGCTCGCTGGCACGGTGCTCGGTGTGGCGATGAGTTTCGTGCTCAGCCGTTTTGGATTTCTCAATCAGTTGATTACGCCACTGGCAGTGGCGCTGAACGCCGTACCAATCTTCGTGCTCGTTGCCGTGCTCAACAATATGTACTCCATCACGAGTGAAATCCCGCGCCGCATCATGGTGGCACTCGTCGTCTATTTCATCGTGCTGGTGAACGTGGCCCGCGGTCTCACCCAAGTGTCGCCGACCCATGTTGAACTGATGCGTTCCTACGCGGCGAGCGATGTCGCGATTCTGCGAAAGGTGCGGATCCCCAATGCCATCCCGTTCCTCTTCGTATCGCTGAAAATCGCGGCGCCGGCAGCGGTGATCACGGCCTTTGTCAGCGAGTACTTCGGCGGTTCACAGAACGGCTTGGGCAGTCGCATCTCGAGCAATATCGCCAATTCAAAGAATGCCGCCGCCTGGGCCTACGTTTTGGCGGCGTGCCTACTTGGGCTACTGTTCTACCTATTCTCCGTAGTAATGGAGAGCCTCAACCGGAAGGGCGAGGTCAAGTAATGCCATACAACACAACACAACAACCGAGTAGCACTCGGAGGGGAGCAATCACATGAAGAAATCAGTACGGGTTGCCTTCGCCGGCATCGCCGCGCTGTCGCTGTTCGTGGCCGCCTGTGGCGGTAGCGATGACGCAGCCGACGAAGTCACCGAAGACACCGCCGCGGAAGAGACCACCGAGGAAGCGCCCGCAGAAGAAGCGTGCACGACGCCGACCCCGGTCAAACTGCAGTTGCAGTGGTTCACCCAGTCGCAATTCGCTGGCTACTACGCCGCGCAGGACCAGGGCTTCTACGCCGACCAGTGCCTCGATGTGACAATCAACGAAGGTGGTGTCGACATCGTTCCGCAGACCGAGTTGGCCAACGGCAACGTTGACTTCGCAATCTCGTGGGTATCGAAGGCCCTCGCCAGCCGCGAAGCTGGTGCGAACATCGTGAACATCGCGCAGGTGTTCCAGCGTTCTGGCACCTTGCAGGTGTCGTTCAAAGACAAGAACATCACCTCACCCGCGGACTTCAAGGGTAAGAAGATCGGTAACTGGGGCTACGGCAACGAGTTCGAGATCTTCGCCGCGTTGACCAAGGCGGGTCTCGACCCTGCCAAGGATGTGTCGCTCGTGCAGCAGCAGTTCGACATGGTCGGTCTGCTCTCCGGTGACATCGACGCTGCAGAAGCCATGACCTACAACGAGTACGCGCAAGTGCTGGAGGCCAAGAACCCGGCGACGGGTGCGCTCTACACGGCGGATGACTTCAACGTCGTCTCGTACGAAGAGGCTGGCGTCGGTATGTTGCAGGACGCCATCTGGGCGTCGGGTGAGCGTCTCGCCAGCGATGCGGCATACGCCGACACCGCGGTGAAGTTCGTCGCCGCGTCGCTCCAGGGTTGGGCGTACTGCCGTGACAACGTGGAATCGTGCCGTGACATCGTGCTCTCGAAGGGCTCGAAGCTCGGCGCCAGCCACCAGTTGTGGCAGATGAACGAGGTCAACAAGTTGATCTGGCCGGCCGCCAACGGCGTTGGCTTCATCGACGATGCCGCGTGGAACCGCACGGCAACCTTGTCGCAGGAAACGAAGAACCTCGAAGGTGGCACGGTGCTCACCAAGGCGCCAGACGCCGAGGCGTACTCCAATGACATCGTGACGAAGGCGCTCGAGATCCTCGCGGGTCTCGGTGTCGACACGTCGGGTTCGTCGTACGCTCCGATCACCGTCACGCTCAATGAGGGTGGCAACTAAGCACGACGATGACTGCGGCACTCGCTGCCGCATGAATCGACAGGAGGGTGCGGGTCGCGAAAGCGGCCCGCACCCTTCGCTTTTGTGGTGACGCCCATCCGGAGCGGTTTACGAAGTGAAGTGAAATATCTCCGCGAGTTGCTCAACACCGTCTGCAATGGATGGTGCAGGACGCGCAAAGTAGCGGTCGGCGTCGACCGAGACGACACGCCACGACGGATCGAAGTCATGTTGGATCGCTTGAGACTCCGCTTCGGCACGCCTTTGATCAAAGCCACATGGACCAAGTATCACTATCTCGGGCTGTGCTTGTCGCACAGTCGCCCAAGAAATGGCGCGAGATGGGACACCTGCGATACCCAGCACCTCTTGGCCTCCAGCAGCTTCGATCATTTCGGGAATCCAGTGTCCGCTTGCGAATGGGGGCGACAGCCACTCGGCGAAGAAAACTTTCGGCCTGCGCCTGCCAGCGACTCTCGCACGTATGATTTCGATGCGTCGCAACATTTCATGAACTACCCGGTATCCCTCGGTGGGGCGGTCGAGGGCATCGGCAAGTTGATGCACTGACTCCGCCACCCCTCGAATATCTTTCGGGTCGAGAGAAACAACACGGGCTCCGACGTCACAGACTTCACCACTTGATACGGCACATACCCGGCAGAGGTCTTGGGTGATGATGATGTCAGGGACAAGTGAGTGCAGGAGCTGCTCATCGATGAGGTACAACTGTTGGCCAGATGCAACCGCTGCCCGAACCTGAGAGTCGATGTCGAGCCCATCAACCTCAGCAGATCGAATGCGCGCAATGGAAACAACGGGTACGTTGGCGATTTCTGCGGGATGATTGCACTCCTCTGAACGTCCGACAAGTGAGTCGGTCAAACCGAGAAGGTGGACGATTTCCGTTGCGCTGGGTAGGAGCGAAACGATTCTCACCCGACGTAGTGCTTGTCGGCGATATTCAACGCTTCGTCGAGAATCGCGATACCAGCGCGGAGGTCGGCTTCGCTCGTTGTGCACGGCGGCACCACGTGAATGCGGTTGAAGTGCGTGAACGGCCAGAGACCCTGCTGCTTGCAGAATGCGACGATCTCGGCCATCGGCTTGGCGTCTGCGCCCGCGGCATTGAACGGCACGTAGGGCTGGCGCGTCTCGCGGTCCTTCACGAGTTCAATCGCCCAGAACATGCCGAGGCCGCGCACATCACCCACTGATGGGTGCTTGTCCTTCAGACGATCGAGTTCGGGGGCAATCACGTTCTCGGCCATCTTGCGCACGTGCTCGAGCACCTTCTCTTCTTTGAAGATGTTGATCGATGCCACGGCAGCCGCACAGGCAAGTGGGTGGCCCATGTAGGTCAGGCCGCCAGGGTAGACGCGTTCCTTGAACGTGTCGGCGATTTTCTGGCTGATCACCACACCGCCGAGCGGCACATAACCAGAGTTAACACCCTTGGCAAAGCAGATGAGGTCGGGTGTGACGTGCCACTTGTTGACGGCAAACCACTCGCCACAGCGGCCGAAGCCGGCCATTACTTCGTCGCACATCATGACGATGCCGTACCTGGTGCAGAGGTCGCGCACACCCTGCAGGTAACCCTCGGGCGGCACCAAGATGCCGTTCGTGCCGACGACGGTCTCGAGACCGATCATCGCCACGGTGTGCGGGCCTTCGACCATCAGCACGTCTTCGAGGTGCTGTAGTGCGCGCTCGCACTCCTCTTTCTCGTTCGACGAATGGAAGGCGGAGCGGTACGGGTACGGGCCCCAGAACTTCACGGCACCTGAAGCGCCGATTTCGTTCGGCCAGCGGCGCGGGTCGCCGGTGAGGGCGATGGCACCCGAGGTTGACCCGTGATACGAGCGATACATCGTGAGAATCTTGTGTCGGCCGGTGTGCAACTTAGCGAGACGAACCGCATTCTCCGCTGCTTCGGCACCACCATTGGTGAAAAACACCATGTTGAGATCGCCCGGTGCGACTTCCGTAATCAGCCGGGCTGCCTCGGAACGCATCTCGTTGGCGTGAAACGGGGCGATCGTGCACATCTTTGCCGCGTAGTCCTGAATTGCCTTGACGAGTTTCGGGTGTTGGTGGCCGATGTTGACGTTGACGAGCTGGCTGGAGAAGTCGAGGAACTTCTTGCCGTTGGAATCCCAGAAGTACGAACCCTCAGCCTTGACGACGTCAACTGGGTCGATCAGCCCCTGTGCCGACCACGAGTGAAACACGTGCTTGCGGTCGTCCAGATATGCCTTCGTCTGCTCATTTGCCATGCGCAGAGCCTACCCCTGGGCTCTCGTCACGGATGCAGGCCGCGCAGTTGATGTGCGTCAGCGAGCGCCTTCACGCCGAGCACCGATGCAGCCGCACGATAGGTAAGGCCGTTCTCTTGCGAGAACGTGTGCAAGCGCTTGAAAACTGCCCGCATCGTGTTGACCACCGACGCATTGACCTCGTCTTCGTCCCACTGCAAATGGGCATAGTTCTGGCATTGCTCCAGGTAGGAGCACGTCACACCACCAGCGTTTGCATAGATGTCGGGCACCACGATGACGCCACGATCGTTGAGCACCTCGTCGGCGGCGGGTGTCAGCGGTCCGTTCGCTCCCTCGATGATGTACTTCGCAGCCAGCGCAGTGGCTTCGTCCTTGTCGATCGCGCCACCCAGCGCACACGGCATGGCAATGTCGGACGGTAGTGAGAACACCTCGGTGGAATTCTGCACACCTCGCGCAACCACCTCGCCGATGCCGGCGTCCACCACACTCGTCGCACCACTCTGGGTTGCGCGTACGAGTGCCTGTACATCAAGACCCTTTTCGCTGGCGATTACTCCGCCCACATCGGAGACCCCGACGATCTTGGCGCCCCAACCAGCCGCCAAACGAGCCGCCCACATACCGACGTTGCCAAAGCCTTGAATCACGATGCGCTTACCCTCCAGCGATGTGCCGTTGGCTTGGCACACGAGTGACGCCGCCTCGACCACACCGCGGCCCGTTGCCGAGTCGCGCCCGAGCGAACCGCCGAGCGCGAGCGGCTTACCGGTCACCACACCCGGCACTGCGTGACCGATGCCGATGGAGTACTGATCCATCACCCACGCCATTACCTGGGCGTTGGTTCCCACGTCTGGCGCAGGAACATCTTTGTCAGGTCCGAGAAAGGCGAAGATCTCCGAAACGTACCGGCGTGTCACACGCTCAAGTTCGTGCTCACTCAGCAGCTTCGGGTCGACGGCCACGCCGCCCTTGGCTCCACCTAGCGGAAGATTCATCAGCGCAGTCTTGAGCGACATCGCCACGGCGAGCGACACGGTCTCGTCGCGGTTCACCGATGGGTGGTAGCGAATTCCGCCCTTGGCCGGGCCACGGGTGATGTTGTGCTGCACGCGCCAGCCGGTGAAGCGCACGCGGGTGCCGTCGTCACGCCTGATTGGTATCGACACCTCGAGTACGCGTCGCGGGGCGATGAGCGTTTCGATGACCCCGTCTTCAAGCTTCAGCCAGCGACCGGCCTCGCGCATACGGTATTCGATTGACTCGAGTGACTTGTCGGGTGCGTGGTCGTGTGTGGTCATTCGTGGAAGTCGACGACGCCGTTGTCGTCTTGACGAAATGTTAGGGCATCCAAAGAAAACATTGCGGAAACACATTCCTCACAGGCGAGAAACCTGGGGCATCTACCTTCTCATCCAGCGAAGCCAACGTCGTCTCCGCGCACTAAGCACATCGTCCCGTTTTACGGGCGAACTACAAGGAGGATACGTTGAAATCACTTACTCGATTCACTGGGCGGGTTGTAGCCCTTGGTGGAGTTTTCGCCACAGCAATACCAGCGGTGGCTCGCGCAGCAGAGGACGCGCCGCCGAGCCTGGAAGATTTGCAGTCGCTCGTACCAGGCCTGCAGGTCACGCTCGACAACGTGTTCATTCTCGTTGCGACCGCACTAGTCATCTTCATGCACGCAGGATTCGTGCTCGTGGAAGCGGGGCTCACCCGCGCCAAGAATGCCGGCAACATCGTGATGAAGAACTTCGTCAATGTCGCAATCGGCATCGTTGCCTTCTACCTCGTCGGTTACGCAATCGCCTTCGGCGGCGTATTTGACGGGCTCGGGGCGTACATCGGTGGCGGCGGCTGGCTGATTGGTGACGGTGCGTTTGCCTATGGCAATCTCACACCGTTCACCTTCTTCATTTTCCAAGCGGCCTTCGCGGCGACTGCTGCGACGATCGTGTCGGGGGCCATGGCCGAGCGCACGAAGTTCATCGGATATGTGACGTATGCGGTGGTAATGACCGCCGTGATCTATCCGATCGTCGTCCGCTGGCAGTGGGGTGGTGGCTGGCTCTATCAGCTGTCGACACCGTTCCATGACTTTGCCGGGTCGACCATCGTGCACATGACTGGTGGCGTTGCTGCCTTCGCTGCCGCCCGCGCTCTCGGACCGCGTATCGGTCGCTACGGTGCCGACGGTAAGCCACGGGCCATTCCCGGCCACTCGATTCCGTTCGCAATCATCGGCTGTCTGATTCTCTTCGTTGGCTGGTTCGGGTTCAACGGAGGGTCGTGGCTCGGTGCCGACCCGATCGTCGGTCGCATCGCCACCACCACGATGATTGCTGCGGGCGCCGGTGCCGTCGTCGCTGCACTGCTCACCAAGCTGCAGAGCGGTAAGACCGATGTTGCAATGACCGGCAACGGTCTTCTCGCCGGATTGGTCGGTATCACCGCAGGTTGCTTCGCCGTCACCACGGTGGGCTCGCTCATCATCGGTGCCGTAAGCGGAGTACTCGTGGTGTACGCAGTCGCCTTCTTCGACAAGATCAAGGTCGACGATCCGGTTGGCGCCATCTCCGTGCACGGTGTGTGCGGTGTATTCGGCACCATCGCGGTAGGCCTCTTCTCCAACGAGGAAGTCGAGGGGGTTGTTGCCAAGGGATTGTTCTACGGCGGCGGCACCGACCAGTTGGTGTCACAAATCATCGGCGTGGTGGCGGTTGCTGCATTCGTGCTGGTCGCCTCGGTGATCCTGTTCGCAGTCATCAAGGCGACCGTGGGTCTGCGAGTATCAGAGCAGGAAGAGCGCGAAGGTCTCGATGTGCACGAGCACGGTTCACCGGGCTACGGCAGTGATCGAGCGCTGGCTTAGTCGGTAACCCACGAGAACAACCAAGGAGCACAACATGAAACTCATTACCGCAATCATCAAGCCGTTCAAACTGGATGACGTGAAGGACGCCCTCAAGGCGGCCAACGTCACGGGCATCACCGTCACCGAAGTGCGCGGGTTCGGCCGTCAAGGCGGACACGTCGAGACATATCGCGGCGCCGAATACAAGGTGGATCTCATCCCGAAGGTGCGACTCGAGTTGGTCGTCGAGGACACGGTTGCTGACCGCGTCGTCGAAGTGATCGTCAAGAGCGCCGGTACGGGCAAGATTGGCGACGGCAAAGTGTGGATCACCGACGTGTCACGCGTCGTGCGCATCCGCACCGGGGAAGAAGGCCGCGACGCGATTTAGCGTTGCGACCCGGTGTTGCGTCGCGACGCGATTTAGCGTTGCGACCCGGTGTTGCGTCGCGACGCGATTTAACGCTTCTGGCGACGCTCGCGACGGGCTGCCCGCTTGGCCTCTTGGTCGATGGCGGTCGGGCGTGATGGCACGGCGGTGTTCGACGCAGGAATCTTGAAGCGCTCGTCTTC